>Ga0206956_1103_pt1 | contig 24039 bp, 22 predicted proteins | sample Alteio_BWOrgHeat_35_FD_153252 | JGI IMG/M metagenome (GOLD analysis project Ga0206956, IMG submission 153252) | Enriched cells from forest soil in Barre Woods Harvard Forest LTER site, Petersham, Massachusetts, United States -... | ecosystem: Environmental > Terrestrial > Soil > Temperate forest >...
CTTCCGTTCGCCTTGCGATGTCGGCAGCGAATTGCGGCCCTCAGTGTTTCTGCAGAAATACCTTTGTACGGGCAGTATTCTTGTCCGGATTTCAGATTGGCGCCTGCTATTATGGTGACCAGCCTATGATTGACGATGTCGCACTACTCCGCCGTTACGCTGACGAAAAATCGGAGGATGCTTTTGCGGAACTGGTGCGACGAAGGGTGAATCTCGTTTATGCCGTGGCCTTGCGTCAGTGTGGAGGCGATGTGCAACTCGCTGAAGAGGTTACGCAAAAGGTATTCACCGATCTCGCGCGTAAAGCAGAGACGTTGGCGCAGCGTGCGGTCTTGACGGGTTGGCTTTGTCGTAGCGCGCAATTTGCTGCGAGCGACGTCGTGCGCGCCGAACGTCGGCGTCGCGCGCGCGAACAGGAGGCCCAAAAGATGCAAATCACTGACTACGATCCGGACGCGCCCGCCGATCAGGCGAAAACACGACGAGTACTCGATGAAGCGATGGGGGAATTGGCCGATACCGACCGCGATGCGGTGGCGCTTCGATTCTTTGAGGAGCGTTCGTTTGCGGAGATCGGACACGCGTTGCAGTTGAGCGACGAGGCCGTACGGAAGCGAATCGACCGGGCGTTGGCTAAGATGCAGACGTTCCTCGCGCATCGCGGTGTGACCTCGACGGCTGCAGCCCTGGCAGTCGCGCTCGCCAATCAAACGGGGGTGGCGGCGCCAAGCGGCTTGGCCGCGAACGTGACGGCGTCCGCGCTGGCTTCTGCAAATACCGTTGGTGTCGTTGGACTAAATATCTTTGCAACCATGAGTACGACCAAAGTTATTCTTGTTACCATCGCGGTTGCCGCGATCTGCTCAAACCTGTACCAGGTCAGAAAAGCTCACCTCGCCGAGGACGCGCTTATTGCGGTCGCCGCGGAGCGCGATGATATGGCTAAACGCTTGGAGGCCGAACAAAAGCAAAATAAGCAGCCTCAGGTTCGGGTTGCCGCAACCAGTAACCGAGATCTTAATTCGAGAGGAGCTTCGGGCAACCAAATGCGGTTCGGCCCTCCTAATATCGGAGCGCTCTTGCGTGATCCCATATATAGAAAACTGCAGGAGACCACCGAATGGGCCAAGCTCGACGGACGCTATGCAGCATTGTTCAAGGCGCTCGGACTAGGCTCTAGCCAACTAACCCAGTTCAAAAATCTTTTGGTCGAAAAGCAAATGGCCGTAACCGATGCGGTGGGAGCAGCGCGCGAGTTGGGAGTCACACAAGACGCACACTCACAGGAATTCCGTCAGGCTATCCTTAATGCAGGGGACTTAGTGGAGAAAGAAATCAAAACCGCCCTGGGTGACGCCGCGTACGCCCAATATCAACAATATCAGCAAACGCAGCCCGAGCGCGATGTCGTGAATCAACTCCAGCGCTCTTTGAGCTACACCCCAACGCCGCTAACCGAAGACCAAGTTAGCCAGTTGATCCAGATTTTACAGCAGGCTGCGCCCGAGCAATTGGACAAAGGAAACCCGACTAGCACGGTCGTTCTTATGGCCAACGGTTTGACAAACTTCATAACCCCCGCCTACACGGTCACCGATCAGGCACTGGCAGCGGCGCAGATCGCGCTTTCTCCGGACCAAATGCAAGCGCTTCGACAAATTCAATCGCAACAACAGGCGCAAAGACAAATGTCTCTGCTCGCCGGAGGCAAGCCGCCACCGTGATGTCGGCTCTGTCGACCTGAATTGACGGATACGTCGGCAGTCCCGTGGCCTGGGCCAAGTCGCGGATATTGATATCTTCAAGGGAGATGATGTCCGCGCTAGTACGAGGACACCGCGATCAGCGTGATACAGCGCTCCGGGAGCCAGGGGACAGGGGACACGCCATAAGGAGTTAGGTTTAAACAATTGTGACCGCTTTGAGCCGCCACACCGACCAATGACCTCTGTGCTTCCGGTTAACTCTCGGCCTCACTGCCTTTCGCCGAACGCCACTCGCGCGAAACCCGAATCGAATCGGCCTATCGAACTCTTTACTTCCCGCCACTGAGAAATACGATCCGGCCATGAGAACCCTTGCTGTTGCTCTTGCGGTGCTCGCCCTCGGCACCGCTTCCACGCAGGCCCAGCCGCCCGGCGCTGACCAAGTGCTGGCCCCTGTGAAGGCCAAAGCCGCGTCAGAACAGAAAGCGATTTTCGTTCATTTTGGCGCCTCGTGGTGCAGTTGGTGCCGGCGATTGGATGCTTTTCTGGACCGCCCTGACATAAAGCCGGTGTTCGAAAAATATTTTATCCCGGTAAAACTCGTGGTCCAAGAGGACGCCAAACATAAAGCCTTGGAGAATCCCGGTGCCGACGCATTGCTGCAAAAATTCGGTGGTCCCGACGGCTTGCCATATTCCGCCTTCGTCGATGGGCAGGGAAGCCTCATCGTCAACTCCAAGCACAACGGCCAGAATATTGGCTATCCGGGTGAGCCCAAGGAAATCGACTGGTTCGTCCAGATGATGCGGAAGGCCGCACCCGGTATGTCCCCGGCCGACCTCAAGATCATCGAGACCGCGCTCAGGGATTTCAAAGCATCGTGACCGATCGGGCCGATTGTTTGGGGCGCTGAAACGGGGGTGCCGAAACAGGGTCATGACTAAACTCTGGATCAACGCCGAAGATTGAACACACGAGAACAGGTCTCCCATCCTAGCGGGCCGACTCTTTCGTTAACACTCCCTCACCCCTCCTGCGAATCCTTCCGCCGGCACACGAGCACCATTCCGTCAGCTTCGGTCGCCTCGATCCATCCGGGCCTCAGGTGCAGCCGTTTCTGAAACTTCAGTCCCAGCGGCATCAAAATCCAGTTATACCAGCGCATCGCCGTTTCGCGGTGTTCGGACAGCCAGCGCATGCCGTGACGCAATAATCCCGGATGGGTCGGCCGCATGCCGAAGGTCGCGCTCTGCTCCACCATCAAGCCGTGCTCTGCCAAAAGCACGCGCAGCGCGGGCACGTCGTAGCGCCGGGCGTGACCCACCAGGGCGTCAAATTCGGTCCATCGCTCGGAATGCAGGGGCACCGACATGATCAGCCGTCCTCCGGGTTTGAGCACGCGGCAAAGTTCGCCGCAGGCCCGCGCGTCGTCCGACACGTGCTCGAGCACATCGCACGCCACCACCAGGTCGAAGCGCTCCGCGGGAAACGGCAGCGCTGTAATTTCTCCCAGCACCGCGGAGCCGCCCAGCTCCTTCAGCCGTTCGACGGCCCGCGCACTGATATCGACGAAATACGAACCCACGATCGGCACGCGCGGATGCAGCCCGGGCCCGATCTCCAGCCGCTCTGGCGCCGTGGGCAGCAACCCGGCGATCAGCGGCCACGTATTGAAGTCCTCCGCTCGATGAACGCGGGCCCGCTTCCAGAGCGCATCGTAAAAGTCGCGATTGATCGCAGTCACATCGCGTGAAGGGGGCACCGCTGGCATGTGCGCGACATCGTTGTATCTCGCGGCGAGAAGTTCCCGCCGTCGGCCATAAAGAACCGCTTAAAACGTCACGGGCCTTGGCTCCCGACAAACTCCACCCATCCACCGGCGTTGCGCAGAGTGATTGTCTTCTACCTCTCTCTGTGGCCTCTGTGCCTCCTCTGTGCCCTCTGTGTCGAAGATCGGCCTTCCACCCCCCCGGCATTCTCGCTTGAGTTTCCGGCAATATTGCCGCACAGTGTCCCCATGCCGCCGACCACCGCCTTCCACGTCGCTGAGCTGCCGCTTTCCAAGGCGGTCAGCGCCATTCGCACGGGCTTGCCGGCCGGCGCGTTTGCGGGCGTGGCCACGGCGTTGTCGCTGTCGGTCGATGAACTCGCCGCCAAGCTCGGCATCTCGCCCCGCACCGTGCGCGATCAGCGAAAGAAGGCGGCTCGCCTCTCGCGCGAAAACACCGAAAAACTGGTGACCGTCGCCCGTCTCCAGCGCCAGGCCCGCAAGATTTTCACGACCGACGCTGCCGTCTCGCAGTGGCTCACCTCGCCCGCGCCCGCGCTCGATGGCGTGGCGCCCATCGACCTGCTCGACACCGACCTCGGCGCCCGCGAAGTCGAGGCCGTGCTCAACGGCCTCGCTTACGGCAACGTGATGTAGCCCTCGCATGCGGCTGCATCGGATCGCCTTGGCCGAATACGCCGGCACCGCCGCCGACGCCTTCAGCGGCCGCGGTGGCCTCTACGGCAAGGGCCGTTGGCATATCCTGGGACGCCCGATTGTGTATGCCGCCGAGCACCTCTCGCTCGCCCTGGCGGAAACGCTGGTTCACCTCCAACGCTCTAATCGGATTGCACCCTACCTCCGTTGGGAAATCGACGTCCCCGAAGCCCTCATCGCCCCGCCACCCGAACTCCCCGCGAAGTGGGCCAAAAACTACTCGCTCACGCAATCACTCGGAGACGCCTGGCTGCGGGCCAACACCTCGGTAGCCCTGCTCGTCCCGAGCGCTATCGTCCCCGCCGAACGCAACTGCCTCCTCAATCCCACGCACCCGCAATTCAGCTTGAAGTGGGTGCGTCCCGGCCCCCACCCCTTCGTCTTCGACCCCCGGCTCACTCAGCCGTGATTCCCTCTACCTATCGTATTCGTCGCGGGTTCCGTCGGGGTTGATCACGATGACATGACGGGTGACTTGCGTGGTGGGGACCGTGAGTTTGTCCATGGTGAACGAAAGACTCACCGGCCCACCCTCGACCTCGTCGCCGACGAGGAAATACAGCTCGGCGTCCGCGAGCCAGGCCGCATCGACTTTGCCCACGATCTTTGAATTCTGCTGGCTTCGGGTCTCTGCGAACCGATTGTGACTTGTGATAAAAGCCATTTCGGGCCCGCCCGTACCCGACATGTTGCCACCGTGCGAATCGCTGTACTCTCCGCGCTTTGCATTCACCAAAACCGTGTGGTTTGGCCAGGCTGGACGTCGGGTGCCCAGCACAGGGACGATGTGCGCGAATTGAAAGCCGATGTCGCACGATCCGTTGATAAATTGCGTTGAGAATATTCGGCTCAATTGTCCATCGGACTTGATTTCGGCGCCCGCGCGGACCGGCAACCGGGCGACCGCCTCGTAGTGCATTTCGTTCAAGCTAAAGCGTGCCGTCAGCTTTCCCGACTGGCCTTGCAGTTGCCGGAATTGATCGAGCGCGCAATCGACGACGGTGATATATTGTGACGGAGCATGAGCGGGCGTCGCGAAACCGAGGGCCGCCGCCGCCGCGAGTTCGTCTTCGATCACAGCACCGTACCGGTTAACGGTCGAAATCGTTACCCCCGTGTCCATCGCCAAGGTCGAGTCGACTGCCCGCACTTCGAATGAGCGATCCGGCAGGATGCCGTCGAGCCGCAATGGAACCAGGACGGATGCTCGCTGCTCGCCAAAGTCCGGCTCCCTCGTCCTAAAATCGGCCGGCCCGGATCCGGATATTAACTTGAGTTTGTCTGCCGGGGTCGGACTTGCGACTGCCAGTACTCTCGAATCGGGCCAGAAGCTGAGCGGCCACCAACGCACGGCGGCAAATGTCACCAAGCTGAGGAGGACGGCTAAAACCACGGTTCGGAGCGAACGCAGAGTGCCGTATTGGTGGCCGAGCGTCGCGATCGCGGAGATACTCGTCATGCCCACTGCGACGATGAAGGTGCTTCTGCCTGAGATGCCGGTCGGCGCTAGGGGAAGCTTCACCTGGGCCAACTCGAAGAGGGCATAGCTGCCGAGCGCCACTCCGCAGAATAGCCCCGCGGTCAGCAGAAGGGCTTGGTTCAGGCTGCCGCAGACCACTGCAATCGTTGCGAAGATCGCAGCGGCAAAGAGCGTAAAGAGTAGACTGCTTGTTCCCATGGCCAGCACTGTGGGCAGCGGAGCGTTCAGCCACACGGCGACACCTGCGCCTACGAGCCCGGCGGGCACTGCGACCGCCAGCACCAGGAAACAAAATTTTGCGGCCAGCAGATCCCGCGCGAAAATCGGGCGTGTCAGCCACCCGATGCGATCGCCCACGGCGCGGTCCTCAAGCACGACCCAGACCGACAGTAAAAATACCATCGCCCACTGTGCCAGCGGAGCCTGTTGGAGGACCTTCGGCAGGACGGGGCCCAAGCCAGAAAGCCCCCTCATTGCATCGAGATTGGCCAGCGCGAGTCCATAACCGAAAATACGGACGACTACCGTGGCGAGGATCACGGGCCAAAACTTTCGGAGATCCTTGAGGAGGATATGGAGGATTGTTTTCATGCGTGTACGGTTTCCGGTTGGTCCCGATTCAGCCCCGAATGGACGAGAAAGATTTCGCGCAAGCTCATGGCGCACGGTTTGATGGTTACGTTCCCAAATACGGCGCGAACCTCCGCCACGGCCGCCTCCGAATTCTCGAACGCGCTGTGGACGAGCTGAACCACCGTGCTCGCCGGACGCTCCAGCTTGAACCAGCCCGCCGGCGGCCGTTCTGGCACGCGGGCCGCAACATCGGGCCCCACGATTTCCAGGCGCCGAAATCGTGCCTGCAAATCGCTCAAGGGCTCCGCCACCACGAGCTTGCCTCCGAGGAGAATGCCGACCCAATCGGCGAGACGCTCGACCTCGGCAATATCATGCGAGGAAACGATCACGGTGTTCGGGCGATCGGAGGCGACGACCTCCAGCATCCCGTTGATGAAGTCATCCCGCACCTGGGGATCGAGTCCGCCAAACGGCTCGTCTAGCACCAGGAGTTCAGGATGAAACGGCAGGATCGTGAGCAGGATCGCCTTCACGCGCATGCCGCGCGACAGCTTTCGGAGCGGGCGATCACTCGGCAGCCCGAATATTTCCTCGAGGCGCTTCATGAGCGCGTCATCCCACTGCGGATAGAATGGCCGATAGTAGTCCACGAGCTGGCGCACCGTCATCCATTCGGGGTAAATCTGCTCCTCCGTGACATAGCCGATCCGGCGAAAATCGCGCTTGGTAAGCTTCGTGGAATCCACCCCGAGCACCGAGGCGCGGCCCGAGGTGGGCCGGAGGAGGTTGAGCAGGATCTTGAGCGTGGTGGTCTTGCCTGCGCCGTTGGGGCCAAGGAGGGCGAAGATGCTTCCGTCCGGGATCGACAACGAAACGTCGTTGACGGCCAGCGTGCGCCCAAAGGCGCGCGTGAGATGTTCACATTCGAGGGCGTTCATGCAGTTATGATTTTGGGGAAAGTTTGCGCCAATGCTTCCGCACCGCGGCGATGACTTGCTCCTCGTTGAGGCCAAGCCGATCGGCTTCGACGACGAGGCGTTCGGCCTCTTCGTTGAGTAAGGCGGTCCGATCTTCCGCCGATCCGTTGGTTGGGGCGGTGACGACGGTTCCGATACCAGGCTGCACAGCCAGCACTCCCTCATCGGTCAGGGCCGCCACAATTTTATGGGCCGTCCGAGGATTGATTTTCAGCTCCTGACTCAGCGTCCGCACCGAGGGAAAGCGTTCGCCCGGTGCAAGATTCCCCGCCATGATCGCCTTTTTGACGGCATACATCACCTGTTCGTAAACAGGCTCGCCCAAGCGGAACTCGACGGTGAACGGCAACACGGTGTTGTACGTGTAGTACCACACGTACAACACCGTCAATTAAAATTCAGCCGAATGCGCAGTTTCTCAAAAAGGAGAGCTTACGGACACGACCCGATATTTGTGTGTGCCTGCAACAACCCGAAGGGTTGTCAGAAAGTAGCCGGAGGTTGAGCGAAGCGAAACCTCCGGAGGAAAGATTTTATCGCTGCACCCCGGAGGGGTGCCAGAACTGCTCACTTCGCTTCCGACAAAATATCGAGCGCCTCTTGCGCAACGGTCACCGGATTGGCCGATCCGCTGGAGAGCACAATCACGCCTACGCCGGCCTTCCGATTCATGAGGAGTTCCGCCGTATAGCCGGCGACGCCGCCGTTGTGGCCGAAGGCCGTGTAATTTTTGCGCCGTTCCGTTTCGAATCCGACGCCGTAACCGGTCGTCAACGCCAGATCGCCCGGCACGATCGTTTGCAATTGAAACTTCTCCAGCGTGGAGGTCTTCAGCACCGTCTCTGGCCCTTGCCCCATGAGGAAGGAGGCGAACCGCGCAAGGTCGCCCACGGTCGTATAGATCGCGCCGTTCGGAACCTTGTAACCGCGCCCGGTTTCGTTTTCGCGCTGGGCTGGATCCGCGTCCACCTTTCCCGCGCGTCCCATCACATAGCCTTTCGCCAGGTGCGCGGCGACTTGCGCATTCGACTCCAGGGCGGAATGCGTCATCCCCAGTGGCTCGAAGATGTGTTTGGGCACGTAGTCGACATACGGTTCGCCCGCGGCGCGCTCGAGTGCCGCTCCGAGTATGGCGTACCCGATGTTGGAATACGAAAACCGCGTGCCTGGCTCGAGGATGTAACGCGTGTGCGGCAGTGCGGCGACCAGGGTCTTCTCCCAGTCCTTGACGGCCCCCGTCACGTAGGTCGCCGTGTCGTCGGGCTCGCGTTCCAGCCCCGCCGTATGGGTCGCCAATTGGATCAGCGTAATGGGCGGCGCGTCGGGAAACCGATTCTTCACCGAGCTGATTTCCGGAAAGTATTTCTCCACCGGATCCGACAAGTGTACCTTCCCCGCTTCCACCAGTTGTTCGAGCATCAGGGCGGTAAACATCTTGGTGATCGAGCCGATGCGGTACACGGTGTCCGCATCCGCTGCTGTCTTGGTTTCCATGTTCGCCTCGCCGTGGCTCTTCGACCACACGAGCTTGCTGCCGGATACGATCCCGACCGTCACGCTCCCTGCCGATTGTTTTCCAAATTCGGCCGCAGCCAAGGAGTCGATTTCCGGGAAGTGCGTGGTCAAGTCAGCCGCAGGCGCCGCGGCGTTCGGGTCGGGCCGCACGTTTGTGTTTTCAATTTTTCCATCGAGCCCGAGCCAAATCCGGGTCTCCAGGGCTCCTTTCTCGAACCGAACTGAATAGATATCGGCCCCACCCGGCCCGACGCCCTTGAAAACCAACGACTGCACCGCGCCCAGCTTGCCCATTGACGACCGCACCTGCGGCAATTGCGGGTTGCGGGCGGCCACGCCGGGACTCAACGCGTCGGAATTGGTTTTTCCGGCGGAAAAATCCTCCGCCATCTCGCGCAGCCTGGCCTCGCCTCCAGGCGCAGGCGTCTGATCCTTGAGCCGGGTGGCAAAGGCTTCGGCCGTGTCGTTGGCGAGCTTCGCTGCAGCGTCGTCCAGGCGCTTTCCCGGGACTTCCCGGCCATTCTGACGGAGGGTGAGTTCGGTGGGCCGCCCTTGGGCATCGTGGTTTGCGAACTCGAGCTCCGCGTCGACTACCTTCGGGAAAAACACGGTCTCTGATGCCGGAAAGATCGGAATCGCCGGTTGGGGCCCCAGTTTCGAGAACAGTTGGTTATTCTGCACCGTGATGAGCATTACGCCAATGCCGGCCATCTGGTAGGCGCCCGCATACCGACTGAGCGTATCCGGCTCGAGCACGATCTCGGTGTGCTTCGCCGGCGCGAAGTCGGCGGCGGTGGCGGCAGGTGGCTGCCGGGCTGGAGGCTGCCCGCCCGCATTCAAAACCACCTGGCGGGTCTTCATGTCGTATACCTCGCCCGCCGCGAGCAGATAGTAGGGCTTTTCTTTGGGTTGATAGACGCGGGTATCGTCGTGGACGGCCACTTTCGCTTTTCCCATCACGGTGAAGCGGTCGCCTTTGACGATGATCGCGGTGTCCTCCGAGAGGCCAATTCCTAGCAGGTTCGGAAATTTTTTAATTACAGGTGTGAGATCATCCCACCGGTTTCGCGTATTGATGTGTTGATCGATGGCCGAGCGCCGCAGGAAAGCGAAGCCGTGTTGGTGTTCCGGCTCGGAGGTCATCACGACATCGGGCCCCGAGACATCTCCTCGCGTGAGATAGTCACCCAGAATCGTGGCGCCGGCCGAACTGCCACCGATCACCCCGCCCCGTTCCAACACCCGGTGAAATTCGCGCTCGGTCAGGGTGTTCGCGTAGGAATCGACCAGATTCCATTGCCGGCCGCCATTGAACCAGACGCCGGTGGCCTCACGCAACGGCTGCACGAAATCCTCCGTGTTGGCCACCTTGGGATCAGCCGTATGGAGCATGCGGACATTCTTTGTGCCGGAGAATCTTTTCCATGATCGGATCACCGTTTCCTCGTCGTAGGCGATGAGGCGGCCGTCTTCCGTGCGGTTGCCACCGGCGGTCGGAACGACGATGATCTTGGCGTTTGTCCCGCCAGCCAGTTCGACAAACTTCTCCATGATCCCCGTGCCGTTCGCGGTGCCGCCACCGACGATCAACAAGGTGCCATGAGCAGGCCCATATTCTGGTGCGGCTGCCGTATCCTCCGTTGGCGGTTGCGCGTAGGCCAGCGTCGCAAGGCCGATCGCTGCCAGGACGCGCGATAGATTCGAGGGCGAATGAAACTTCGGGCTCATCGATAACATTTATCGAAATGGCTTCATTGCTCGAAATTCCGACTTCGAGGCGAGCACCTCCCCTGCAAAAAGCAACCGAATTAAGTCCTACAGCCCTAGCCGGCTCGAAACTACGGCGCTACAGACCTCTGCTCCGGACGCGCGCCAGACATGCACGCTCGTCGCCGCTCCATTGCCTGCCCTTCGAAGCCTCAGCGAAGTAGGGAACAGCGAAATGTTAGCGAAAATTAGTGGTTACCCCCCCGATCTCTTCATCGAGTAGATAATTTCAACCCCGCCCTTTCGCTCGCTCACACCAGCGACGCCATATCGATCACAAACCGATACTTCACATCGCTCTTCAGCATCCGCTCGTAGGCCGTGTTGATTTGATCCATCCGGATCATCTCGATGTCGGCGGTGATGTTGTGCTGGCCGCAGAAATCCAGCATCTCCTGTGTCTCGGGCAGCCCGCCGATGAGCGACCCGGAGAACGAGCGACGGCGGAAGATCAGCGGAAACGCCGCGATCGGCAGCGGCTTTTCGGGCGCGCCGACGAGCACGAGGTTGCCGTCGCGTTTCAACAGATTGAGGTAGGCGTTGATGTCGTGCGTCGCCGATACCGCATCGAGGATAAAATCGAAACTGTCGGACTGAGCCTTCATCTGGGCCTCATCGGTGGACACCACCACTTCGTGCGCCCCGAGCCGCTTGCCGTCCGCGACCTTGCCGGGCGACGTGGTGAAGAGCACCACATGCGCGCCGAAGGCTTTCGCGAACTTCACCGCCATGTGGCCGAGTCCACCGAGGCCGACGATACCGACCTTCTGTCCGGCACTCACCTTCCAGTGCTTCATCGGCGAATAGGTGGTGATGCCAGCGCAGAGCAGCGGCGCAGCCGCGGCGAGATTCAGATTGGCCGGCATGCGGAGCACGAAATCCTCCGTCACCACGATGCTCTGCGCATACCCGCCGAGCGTCGGTGCATTGAGGTGCTTGTCCATGCTCCCGTAGGTCATCACCATGCCGGTGCAGAATTGTTCAAATCCTGCCTGGCAATCCGAGCAGGTGCGGCACGAATCCACGAGGCAGCCCACGCCGACGGTATCGCCTACCTTGAATTTCTTCACCCCGCTGCCGACCGCCGTCACGCGGCCCACGATTTCGTGGCCCGGCACCGCCGGATACTGCGTGAAGTGCCATTCGTCTTTCGCAAAATGCAGATCGGAGTGGCACACTCCGCAGTAGAGGATCTGGACTTGGACATCGCTGGCAGTCGGCACCCGCCGCTCGATGACCGAGGGTCCGAGCAACGCAGTGGGACTGGTGGTGGCAAAAGCCTTGGTGGAGTAGCAAACAGGTTTGGACATGAGAGTGAGAAGAGAAGTGAGGAAGGAGGGCCGCGCGCTCCGCGCGCGGCTTTCGGTTTAGAAATGTGGCGGAGAAGAAGACCGGACGAAGATTGCGGTACTCGCAAAAACTGCAACTTGCGTCCCTTCTTCGATCGTTTCGGTTTCATCATGTATAACAGACGCACCACTCCATTTCGCCCGCCGGATTGCTCCAACTATTGCGAAATTGCTCAAAAGGCGGCCGAGGTAGCGTGAGGCTTCAGCCCACGTTCAGCTCGATGGCTGCAATCTTTGGTAGGGACGCCTCTCCGAGGCGTCCGCGGACGACCCGAAGAGCCGCCCCGCCATTCAAACCCGCCGCCCTCTCACCCTTCCCGCCGATACTCCGTCGGCGCCAGCCCGGTCTCCTTGCGAAAGAGCTGCGCGAAATGACTCGGATTCGAATACCCCACTTCGTTCGCGATTGTGATCACGCTTTTCTTCGTTTCGCGCAGCAGGCGGCGCGCGGCGTCGAGGCGGAGCTTGATTTGATACTGCGAGGGCGGTACGCCGGTCGCGCGTTTAAACAGGCGGTTGAAATGAAATTCGCTCATGCACGCCTGCTCCGCCAATCTCGCCAGGCTGAACTCTTCCGCTAGGTGCTCCGCCATCCAATCGGTTACGCGGCGCAGCTTGAAACCGGGTAGCCCCGACGTCTCGCCACGTCCATTTTCGGTGACCGCCGTGTAATTCCGCGCCAGATGAATCGCGATGGCCTGCGCGATTCCGCGCACGAATACGCGGCTGGCCGCCGGCCGCATCGCCTCGTCGCGCAGTTGCTGCAGCAGCGCGATGAGCTGCGGGTCTTCGAACCCGGAGAGATCGCGCAATCGCGCGTTGGCCGCATTGGCGCCAAACACGTCCTGTAGCGCCTCGTTGAAGAGCGGCACGCTGAGCAGCACGAGCACGATCTCGTAGGGCTCGGAGGTCAGCGTGCGATAGCGAAAATCGTAGGGCGCGCCCGCGGCCGTGAGAAACATCGAGCCCTTTTTTCCCCCGGCTGGTGAGCCACGGCCCGTTATTTTCCCGCTCCTGCGTCTCGGCCTCGCCCGACGTCGTCCAGACGATAAACGGTTCGTTGACGGAGGGCATGGTGAAAACGTCTGCCACGGGCGGCAGCGCCCGAACCGAGAGCTGCACATCTCGCCACGCCGGCCCTTCGCCACTGGCAACTTTTTTGCCCACGGCATAATGTTCGAGCCCTTCGGCGGAGGTGGTGTCTGGAACCGGCATGGTCTGGAAAAGCATGAATAAATGATCAACCTCCCGCTGACAATCCTTCTGGCTCATTCGTAGCCGAACCCGTCAGAGTTCGACCGAAGTGCCAGACCGAAAACGCTAATCTCCGGTTATCATAACCGCCTGCGCCGATAAGGCGCAGCCCTCAATCCCGCCGTCTTCTTAAGCAAAAAAGATAAGCGGAGATGAGCGTTCCACAGCCCTAATCCGCGCCATCCGCGAAATCCGCGGTTAAATTCCTCCGAATCGATCCGGCTGCGCTACCGCGCGAGTTTCCAGCAAAACTCCCACAGGTCGCGCAAACGCACGTGCGACGACCTTGCGGGTCTGTGCTACCTTGAAACCGTCGGCGAGCACTCCGCCGCTTTCCTTCGAATCAAAAATTCAAAGACAGGATTTCATCATGAAGAAACGAACACTCGGCAAAAGTAACCTCGAGGTCTCCGCCCTCGGCCTCGGCTGCATGGGCATGAGCTTCGGCTACGGTCCGGCGGGCGAAAAGTCGGCCATGATCGCCGTCATCCGCGCCGCCGTCGAGCGCGGCATCACCTTTTTCGATACCGCGGAAGTCTACGGCCCATGGGCCAACGAGGAACTCGTCGGCGAAGCGCTCGCCCCGTTCCGCGCGCAGGTGGTCATCGCGACGAAGTTCGGCTTCAAGATCGGCCCCAAGGGCGAACGCCTCGATGGCCTGGACAGCCGCCCCGAGCACATCCGGGAGGTCGTCGAAGCGTCGCTGCGCCGCCTCCGCATCGACGCGATCGATCTCCTCTACCAACACCGCGTCGATCCCGATGTCCCGATCGAGGACGTCGCCGGCGCGGTAAAAACGCTCATTCAGCAAGGCAAAGTGAAGCACTTCGGCCTGTCCGAGGCCGGCGTGCAAACCATCCGTCGCGCCCACGCTGTCCAACCCGTGACGGCACTCCAAAGCGAATACTCGCTCTGGTTCCGCGAGCCCGAAGCCGAAGTGCTGCCAACGCTCGAGGAACTCGGCATCGGCTTCGTCCCCTTCAGCCCGCTCGGCAAAGGTTTCCTCACCGGTAAAATCGACGAAACCACCCAATTCACCGCCAACGATTTTTGTAACAGCGTCCCGCGCTTCGCCCCCGAGGCGCGAAAAGCGAACCAGGCCGTGGTCGATCTCCTCAGTGAAATCGCCGCCCAAAAGAAAGCCACCCCCGCGCAAATCGCCCTGGCCTGGCTCCTCGCCCAAAAACCGTGGATCGTTCCCATCCCAGGCACCACGAAACAAGAGCGCATGGTCGAAAACCTCGGCGCCGCCGCCGTGGAGCTAACCCCCGACGACCTCCGCAACATCGATCGCGCCTCCGCCCAAATCAAAATCACCGGCGCCCGCTACCCAGAACACCTGCAGAAACTCGTCGGCCGGTAGGGCGCGACCGCTGGGCGCGCCGTTTGGCGTACGTCCGCGCCTTCTAATTCGCGGCGAGCCCGGCAATTTCCCTCCCTCTCGCAACTTTCCGCTGCCTCTTAGAACCGCTTCAGCGGCTTGAAATACTTGTCGTCCGTCGACGGCTTCGCGAAATCCGGGATGACCGATTTCTGTGGCGCGACCTCCGGCGGCGGAGCCAGGGCCGCACTTGCGGAGCTGGGGTTCGGCCCGGCTGGCGCTGTAAACGCCATCGGCCCCGGTGTCGCGCTCGGGGCGAGCGATTGCAGAAACGGATTCTCGACCGGTTTGAATTGCACCAGTGGCGCATTCTTGCCCACCGCGGACAAATCCAGCGCTGACCCCGCATCGCCTAGCATCGATGCATCCGCGTCGAGGCCCCGCAGTGCTGGCTCATTCCGCGCGATCATGCCCAGCGCGCCCGTACTGCTATCGAGACCAGGCTTCAGCAGCGCATAATCCTGCGTCGTCATCCAGCCCGCCATATAGCGATTGAGCGGATTGAATTCGGGCCCCAGCTTCTTTTCCGTCGGCGGCAAATCTTCTTTCTTCTCCGCCGCCGCCCGCGGGTCTTTGGCTGAGGTGAGATCGCGTTCGCGTTTCTCGGCCCCGGAAATTTTGTCCCGCAACGCCCGCGGGTCCTTCTCCTCGGGCTTCATCATCGCGTCCACGAGCCAGTTCGCCGATTTTTTCGCGACGTTGGGATCGGGTGCAGTCGACGTTTGCGGCCGGGGCATCGATGCGCCTGTAGCTATCTCGGGCGCCGACAGGGACGGCAAATCCAGCTTTGTCTCCTCGAGTCCGCCGCGCGCCGCTTTGACTGCGGAGAAGTCCCGCTTCGCTGCCGCTATGGCATCTTCCACCGGCGGGGCGGAACGTTCCGTTGTCGGCGCTGGCGACGGCGCGGCCTCCTGCGCCAGCAAGGGGGTCGCCACAAACAGGAGACAAACTGTAACGAATCGGCCCACGGGTCAGGATTTGATGAAGATGCCCTTGAGATTCATCTCGAGCTGTTGCGGGTTCGGGGAGAAGCGCAGTCCATCGGCCTTGCTGATTAGGCCGGCTTTGATGAGCGCGTAGATGTCCTTGTTGAAGGAGAAGGTCGCCGAATCGGCGTTGCTTTCAAGCAGGCCTTGGATTTTTTCGTTCTGACCCTCGAGGATCAGGTTTCGGACCGTGGCGTCGGCATTGAGAATTTCGTTCGCGGGCACGCGTCCGCTGCCGTCGATGGTCGGGATGAGTTTCTGGCAGACGAAGCCACGCAAGGATCCGGCAATCGCGCGCCGCGCCTGCAGTTGTTCTTCGGCCGGGAAGAATTCGAACAACCGCGTCAGCGATTGCGCGACGGTCGCGGCATGCATGGTTGAAAACACCAGATGCCCGGTCTCCGCTGCGCCGATTGCCGTCTCGAAGGTTTCCCGATCGCGCATTTCGCCCACGAGGATGATGTCGGGGTTTTGGCGCAGCACGGCCTTGATCGCCAGTTGGAAGTTCGGCACGTCGAGCCCGATTTCGCGTTGCTGGAAAAGCGATTTTTCGTCCTGAAAAGTGTATTCGATCGGGTCTTCGATCGTCACGATGTGCTTGTCGAGATTCTGGTTAATCCAGTTCATCATCGCCGCCATCGTCGAGCTTTTGCCCGATCCGGTCGCGCCGCAGATGAGGAGAATCCCGTCCTTGGCCTGCGCGAGCTTGATCAGCGCCTGCGTTTTTTCGCCGAGCTTGAGTTGCTCGAAGCTCGGCACGGTGCTTTTGATATGGCGCATCACGATACTGACGAGCCCTCGCTGGTGAAAGGCGTTCACGCGGAAGCGCCCCACCCCTTCAAAGGCGTATGCGAAGTCCACCTGTCCTTCGTCATCCCACCGCTGCCGAAAAATCCGGGGCACGTGCTCCTCGACAAACGCATTGGCTTCCGGGCTGGTGATCGGGTCCATGTCGACCGGTTTCAGCTTCCCGGCGAGCCGCACATAGCCGGGTTTGTTCGATTTGATGATGATGTCGCTCACCCCGCTGTCCACGGCGAGCTTGAGCAGATCGTTCATCATTTCGGTGTGCGGTGTGAGGGTGGCCATGGGAAAAAAGCGTTGCGGAATGTCTATTTCGCCGTGCTGTGTGGAGCAAGGCTACATTGGCCGCCCTCATGAACCTTCGTCCGTTTACCGGTACCTTTACCGCGCTCGTCACGCCTTTTTCCGAAGGCAAGGTTGACTATGCCAGCTTGAAAAAGCTCGTCGCGCATCAGCTCAAGGGGGGCGTCGATGGCCTCGTGCCGGTCGGCACCACGGGTGAATCGCCGACGCTCGACTACGAGGAACATCTCGAGGTCATCCGTGCGGTCATCGCCGATACCCGCGGCCGCGTGCCCGTGATCGCCGGCACCGGCTCCAACTCGACCCATGAGGCCATCCACCTGACGAAACTGGCCCATGAAGCCGGCGCGGATGCGATGCTGCTCGTCGCGCCCTACTACAACAAGCCGAGCCAGGAGGGCCTGTTTCGTCACTTCAGCGCCCTCGCGGAGGCCACCGACAAGCCGATTATCCTGTACTCGATCCCGGGCCGTTGCGGCGTGGAAATCGCCGTGAGCACCGTCGAACGCCTTCGCGCCAAATACGGGCACGTCCGCTGGATCAAGGAGGCCGGCGGCAGCGTCGACCGCGTGGACCAGCTCAAGCAGGCGATGGGCTCGGATATCACCGTGCTCAGCGGCGACGACGCGCTCACTCTGCCTTTCATGTCCGTGGGCGCCGAGGGCGTCATCAGCGTCGCGTCGAATCTCTACGCCCGCGAGATCGCGAAAATGGTGCGCCTCGCGCTGGCCGACGATTACGCGAAGGCCCAAAAAATCCACCGCCGGCTGTATCCGGTTTTCAAGTCACTTTTCATCGAGCCGAACCCGGTGCCGGTGAAGGTCGCCCTCGTCCGTGCCGGCATCATCGCGTCCGCCGAGGTGCGCTCGCCGCTGTGTGACATGACCGCCGCGAACGAGCGGATCCTCGTGGAAACGCTCACCGCGCTCGAGCGCTGACCCCATGTCGCTCCGTATCCTCATCAATGGCGCCCGGGGCCGCATGGGCCAGGCTCTCGCCGAGGCCGCGCCCAAGCTGGGCCTTGAAATCGGCGCTGCCGTCGACGTAGGCGACGATTTCGCCGCCGCCACAGAAAAGTGCGATGTGATCATCGATTTTAGTTCTCATACCGAAACCCGGAGGATTCTTCACCGCGCGATTGCAAAGCAAAAGCCGCTCGTCATCGGCACGACCGGCCATACCGCAAAAGAAAAAGCGGAGCTGACCGCCCTCGCGGCTCAGACTCCCTGCGTCTGGGCCGGAAATTTTTCGGTCGGCGTCAATCTTCTCTTCGCCCTCACCCGCCGCGCCGCCGCCGTGCTCGGCTCGGACTACGATGCCGAAGTCATCGAGATGCACCATCGGTTCAAGAAGGACTCGCCCAGCGGCACCGCCGAGCGGCTCCTCGAAATCATCCGCGAGGAGCGCCACCTCAACGCCGAGGCCCTGCGCCACGGCCGCAAGGGTATCACCGGTGAGCGTACGCCCACCGAGATTGGCATCCATTCTCTGCGGGGCGGCGATGTTGTCGGCGATCACACGGTGATGTTTGCGGCGCTCGGCGAGCGCATCGAGCTGACGCATAAGGCGAGCGATCGCGCGATCTTCGCCCGGGGCGCCTTGCGCGCCGCCCAATGGGTCGTCACTCAACCGCCCGGGGTTTACGATATGCAGGACGTGCTGGGGTTGAAATAAATGATCACGTCGATTCAGGGCACACTCGGTTCGGCCTCACCGCTGCGCGCGGTCATCGAGCTCAATGGCTTCGGCTATGAGGTGCACATTCCCGTCACCACGGCGGAAAAACTTCCTCCGCCGGGCGCGCTCGTGAAACTGCACACGCTCGTCATCTACCGCGAAGATTCCCAGGCGCTCTACGGCTTTGCCACTCCCGCCGAGCGCGATTTTTTCCGCCTGATGATCGAGCACGTCACGGGTGTGGGCCCGAAGGTCGCGCTGAGCATCATGAGCCGGCTGTCCCTGCCTTTGCTGGAGAGCGCGATTCGTCTCGGTGATATTAATACGTTGGCCAAGTGCCCGGGCATCGGCAAGAAAACGGCCGAGCGCCTCGTCGTGGAGCTAAAGTCCAAGGTCGGTGCCACGGATCTGCCGGGTTCCCCGGTCAGCGGCGATGCCGCGGCAGGCACGGGAAGCACTTCCCATCGCGATGCCGTCGCCGCGCTGGTCGCACTCGGCTACCGCGGTGCCGACGCCGACGAATCGATTCGCCGGGCCGTCTTGGCCCTCGGCCCCTCAGCCACCACCGAAGCGCTCATCAAGCGCGCGCTTTCCTGACGCCGCTGCGTGTTGTGGGGCGGGCTTTGCGCCCGCCATGTCTCCGACCGATAACAGAAACGGCGGGCATAAAGCCCGCCGTTCATCAAAATTGAAAACCGCGCGAAAATCTCACTTATCGTGCAGCCGAAACGCCGTCCACTCAACGGACGCATCCGCCGACCGGTTGCCCGTGAAGGTGCGATTAGCCACCTGCTGCGCCGGGCGCGCATCGAGTTGCATGTCGGCGAGCGGCATCTGTTGGATGGGTGCGATCTGGAAATTCTTGAGCCACTCCAGCTCGGCCTTGATATCCTGCTGCGCGACGGCCTGCATGTTGCGCTGGGCATTGGCCAGCAGCGCTGCTGTCGCCGCGGCATTTCCGCTCGTGAGCGTAATCGGGACCGACGGCTGAAAGGCCTTGGTCTCGTTGACCATGACCGGCTGTACCGTCACGGCGCGAGCGATTACGGTCGAGCCCTCAGGTTTGGGAGCGATCGGAGCGGTCGCCGCTACCACAGGGATAGTTACCCCCTGCGCCACGGCCACGCTCTGCCCCGACGCGGTGGCGTCGGGTACCGTCGTGGACGTGCGGTACGTGACGACGAGCGCCACACAGGCGGCCGCCGCGAGCCCGGCGCCGCCTAGCCACATCGGGCCCCACGAACGCTGCGGTTCGAGGGTCCGCAGCTTTTTTGGGGACTGCTGATCGACAAAGTCCTTGGCCAGCATCGTGCAGGCCTTCTGCATCCGACAATACTCTTGATAGACGCGACGACGCGCGGGGTTGGACTGGACTTCGGTCTCGAGTCTCGCTGCATCGCTCGCCTCGATTTCGTGATCGAGGTAGAGATTGAGGAGTTCGAGGAATTCGGAATCTTTCATGGCGGTGGTGTTTGGTAGTCAGACCTTGAAATCTTCGCCAAGTTTCGCCCGAAGGCTTTCCCGGGCGCGGGCGATACGGCTCTTCACTGTGCCTACGGAGATGCCAAGGATTCCAGCGATCTCTTCATAGGACATATTCTTTATATTCCGCAAGACGAGAATCTCGCGGTGCTTGGCGGAAAGCTTTTCCATCCCTCGTCCGATCCGATCGACGAATTCGCTCGTCACGGTGATATCGTCGGGCGACTCGACTTCGGCGGGGATGATGTCGGCGAGGGTCATGTCGTTCTCGGAGCTTACCGGGGCGTCAAACGAGACCGACTTGTCCCGCTTCCGGCGCCACCAGTACCAATAGCGATTACGGGCGAGATTTGTCGCAATTTGGTAAAGCCACGTCGAAAACGCCGAATCGCCCCGAAAATTCGCCAGGCCCCGATGTGCCCGGATGAAGGCATCCTGGGTCACTTCCTCGGCATCTTGCTGATTGCGAAGCAGCTGGTGCACCATCGAGAAGATGCGGTCCCAGTAGCGGGAAACCATTTCGTCAAAAGCGGATTGATCGCCACCCTTGAATCGGTCTACGAGGACCCGATCCAAGGCAACTTCTTGAGCTTTGGAGGACATGCGTTCTTCCTCGGTGTGATGGGTATATTTTTGGATTGTTCCCACGAATTGCCTTGGATGACCAATTTAGGGTGACGTTGTTTCGCGGTCAATGGTGTCTCGATTTTCTTTGACGCAAAAATCCTTGCAATCCGGCGGCGCCAAAACCCATTTATCTCGCTTCAACGGATTGGGTTGGTAGCTCAATGGTAGAGCAGCGTCCTTTTAAGTCGTTGGTTCCGGGTTCGAATCCCGGCCAACCCACCATCCACTTTTGTCAGGTCCCTCCACTTAATGAAGCGCCTTGTCATCATCGAAGACCAAACGGCTATTCGCGAAATGCTGGTCGAAATCCTGCGCCTCGACGCGAACTACCAGTTGATCGGCGAGGCCGGCGATGGCCAGAGCGCGATCGTCCTCTGCCTCGAGACCAAGCCGGACGTGTGCGTCCTCGACGCCAAGCTCCCCGGTCTCAACGGAGTGGATATCCTTCGCCGGATTAGCAAGAAGCTCCCGCAGATGCGTGTATTGGTCTTTTCCGGTCACGAGAATCCCGTGCTGGTGCGGGAAATACTCGAGGCAGGCGCCCATGGCTTCGTCGAAAAGACCGCCGGGCTGTTCGAATTCAAGAAGGGCCTCGAAACCGTGGCCAATGGCGGCACGTACTTCGGGCCGGCCGTGGCTTCGCTGCTGCGCAACGTCGTCACTAACCCCGCCACGAGCAATGCGGCCGATTTCCTCACCGACCGGGAGCGCGAGATTCTCCAGCTCGTCGCCGAGAGCCACAGCACCAAGGAAATCGCCGCCAAGCTCGGCATCAGCGTCAAGACCGTCGACAACCATCGCACCAATTTGATGCGCAAGCTCAACTTGCACGACGTCGCCAGCCTCACCCGCTACGCGCTCGAAGTCGGCCTCATCGAGCCCAAAAAGTCCGTCTAAAAACCTTGCCGCCGCGCAGCGGAATAGCCAATAAGACCCTTTCGCTGCACTCTTTCACATGAAATTAGTTTCGACGCCACTCTGCCTCGTCATTGCCAGCGCCGCGCTCGTCCTCGCCGGCTGCACCAAGAAGCCCACCCGCCCGACTCCGCAGGAAACCGCTCCGATGGGTACGAGCCCTAGCGTGGTGCCGAACTCGGGAGTCGACACCCTCGCTCCGGGTACAGATCTCATAAAGCGTCCCGACGACGATTTCGGTACGGATGGCCTGAGTCACAGCTTGCTCGCCGCTGACACGGTCTATTTCGATTTCAATGCGTCCTCCATCAAGCAGTCGGAGCGCGACAAGCTGAAAGCCGCCAAGGACTATCTCGATAAGAACCCTGGCCAACGTATCGTCCTCGAAGGTCACTGCGATTGGCGTGGCACCGCCGAATACAACCTAGGCCTCGGCGACCGCCGTGCCATCGCCGTGAAAAAGTATCTCCTCTCGCTTGGCGTCGCCGCAGACAAACTCGAAACCCTTTCGAAAGGCAGCCTCGAAGCCGCGAAGAATGCCGACGACGCCACGATGGCCAAGGACCGCCGCGTCGACCTGCTCGTCTCGAAAGGCGGCCCGCCGCTCGCTCCCGCCGCCACGGCCGCGCCGCTCCCGCGGTAAAAACTTCCTCAATCTCACGCCCCGGAAACCCCGGGGCGTTTTTTTTGTGGTTTGAAGGTAGGGCGGGACCGCTGGGCCCGCCGGGACTGCCTCACAGTGGTCGAAAGCCACCGTGTTGGGGATGCGACGCCCTCGTCGCGTTTGTCCGATGTTAAAAATATTCGAAACGCGACGAGGGCGTCGCGTCCCCATTTAAAGCTCGCCCAGCGGTCGCGCCCAATTCCTCACGCCTTCGATTCCGCTACCGTCAGCAACATCCGCCGCACCGTCTCGATCCCCTTCTTCATCACATCGAGATTAAAGCTCTCGTTCGGCGCGTGGAGATTATCCTCCGGCAGGAACAGTCCCATCATCACCGAATCGAGCCCGGTCACCCGCTTGATCTCCGCGATGATCGGCACACTGCCGCCTTCGCGCAAATAAATCGGCGGGCGTCCCCAGACTTCGCCCACCGACTGATCGATCGCGCGAAATGCCTTTGCCAATACCGGCGATTGATCTTTCGGTGTGTTTGAGCGTCCCGGCGGCACCACGACATAGGGCTCACCCTTGTGTTGATCGACGAATTCCACTTTCACGCCCGGCGGCGTGCGTGCGCGGATGGCCGCCATCACGAGCTGCTTGATTTTGTCCGGTGCCTGGTTGGCCACGAGCCGGCAGGAAATCTTCGCAAAGGCCTTGCTCGGGATCACGGTCTTCGTCCCCTCGCCCTGGTAACCGCCGCCGATGCCGTTGAATTCGAGCGTTGGCTGGAATCGCAGCGCTTCGAACGGCGTGAATCCCGGTGGTGTATAAAAAGCATCGATACCGAGAAATTTCTTATACTCTTCCTCGTTCGCGCCGAGTTTCTTGAGTTCCTCGCGCTCCCAGGGCTGCACGTCGAGCACGTCGTCGTAAAAGCCCGGCACGTTGACGCGGCCGTCCGGCGTGTGCAGGGTCGCGATGATTTCCGCCAGCGCCTGGATGGGATTGCGCAGCACCCCGCCGTGAAGGCCGGAATGGAGGTCGCCCTTTGCGCCCGTTACCTGCACGTCGAACAGCGCCAGCCCGCGCAGGCCCGCCGTGATCACGACTTGGTTTTCGTTCGGGAGCAGGGTGTCGCACAAAAATACGAAATCCGCCTCCTTCAGTCGCGGCGCGTAGCGTTCGAGAAACTTCGGAAAGCTCGGGCTGCCCATCTCTTCTTCGCCTTCGACGAGAAAGGTGATGCGCAGCGGTAGTTTCGGATTTTCTTCCAGCAGCCGGCCCACGGCTGTGATGATGGTCATGAGCGGCCCTTTGTTGTCCGCTGCGCCGCGGCCATAGATGCGGTTGCCGATGATCGTCGGCTCGAAGGCGGGTGTATTCCAGAGATTCAGCGGGTCTGCCGGCTGCACGTCGTAGTGTCCATAGATGAGCACATGCGGCCACGCGGGATCGCCGCCGCGACTAGCGAGGATCAGCGGGTGCATTTCCGTCTTGGCCACTTCGACCGTGAAGCCCATCGAGCCGAACAACCTCGACACGAATTCCTGCGCACCCTTCATGCCCTCGGCGGATTTCGGGTCGGTCGAGACACTCGGCTGACGGATGAATTCCTTTAGTTTTTCGACAGGATCGAACATTCCGCGAAGCTGGCGCAAATCTCCGCGTCGCGCCAATCGCAAAACGCAAAAACCCATTGTCACTGGAAGCCATACTTTGGGCTTTCAGCTCCTTGGGTTGTCGGATTCGCTTTCGCACACGATGCACACCGATCTGGCGGACGGGCTCCTCTGGTATATGGTGTTCCTGTATTCCACGGTTTTCCACGAGGCTGCCCATGCCTGGAGTGCGTTGAAGCTGGGCGACGATACCGCCAGTCGCGGTGGGCAGGTTTCGTTGAATCCATGGCCGCATCTCCGGCGCGAACCCGTCGGCATGGTGGTGATGCCAGTGATCACCTGGCTGCTCGGCGGCTGGATTATGGGTTGGGCCAGCGCGCCGTATGATCCGAATTGGGCGCGCACCTATCCGCGACGGGCTGCGCTGATGGCACTCGCCGGTCCCGGCGCGAATCTCACGCTCGTCGTGGCGGCGGCGCTTTTGATCCGGGCCGGGATCGAATGGCACGTCTTCACGGCTCCTTTTTCA
>Ga0206956_1104_pt1 | contig 24024 bp, 26 predicted proteins | sample Alteio_BWOrgHeat_35_FD_153252 | JGI IMG/M metagenome (GOLD analysis project Ga0206956, IMG submission 153252) | Enriched cells from forest soil in Barre Woods Harvard Forest LTER site, Petersham, Massachusetts, United States -... | ecosystem: Environmental > Terrestrial > Soil > Temperate forest >...
GCAGACAAAGTGTTCCACGTGGAACATATCTCGACTTTTCTCAACTCCCCGACGCAAAACTAAATAGTGTTCCACGTGGAACATTCAGAGAATACATTCCCGAGCGAATGTTCCACGTGGAACACTTCTGTGCAAAGGCGGGTCAGAAACATCCGTAAGTCGCTATCGCGGCAACAATATGTCTTAGTGCTTACGCTGCACCGAAATCTGTCATTGCAAATGCACAACGGTTCGGCCTATTCTGCATTGGTCTCTCCGATTCTTCAAAAACTAAATGGGACGCGTAATCGCGGTTGCCAACCAGAAGGGCGGCGTAGGCAAGACTACGACCGCAATCAATCTGGCCTCGTCCATTGCTGCGGCAGAGGTCGACACGCTGCTGGTCGATTGCGATCCGCAATCGAACGCCACTAGCGGGCTTGGCCTGGTCAAGAATCCTGAACGCATCAGCACCTATCACTTATTAATGGGCGAGGCCGCTGCCGAGCAGGCGGTGCAGAAGACTGAGCTTGATCAGCTCTGGATTATCCCGGCGCACAAGAACATGATCGGCGCGAACCTGGAACTGATCGACGCGGAGCGTCGGGAGTTTCGTTTGCGGGATGCGCTCGCGCCCTTGCGCGAGCGCTTCAAGTACATCGTGCTTGATTGTCCTCCTGCGCTAGATCTGCTGACGCTTAATGCGCTGGTGGCTGCGGACTCGATTCTGATTCCGATGCAGGCTGAGTACTTCGCCCTTGAAGGCGTGTCGGAGCTGCTCGATACGATTGAGCGCATCAAGATGTCGTTGAATCCTGAGCTCACGATCGAGGGAGTAGTGCTGACCATGTTCGACGATCGCACGAACCTGGCTCAACAAGTCACGGCGGAACTCGACCGATACTTTGGCGAGAAGCTGTGCAAGACCACAATCCCGCGCAACGTTCGGCTGGCTGAGGCGCCGAGCCACGGGAAGCCTGTGTTGCTTTACGATGTGCGATCGCGTGGTGCAGAGAGCTACATTCAGCTGGCTAAGGAGATCATTGGGCACAGCCTGCCAGCGCAGGAAATGCCCGTGCCGGTTGAGATTCCTGTCGCGGGTGAGGAGAAGCAGGCGGTGAATGCTCCGCGGTGGAAGCGGTGGATCAAGGAACGGAATAAATTGACGACCATCAATATATTAGATCGATGAGCGTCGATGTGTGGGCGGAGGGAGTTAGCGTTGTACGCGCGAGATCCTTTGGGGACTTCGTCCCTTCAGGATGACGTCGAGGCTTTGCGACCTTCGCTCGCTGGAAAGTCGGGGCGGCTGTCTCCACGTGAGTTTGGTTGGAATTCCCGGTGACGGCGTGGGAGTACGGACGACAGCAGGTCCTTCGACTCCGTAGCTAATTCGCTTCGCGAAGCAGCTACTGCGCTCAGGATGACAATTTTTTAGGGGAGGGTTTATGACCACGACTGTGGCAGCGAGTACGGACAAGGCAGCCGACAAAGGGATCGAGAAGCGACGGGCTTTGGGGCGGGGGTTGGATTCGTTGCTGCCTTCGGGGCCGCGGGTGGTGGAGTCCGGTCCAGCGGGTGGGCCACCGTTGCCACAGTCTGGAGTTTTGCCTGAGGTGCATGCGCAGGCGGCGCGGGGCCAGGCGGTGGTCGAGGTTCCGCTTGAGCTGATTGATGAGAATCCCTATCAGACACGGTACTTCGCGAAAGATGAACCGGCTTCGGAAGACTTCGTCGCGACCACGCTGGAGGAGTTGGCGGATTCGATCCGGGTGAACGGGGTTATCCAGCCGATCTCGGTTCGGCCGGGCGCGGAGGGGCGTTACGTTCTGATTCTCGGAGAACGGCGTTGCCGGGCTTCGAAGATTGCTGGCAAAAGCACGATTCCGGCGATTGTGCGCAAAGTCTCCGACCAGCAGGCGGCGGAGATGACGGTGGTCGAGAACCTGCAGCGGCAGGATCTGAATTGCATGGAGCAGGCGACCGCATTTTCGAAGTTGAGCCAGGATTTCAAACTCACGCAGGAGCAGATTGGGCAACGCGTGGGAATTTCCCGAGAATCGGTTTCGAACTACATGCGGCTGCTGCGGCTGCCGGATTCGGTCACGCAGTACTTGCAGGAGGGACGGCTGGGGTTCAGCGAGGCGCGGGTGCTGTTGACGTTGCTCGATCCGAACCTGATTCCAAAGATTGCCGACGAAGCGGTGAAGAAACATTTGTCGGTGGAGCAGTTGGAAGACCTGGTCTTCAACACCAACGTGCCTTTGCGAAAGGAGAAGCAGCCGGGAACGGCGCGCTGGGTCGATCCGAATGTGCGGCATGTGCAGACCGATCTCGAACGGACGTTGGGAGTGCGAGTGCGCATTCGCGATCGCAAGGGCAGGGGAAAGATTGAGATTGAGTATGCGAGTTTGGAAGATTTTGATCGCGTGGTCGGGATGTTGAAGGGTGGGCGTTAGGCGTTAGGCTTCAGGCTTCTGGCTTACGACGCGTGATCGCAGAGTTTGCGGGCTTGCTTTGCAACCATTCTTTCGCCCTTTCAGGGCTGGTCATTTCTCGATGTTTTACCCACGGCTCGCGCCGTGGGCTGCGTTCTTCCGCCGCTTCGCGGCTGTCGCCTTAGATTGCCAATTGCAGAATTCAGATTGGCACGAATTCGAGTAGTCAATGCGTGGGACGCTTGGCCGGATTTGGGTCTCGATCTGGTGTCTTAGGCTTGGTTTTATCTCTTAGGTGGGAGATGCTTGCGATCGGCTACGAGCGGGATGTCTCCTGCCGAATTCGGTTGGGCACGAATCTCGGAAGTAAACTGTGGGAAGGCGGGCCCTTCTCCGAGGGATATTTACGACGTTCTTGCGTGCGATGTTTCGTGTGGCCGATAGAAGGTGGAGTTTTTCTTTCAGTTGTCAGTTCCTGGTTCTCGGTTCTCAGTTTGGTTGTTGATGAGGCTCTGAACAAATCCGGAAGGAGTTGAGAATCTGAATAGTAAACTGTGGGATGACGAGCTCGATAGGTGGCGGGCGCGGGCGTCTGGCTCGCATGTTTTAAGCGAAAGTGGGATTTTTGTTTGGTTTTGGGTGCGACATGTTCACAGCAGAGGAAAATAAGGTGCTGCAATCGGTGGCCTTGCAGCTTATGACTGGCGATGAAGTCGTGCTTGAGGATGGGCGGAAGGTGCGGGTGAAGCGGGTGGGGAGCGGGCGGTTGCGGATGGTCGAGTTCAAGTTGAATGGGCGTGTGTTTGAGGCAATTGAGCAGAATCGTGAGAAGCCGAGCCGGTGGGGGCAGTTGGCGCGTGAGAAGCATCAAGTGGTGCAGTTTCGAGATCTGGCTACGCACAAGTATGTCGCGGTGGTGGTGGACGGGGAGATTACGGAGTACGGGCGGGGTTAAGTTCGCGAGAGGCCAAGAAGCAGATTCCTCGACGGCTTCGCCGTCTCGGAATGACAAACTTAAAATGAATGACAATTTTATCGGAATGACAAATTTAACAACGAATGACAAAGGCCGATTAATGACAAGGGCCGATTAGGGAAGCTTGGCTCCATTGACAGGGCTTAGGATCACGGATAGCTTGGTACGCTGAAATTTCTTGCTCGGCCGTTCCCAGGGCACAATTCTTTTCTGAGGAGAAATCCATGAGACGCTCAAGCCTGATCTGGTTGGGTCTGGCGCTGCTATTCGTGAATGCGGCTGCTCAGACGCCGGGGTTAACTTTCAAATTCAAGACCATCAATGTTGCGCGGGCGCAAAGCACGGGTATTTATGGAATCAACAATGCCGGGACCATGGTCGGATCATACGTCGACAGCGGCGGGGTGCGGCATGGGTTCGAGCTCTCGGGCGGGAAGCTGACAAAGATTGATGATCCGAAGGGAACGGACACCTATTGTTTCGGGATCAACAAGAGCGGCGCGATCGTGGGCTATTACGCGACTTCCAGCCACACCGCGAAGGCTTTCCTGTATCAGAAGGGAAAGTTCACCAACATTGGCCCGGCGGGAGCGACTGGGTCGCAGGCTCTCGGGATCAACGATAGCGGCGCCATCAATGGAAATTTTGCGGACTCGAAGGGTTCGCACGGATTCCTATTGAAGGGCGGGAAATATACGACGCTGAATGTGCCGGGATCTCAGGGCACGCTGGGCGGAGGTATCAACAATGCAGGAACGATGACCGAGGTCTGGCTGGATGGGAGCTTTGATTCGGAATCGTCGCTCTATAACGGCAAGAAGTACACAAAGATTAATGTGCCGGGCGAGCCAAACTCGGACGCTGCCGCGATCAACAATGTTGGAGACATTGTTTATTCCTGGGAAGGCACCGGCGATACTTACGGTGGGGCGTTGCGGCATGCGGGGAAAGTCTACAAGTTTCATGTGCCCAAAGGCGATCGGACTTTCGGGTACGGGATCAATGACCATAACGTGATCGTGGGAGCTTACACCGACGATAATGGGGTGCTGAACGGCTTCTCTGCGACTTATTGATCAAGGCGGGCGCAGAAGGACGCGCCGGTGTCCTCTCAGAAAACAGGCTTATAATGCCGCGCATGAGCATGGGAAAGCTGGTTCTACTGTACGCAGCTTACTTCTTGGGTTGCAATTCGCTGATGAGCGCGCAGCTTGCTCAGGCCGCCCTTGCCAAAACTCAGAACGCTGGAGTTTGTCGACCATCCTCGTCATCCGTTGGCGAGCAATCTTCCAGTCCCCAAGTAACTGTAGCCGAACTGCTCTTGGAGGGTGATCTTCATATGGCAATCTCGGAACAGGAGCGGATCGCGGCGTCACTCAAGCGACGGGAGTACAGTGGTTCCCCTGAAGGCGTGGCGTCCGAAGTGGCCGAGAGAGTGAGAGCGGCGTGGCAGAATCGCGGATACTTCAAGGTCGAAGTTCAAGAGGACGCCAAGACGCTGACCAGCGGCCCCGGCACAAATCGGATCGCAGTGGCCGTCCAAGTGGTTGAGGGGCCACAGTACCGGTTGGAGAAAATCACGTTCAAGAACAATCGAGCAATAAGCAACGCGCATGCCTTGCGCAGTCTTTTTCCGATCAAGGATGGCGATGTTTTCAGCCGGGAACAGATTGCAAAGGGTTTGGAAACTCTCAGAAACGCCTATGGGGACATGGGCTACATCAACCTTACGTCCATTCCGAACACCCACCTCGATGACGCACGGATGCTAATCGGCCTCGATATCGACATTGACGAAGGCAAGCAATTTTTCGTACGGACTGTTAATGTGCTGGGCCTTGACGAGAATGTCTCGCCCGACACGCAGAAGGACATGCTAGTTAAGCCGGGGGACATATACAACAGGAGACTCGCGAGTATGTTCGTACGGGATCATATCTCGCTGATGCCAACCGATACATCCCCCGAATCACGCATACACCTGAACCCCGATGAGAAAACCGGGACGGTCGTGGTTACGTTTGATTTCCGGTTCTGCCCAACTGAATAACGGTCTCGTTTTCTACTTGCGACAGCACGCTCGAGCCGGCGCGGCCACCCACGTTGATCGTCGCTTTTTTTCGACGTCGTTTGCGGGTGGCCCTGCATTTCGATTTACATGGCTTTAAAGACGAAGCTGATCTCCTTGGTCTGGTTTGCGTCGACGGTGATGGTCTGAGTGGATGTGCCCAGTTTCTCGTGCCACGCCTTGATGGTGTAGGTTCCGGGCGGCAGATTGGGCAGATCAAACGTGCCGTCCGGCTTGGTCACGGCGAAATAGGGATTTTTCAGAACCGCGATGTAGCCTCGCATCCAGGGATGGATGTTGCATCGGACCGGGATTGCGATTTCTTCTCGCGCGAACGCCTCTTCCTGCTTGGCTCCCGGAAGCTCAGCTTTGTTCCACTCCCGGTTGTTGGTTGGGGTGGGATGAATGTTGTGCATAGTCTGATCTTCATTCACCACTTCGATAGGCTGGTTGGCCTGCACGGCCAAGACGTGTGGCTGATAGAGACAGCCCTTTTGCGTAATGACCACAGGTTGGGCGGGTGGATCGAAGGTGCGATCGCCCAAGCCGTCGGAAATGAACACGAGCACGTCTTGCAAGTCACCTTTGGAATCGGTGACGACTTCTGGGGTGGAAATGAGTCCAGGATGCTGCTTGGCGCAGGTTGGGTCGGCGGCCATGCTGATTGACTTGGCCTTGGGCACGGTTCCTTCGAATTTGACCTTGCCTCGGATGCTGGGGCTGGTCGTAGCTGGCGCTGCCTTCACGATCTGCCGGCTGGAAATAGAAATGGTTAGGACGAGCGCGATTGCGGCGAGCAAAGTTTTGTATTTCATACTGCACCTCGAAGAGGCTTATGCCTCGAAAGTTGTTGTGAGCGCACCTGGCGCACTCGGTTATTCGGCCTGGGGCGTGGTCGGAGTTCGACGGCTGGCGAGAGACCCGCGATATCCTTCTTGATAGCCGGCTGAGAACAATGCGCGATCTCCGAGTGTTGCCCAACGGCCGCGGGCGACATGGGGTTCGGTGCCAGCTTCGGCGGCGAGTTTACCCAGATACAATCCGTCGCGAAATGCAGCGTCTGCGTTCTGAACTGCCTGATTTGAATTGTGGTTATCGGTGTTCAGCATGGAGGCTGTTCCCATGCCGAGAGTCAGGGCCAATGCAAATAACGAGATGGTCTTCATGAATTTTTCCTCGATCGGCTAAGCCGATTTACGAAATCTCTTGCGTCGTATGGTGAGATTAGGGCGGGCGAGAAGTTACGTTGTCATGCGGCGGTCAGCGGCGAGTCAAATCATCGTCATCTTTTTGTCTCGTTGATTGGTGATTGTCAGGGAATTGTCATCTGGGATGGACAAACCAAATAACTCGGCGGGTATGTCTGTAGAATCAGCGGGCAGGTGGAATTGTGACGATGATGCCTTTGGGGCCGACGGCTATGATTTCGCCGGTTGAGCTGACGCTTACTGCGTTCAGATTCCAGTCCCAGGTTTTCTCTGATGCTTTCTGGGATGGCGTTTTCTGTCCCGAGGTCTTCGCGGGGTCATCTTCGTAGGCGGATCCGGAGGATCCCACAATTACAATGGCCTCGCTCTCTGAGTGGGGCTGGGCGAAGGCTACGGCGGACCAGTATCTTTGCGGTGAAATTGGGGAAAGAGTCCAGGTGAGGCCGCCGTCGTTGGTGAAGGCGAGGTTGGGGCCGTCCTGATCGGGATGTTTGTAATCTCCGCCGGCGATGACTCCGTGGGTCGCGTCGCGGAAGGCGATGGAGAAAATGCCGGTGGAGTCCTGGCCGTGGATGATTGGAGTTTGGGCGATGGTCCAAGTTTTGCCGGCGTTGGTTGAGTGGAAAACGCGCGCGGCCTTGCCGCCGGTGGCGAACCACACGTTGCTTGTTCCCTGGATGGTGATGCAGGTTCCGCTGGCGGCGAATGCGCCTTCGCCCTCGATCGCTGGCGGGATGGAGTCGGGCGGAAGGGGATTCCAAGTCTTGCCGCCATCTTCGGTAGAAGTTAATTCAAATCTCAGCGTGCCTGCATTGTCGGCGACTGGATCGCCGACGGCGATGCCGTGATCGCGATCCCAGAAGGCCATGCAATCGAAAAAGCCTTTGGGAGTCTTGTTAGTGAATTGCAGGGTCCACGTTTTACCCGCGTCGATGGTTTTGTAAATGCGTGACTGCTCGCCGGGTCCGGCGCTGAGCAGGTAAGCGAGATCGGCGCTGAAGGCTTCCACGTCGCGGAAGTCGAGAGCGTCGGCGCCGGGGACTTGGGCGGCTTGCCAGGAATTTCCGCCGTCGGTGGTGCGGAGATAAGTGCCGTGAGTGCCGCTGGCCCACGCGACTCCGTTCGCGAGCACGCTGATGCCGCGCAGGTTTTCGGTGGTGTTGGATTTCTGGATGGTTTGGGCGGCGAGAGCGGTGGTGAGAAGAAGAAACAAAAGAGCGCGCATGCGATGATTGTGCCAGAAGTTGCAGATTGGGGCTGCATGATTTGCATCGTTGTGCCGATATTCCGAGCGACGAGGGAACCGCATGGGACATGTTCTGTTGGAGATCTGTTGTGGAGGGATTGACGACGCGGTTGAAGCGGAAAAGGGTGGGGCAGAACGGGTCGAACTTTGCTCCGCGCTTTTTCTTGGCGGGTTGACGCCTTCACTGGGGACAATACTGGAGGCGAAGCGACGCGTAAAGATTCCGATCATGGTGATGGTTCGTCCGCGCGGCGGAGGGTTTGCGTACTCGCAAGCAGAGATGGCTACTATGGAACGCGACGCGGAAGGTGCGGTTGAGAACGGGGCGGACGGTGTGGTGTTTGGCATTTTGCAGTCGGATGGACGAGTTGATGTTGCGCGATCCAGGCGGATTCGGCAGTTGATCGGGACGCGGCAGGCTGTGTTTCATCGGGCGTTCGATGTCACTCCTGATCCGTTTGAGGCGCTGGAGCAACTGGTGGATTTGGGACTTACGCGGGTTCTTACCAGCGGACAAAAAGACAGCGTGCCCGAGGGAGCGGAGTTGATCAAGAAGCTGATTGAGCGGGCGGGCGATCGGATTGAGATTCTGCCGGGTGGTGGGATTCAGGTTTGGAACGTGAAAGAGGTGGTTGAGCGGACCGGGTGCCGGCAGATTCATTTGACGGCGTGGAGGACGGCGTCCGACAGTTCGACGCTAGCGCGGCCGGGGATTACGTTCGGCGGGGCTTTGTATCCGGCGGAGGATCGTTATCAGGTAACGGATGCGGGTGTGGTGCGGGAAGTGTTGGCGCGGGTGGGAACGTAGCGTTGTGTCTTTCGCCTCACTGGGGCTCATCGATTTCCCCACTCTATCTCACGGCGTGCTCCGTCGGCTTTCCTCCAGCGCCTCACGGCTTAAATTCTATTTCTCGTTGAACTCCGCGAAGGCTCCTGTCTTTTCGTAGTACAAGCGGATGCTGCATACCTTCGGTGCGGTGTGGGCGAAAGAAACTTGCAGCTTTTTGGGCGGCGAGTCAACTCCACCGATTTCCATGGGAGCGCGCACCAGGTCCTGTTTCTCATCGTAGGTTTTGGGGCTGGTGACATTCTTGCTGACGATCAGTGTCCACTCCTTCTTATTTGGAATCACGTAAACGCTGTAGGCGCCTACGGCAAGTTCCACATGATTCAGAATGAGCGGAACCTGGGTGAAAAGAGTCAGTGGAGATCCGGCCGGCAGCCAGACTTTGCCGTTGCGAGGCTGGTCTTTGTCGCCCATCGCGGAATTGTTGTATTCCACGCTGACCTCCAGGCCGTCGGCAAAATCGCAACTAGCGGTTGCGGTTTGGTCGGTCGGATCTTTCTGCTGAGCGGCTGCGGCCAGAAGAGATTGCGCAAACAAGACGAGGCAGACGGCTAGCACACGCATGAAGTGCTCCTCCGCGGACTAGACTTTTTTGAAATCAAGCAATGCGGGTTCATTGTACTTCGGTAGAAGTGCAATTGCAGGGAAAATCCGCGCAGGCATTGGCTCCTTAAAGGACGTGGGATTGCGCGTGGCGAACCGCGTCGCGAACTAAGACACGGTGGGTCAGATCCGAGTCGCGATATTTCCTGTCTGGGATTGGTCTTCGGTGACGTTCTCTTATCTTGAGTCCGTTGCTACCGTGAGAGTTCAGCGGCAAGAAAGGCTGGCTCTAATCACATTATGGCAAAGAGTGAGAAGTCGTCATTTCAGCTCAAGATTCTCTACGGTGAGGGCGACGCGGAAGTGGTTGCCTCACAAGCAGTTTCTATTCAAAAGGCGGGCCATCAGGTCGAGACCGCGGTGGGTCGCAAAGGAATTGACGAGGCAGTGCGCCGGGGGACGTTTGATCTGGTAATTCTTGGTCCGACTTTGACCAGGAATGATCGGCACCATCTGCCTTACGTGATCAAGAAAACGCAGTCGGCCACGCGTGTTCTGGTCATGCACACCGACGGGGAAGGTCATCCCGCAGTGGACGCAAACACCGATACCGGAAGAAGCATGGCTGATGTTGTGGCGAAAATCGCTTCGTTAATGGCGATTGGCGAGCTCGCTTCGAATGGGCTGCCCAAAGGCGCTGCGGCGGGACGGTAGTTATCTTCAGTTCTCAGTTCTTAGTTGTCAGTTCTCGCTGAGGCGGCCTTCGGGCCGCCTTTGTGTTGGTCCAGGAATCTCATCGGACACGAATCAGGAAAGTAAGAGTGGGATGAAAGGCCAGATTTGTTTCCTCTTTGCAGTGGCAGAGCCTGCTCGGGGTAGAATATCGACGAAGCGGACTCTTGTTTCGACGGATAAGTATGAGCGCAGCAGGTAATGGAAACGAACAGAAAAAGATCTACGTGACCCTGACTGGGTTGCCACTTTCATTTCATCTGCAATGGCCTTTTCGCAAATCTACTTCGGGAGCGGATTTTTTCTTCCTGCATGGCGACATCCGGCTGGAAAACTCTGCAGGATTGCACGCACCGGTGGCAGTAAATCTTTCGGCGACCGTGCGCGAGGTCCTGCCCTCGCTTGAACCGAAGGACGTGGAGAATCCCCTCATCGACGCATTGCGCAAAGAAGTCGACCGGCGGCAACTGGAGTTTGTGAAGTCAGGCAAACTCGTCCCGGTGCAGTTTTCGAGCCGTCATTACGATTTCAAGCACAGTAAATGGGTGTTCGGTAAAGCTAGTGATGAAGACATAGCATTGCTGCTAGCGCGAAAGGCGTACTGGCAGACGCGGTTGGAGGGCGGCAAGGTTTGGATCGGGGATCCTGCAGAAGCCATGTACGTCGAGACTTCGCCGGAGCATCTGCTAGAGATCGCCCAAAAGGTCGAGGCTAAGGGTCTGATCACGCTGGATGGGGAATGGGCAACAGCGAATCCTTCGTTGATGGAACAGGCGTCGAAGTTTGAAGCCGATATGCGGGCAGCGCTCGAGGAGTTGGAGAAGAAGCACGCGTTTGAACGAGGGTAAAGCTAAGGTGCCGTGCCTTCGTCCATCCACTGCTTGAAGCGGGCAGTCTGATTCTTCGGCCAGGGTTCGTCGCAGGGCATGCTGCCGTCGAGGAGCTTGGCATAAATCTCTTTCGCCTTGGCCTTAACGTCGGCGAACGACGAGAGATCGAGGCCAAAATCCTTCATCGTATCCACATCGGGAGTGTCGCGAAAAAGCGGGCGAATATCTTTGGCAAAGCTTAGCGCCATACAAATATCTCCTTCTCGCGGATGATGGAGCAGTAAGTCTACTACTCGGCCTTCACGGCATCGATGGTCTGAAACAGTTGGTCGCTCGGCTCTTTCACTTCAATAAAGGGATGGCTCTTGGATTTGCTATTCACGACGTAAATGGTCGGCGTGTGCTCGAGTTGGAGTGCTTTGCCCAACTCGCGTTCCGCATTCACTTCAGCGGCAAACTTTCCCTGGGGGTCGACTACAAAAGGCAAATCCACTTTGTGATCGGCGGCGAACTTCTCTGCGAACTGGCGCAGGTTGGTAGGAAAGATTTCAGGCTGGTGTTCGAAGATGTAATCGCGAAAATCTATTCCAAGCTGCGGGGAGCGGCTGTCGAAATAGTGCGCAATGACGGCTGCCTGAAACGACCAGTTGTGCATGGGCAGGGGAAAGTCGTGGCGGACGACAGGAATCTTATACGTTTTGCCTGCTTGCGCAACCAGAGGAGCCAGACGCCGGCATTGCGGACATTGCAGATCCTCAAAGACCACGATGGCGATCTGCGAACCTTTTGGTGGACGCAGGGCCGGGTTGACAGATTCTTGCGCGAAGGCCATCGAAGCGAACATTACGACCGACAGAGCAAATATACCCAAGGTGCTTTTCATAGATAGGATGAGTCTCTGATCTTAATTTAATGTACCGTATCCGCAGTGCGGGTACGCGAAAGCACAACGGTTCCAATGCCCAACAAAGTTAGCAAAGAAATCACCACGAGCGAGGCAACACAATAGATGCACCACACGCCGAGGATGTGAGCTTCCACGTGTGCCAGGTAAAGCGAAAACGACAGGCCCACCAAGGCTGCGGCAAGAAATAAGCCGTAAGCGCGCTTAAGCGCAAACGCGGCCAGAATCACATAACCTGCCATCCCAATGACCGCAACGGGAACTCCTGCCAGGACCGCGAACGGGCTGTGGTTGACGATGCCGCAGTCCCAGTGTTCATTGATGCTGCAGGGAGACGAGTCTGTCCGATAGTGTTCACGCAGAGCCAGACCGGATGCAATGAAGCCAAGAAGTGTCAATAAAATCAGGACGTACCGCATTAAGCCGGGATCCTCGCGAAGTGTGAAAGCAGTTCGTATTTTAACCTAACTGGGCCGTCCCGCGGGTCCGGGCAGCGATTCCGCCGTGCGAGGAGGGCGGGATCAAAGCAGACGCAACTGACGTTTCTCCAGCGCGAGCAACTTTTCTTTGATGGGAAGGCCGCCACCGTATCCGGTGAGCTTGCCGTTGCTGCCGATGACGCGATGGCAGGGGATCACAATCGGAATCGGGTTCGAGCCGTTAGCGAGGCCGACTGCTCGCGAAGCTTTGGGATTGCCAATTCGGCCCGCCAGTTCGCCGTAAGAAATCGTCTCGCCGTAAGGAATGTCGCAAAGGCGCTGCCAGACTTCGAGCTGGAATGGTGTGCCCTCTGGTGCCAGTTGCAAATTGAAGTTTTCGAGGTCACCGGCGAAATAAGCTTCGAGCTGACGGATGGTTTCGGTCAGCGGGGCGCGGTTTTCTATCCAGGAAGATTCCGGCTGGGCCAGGTGGCGTCCATTCACGAAAAGGATTTCGCGCAGGCCAGCTTCGTCAGCGGCCAACAGCAACGGCCCTAGCGGGCTTTCGATTTGGGTGTAGCACCGGTTCATTGCTTTGGACTCGCGAACAGGATAGATCATCGGAGGCAATAAGACTGGTCGTTTTCGGACTTCTACGCCGGGATGTCCCGGGGTGAACTAGAGGACGGCAGCTTGTTGGCGGCGCTTGGCTTGAATTTCGATGTAGACATGCACTAACGACACTGCGGCTGGGGTGACTCCGGGGATGCGGGAAGCGTGGGCCAGGGTGCGTGGTTTTATCTTTAGCAGGGTCTCCTGCATTTCCTTGGAGAGGCCGCTGACCGAGTTGTAATCGAACCAGTCAGGGATCGCGCGCTGCTCGGCCTTTTTCAGGCGGTCGATGGCGCGCTGTTGCTGTAGCAGGTAGCCTTCGTATTTTATTTCGGTTTCGACTGACTTGAGTTCGTTTCGCACTTCGGAAGAAAGAGCGGCCACAGGTTCGCGCGGATCGACACGGATTTGCTCTCTTTCAAAGAATGCCGGTTCAAGTTCGCGTAGCAGTGGAACCAGGGTCTCGATTACGATCTCGGGGCGCTTTAGCAGTTGGGCGAGGGTCTGACCTGTGGCGGCAGAAAGATGATTCGCCTGCACCGGAGAAACACTCGGTCCCTCGACTTCGTTCGGCTGCGCCTCACTCCTCTCGGGATGACAGATTTCTGTAAGGGAGATCTTTTCCTGTAACGCGCTGGTGAGTCTGGTTTGCTCCAGCAATTGTTTCATTGCTTGCAGGCGTTGCTGCTTGGCCAGGTAGTCGGCCCAGGCTGCGTCGGGGATCAATCCAATTCTGCGGCCGTGTGGGGTCAGCCGGCGGTCGGCGTTGTCGATGCGCAGATGGAGTCGGAACTCGGCGCGCGAGGTGAACATGCGATAGGGTTCGTTGGTGCCCTTGGAAATCAGGTCGTCGATGAGAATCGCGGTGTAGGCTTCGGTGCGATCGAGGATTAAGGGTGGCTCACTCTTTACTTTCAATGCGGCGTTGATCCCCGCCATCAGGCCCTGGCAGGCGGCTTCTTCGTATCCGCTGGTTCCGTTGATTTGGCCGGCGAGAAATAGCCCGGCGATCTGCTTGGTCTCGAGCGTGCGCTCGAGTTCAGTCGGATCAATCGAGTCGTATTCGATGGCGTAGCCGGGCCGCAACATTTCCGCGGTCTCAAGGCCGGGGATCGACTTCAGGATTGCCAACTGAACCTCGACCGGCAGCGAAGTGCTCATGCCGTTCACGTAAATTTCGTGGGTGTTCAGTCCTTCGGGTTCGAGGAAGAGTTGATGCGTGGTCTTGTCGGGAAACTTTACGATTTTGTCTTCGATGGATGGACAATATCGTGGGCCGATGGATTGAATCTGGCCGCTATACATGGGCGAGCGATGGACGTTCTCGCGGATGATGCGTTGGGTTTCGGGGGTGGTCCATGCAATGTAGCATGGCACTTGCGAATCGTGATGGGCTACGCGTTTGGTACGGAAGCTGAACGGAGTCGGGTCGGCGTCGCCGGGTTGAAGCTGAAATTGCGACCAGTCGATGGTGCGTCCGTCGAGGCGTGGCGGCGTGCCGGTCTTGAGGCGGCAGCCGCGTAGTCCGAGTTGTTTGAGAGATTCGCCGAGAAGGACAGCGGCTGGTTCGCCGGAGCGTCCCGCGGGATACTGCTGCTCGCCGCAATGGATTAGGCCGTTCAGGAAGGTGCCGGTCGTGATGATGATTGCACTCGCGCCGACGGTGCGGCCGTCGCGCAGTTTGATCCCGCGGCAGATGCGGTCGCCGGCTTCAGGCGTCGGGCTTTGGGCTTCAGGAAACGCAATCTCTTCCATGTTGCGGGTGGTAGCGAGTCCTGAAGCCTGAAGCCTGCCTGAAGCCTCTTCAATAATCAGATCTGCCACTTCGGCTTGCTTGATCTTTAAATTTGACTGCGACTCCAGTACCTCGCGCATCTTCAAGCGATAAGCTTGCTTGTCGCATTGGGCGCGGGGAGACCAGACGGCGGGACCACGAGAAGTATTCAGCAGACGAAACTGGATGCCGACGGCGTCGGTGATTTCGCCCATAATGCCGCCGAGTGCGTCGACTTCGCGGACCAAGTGCCCCTTGGCGATTCCGCCGACGGCGGGGTTGCAAGACATTTGCGCAATCAGGTCGACGTTGAGCGTGTAGAGGGCCGTCTTCAGGCCCATGCGAGCTGCGGCCATCGCGGCCTCGCATCCGGCGTGTCCGGCGCCGACGACGACTACGTCGAAATGTTCGGTGAAGACCATCCCTGGTTTCTATTGTAGCAACCAGCAGACAACGGATGTTTACCAGGGCCAAGTACCGGGGGCTGCTCCAACTTCGTTCTTGCCATTGCCCAGAGAAAGCTGAGACCCTCCAATGTCAGTGAAAGTGGCTTCTTGCCACTGCTCGGATGGGAAGTACCAGTTGCTGGCGCCGGCTTCGTGGTTGTTTCCGCCTAATCCGTAGGCGACAGTCGGTCTGCGCCAATAGTCCATCCCTATCTGTAGGAGGGCCCCCGGAGTAATCTTCACGCGGGCCGTGACAATGCAGCCTTCGAGGTTCCCCGATGGCAATGCGGCACGAGGCGAGGCGCTCCAGAAATGCCAGACGCGATCGCTACGCTGGCCGACCGGGAGCACGACCGCGTGATTCGGCGCGTCGTGGGCCATCGGCATCGGGTCGTGCTGATCCGTGGCAAACCACGGGTCACGCGAGTAGAGTCCACCGCGAACGGCGCCGAGGTCGTCGTTCAGGATTACGTCCTTGCCATCGACACGGCAAGTAAGCTGCGTCGAGGCAATTTCTATTTTCGCCGATTCGTATCCGAGGATGCGGGTGTCCGCGATCGCGATTCCCCAAAGCAGCGCGGATTTAAAGTCGTCTGGCGGTCGGACCGGGTTCACATAGCCTACTTTGTAACTGACCTCTTCGGGGACGCGAGGATCGTTGGTGACGACGAAAGCGAACGGACTCGATGCACGACCGACAGGAGAGACCAGCGTGATTGCGGACGTTATGCCCTTATGCGGAATGAACGCGATTATCTCTGTGGGAGAAATGAGGGTAAAAGCGCAATCGGTGCGGACGAAGAGAACACCCGATACCTTCTCCAGGCTCTTGCCTGTGATTACTACGCGAGAACCCTCCGGGCCGCTGGTGGGAGATATCCCGAGAATCTCGGGGCGGCCGGTTTGTGCGATCACGACTGCAAGCGGAGTCGAAATCAGAACTCCAATCATCGCAATCGCAATTCGCCTTCCCATGTTCACACCCACAGCCATCGGCACTCGCACGAGCGCGGACGCCCGCGCCTACATTATCTGACGGAACTTGCCTTGGTCTTGGGTAGAACCGCGTTATTGTTGCCCTGAATTCCCGGATTGGGATCAGTTGCATGCACTCCCCCTGCCCCGTATATTGGAGTGTCTTTTATTCCTCAGTCTCGGAGGCGCAATTATGACTACTGAGCAATTCTTCGAACAGTTGGATACGCGGATCGCAAAGTATGACCTGCTTTGCCATCCTTTCTATCAGGCGTGGAGTGCGGGAGAGTTGACGCGCGAGGATTTACGGGAGTACGCGCGCGATTACTATCATCACGTGGAGGCTTTTCCAATCTACCTGGCGGAGCTGGGTATCCGCCTCGACGAAAGCGAACTCCGCCGGGCGGTACTGGCCAACATGGCGGATGAGAAGGGGATTGACGATTCGTTGGGAGATGGATCGACGCCACATTCCGAATTGTGGCTGGACTTCGCCGAAGGCATGGGCGCGAGACGCGACATGCGTGGACACAGTCCGGTACCCGAGGTTAAAGAGCTGACTTCATTCTTCCATCGCGTGGCCAGCGAGGGCACGCCGGAAGAAGCGCTGGCGGCCTTCTACGCGTATGAGTCACAGGTACCGCGCGTCGCGAAGGAGAAAGCGCGTGGACTGCGAGAGATGTACGGCGCCGACGAACGCGCCACCTCCTATTTCACCCTGCACACGACGGCGGATGTCTACCACTCGCAGATTTGGCGTCAGCAGCTGGGAAAGCGGCTGCAGTCGAATCCGCAGATGGCGGAAAAAGCGCTAGTTGCAGCAGAGAATGCTGCGAAAGCGTTATGGCATGCGCTGGATGGTATCGAGACCCGTCGGACGCAGAACACAGCGGCGTAAAAAGCAATCTTCACAACAGCAACGAAACATGGAGCCGGTGATTCGTTAGAATCATTGGCTCTTTCTTTTTGCGGGGATTCTCTTATGGCGAAAGCAATGCCCATTGGCGCTCGCGCGACGGTTGAGGAGACGGTTGAGTTCAAGCATACGTTGACCTCGCATCATCCCGAACTGCCGCCAGTGTATTCAACTCCCGACATGATCCGCTTGATGGAAACGGCAGCCTTCCAAGCGCTGCATCCTTACTGCGAGGGGGATGAGATCACCGTTGGCACGGCGATCCATGTCGAACATCGTGCTGCAAGCGGTATTGGATCGCGAATACAGGCCGAGGCAGTGTTGGAGTCGTTCGACGGGAAGTTTTATTCACTGCGCGTCACCGCGTGCGACGATGTGCAGGAAATTGGACGGGGGACCGTGGGGAGGGCGGTGGTAAAGGTGGGAAGGTTCCTGGAGAAGATGAAAAAGAGCAGTCGGTAGTCGTGACCAGCAAAGATCCGATCAGGCTCTCTCTGGTTGTACTATGTTGCCGTGCAGAAGCTGGCGCAGAGCGTACTTAACTACATTCGGAAACATGGGCTTCTGAAGGCCGGGGATCGCGTCGGCATCGCGGTTTCAGGGGGAGCGGACTCGGTTGCTTCACTGCGTTTGCTGCTGGAGCTGCGCAAGGAAATTGGCGTTGTTCTCTCCGCGGTTCATTTTAATCACAAGTTGCGTGGAGCTGCGTCCGACGAAGATGAACGGTTCGTCGCACAACTCGCCCAGGAGCACAAGCTAGAACTGCACTGCGAAAGCGGGAAAGTCGCCGCGTATGCCGCGGAAAATCACTTGAGTCTGGAAACCGCGGCGCGCCAGATGCGATACCAGTACTTTCGGCGCTTGCTACTGGAAAACAGGTTGAACCGGATTGCCACTGGGCACACTTTGGACGATCAGGCCGAAACGGTGTTGCTGAAGATCGTGCGTGGAGCTGGTACTCGTGGGCTGGCGGGGATTTATCCCCAGTTGTCGTTCCCCGGCTCTCAGTTCTCGGCTTCTATCGTTCGCCCTTTGCTTGGAATCCGGCGGAAAGACCTTGAGGCCTATCTGCTCGGGCTGGGACAGAGCTGGCGGGAAGACAAGAGCAATCGCGACCTGCGGCACATGCGTAATCGCGTGCGGCATGGTATTTTGCCGCGTCTGGGGCACCATCTGAACCCTGAGGTGCGCGAGGCACTGGCGGAGACGGCGGAGATTGCGCGAGCCGAGGAGGAGTATTGGCAAAAGGAAGTTTCGCAAGTGTTGCCGTCGGTTTGGGCGCGAAGTGCGCTCACGGTATCGGCTTTGGCGAACTTGCCTCTCGCGTTGCAGCGGCGCGTCATTCGCGCGGCCAGCGAATCCTTGGGATTGCGGCTGGATTTCCCCCACGTAGAGGAGATTCTCGCACTGAGCTGCGACCTGCCTAGATCAGCCAAAGCCATCGAGCTGCCGGATGGATGGGTGGTTCTGCGGAACAAGGGCGGGTTGCGCTTCGAGCTACAAAGCGACACACCGAGCAAACTGGACTACGAATATTGCCTTTCGATCCCTGGATCGGTCGAGGTCCGGGAGACGGAATCACGCTTCGAGGCAGTATTAATTTCTGGAAACGCTGCCAAGGGTTATAATCCCGGAGATTTGCTGGATCGGGCATTACTGGCGTCAGAAGTAAAAGTTAGGAACTGGCGTCCCGGGGACCGCTTCTGGCCGTCGCACACAAAGGTTCCGAAAAAGATCAAAGAGTTGCTGCAGGAGCGGCATGTGACCGGACCAGAGCGAAAGCTGTGGCCGGTTGTGGTGAGCGGAACAGATGTAGTTTGGGTTCGTGGCTTTCCAGCACCCACGGGCTCGCTGGCACGAAGCGATGAAGCGGTATTGATCCGGGAAGTGAGGTTGTAGGGACATACTCGGTTCAAGGCGGACGGGCGAGGTGCCCGTCGCACATGAACGTCACCACACGAACGATGAACGCCAACCCTAAACCTGAGCAGTTACGCACGGTGATACCCACTGAGCAGATTCAGAAGCGCGTGCGTGAGATGGCGCGGCAGATTTCCTCCGACTATCAAGGCAAAACCATTCATGCCCTGGGGCTCTTAGAGAATGGGTTTGTCTTCATGGCCGATTTGGTCCGCGTCCTGGAAGTACCGGTCATTTGCCAGTTCATCAAGCCCAGGTATCGGCGGGAGCAAGAGAACACTGCCGCAGGCTTTCTCGAAATCTTTTTCAGCCACGAACTTGCCATCGTGGGCCAACATGTATTGCTGATCGAGGGACTGGTGCACTCGGGAGTAACCAGCGAGTTTCTGATGAACGACTTGCGCAGCCGAGGAGCGGCCTCGGTCAAGTTGGCTACCCTGCTCGACCGGCAATCGGCGCGGAGAGTACAATTGCAGCCGGATTACTTCGGGTTCTTGGTGGACGAAGCATTCCTGGTGGGTTATGGGTTGGGATCGCCGGAGCAAACTCTTCGCAACCTGCCCTATGTGGCCGCTGCAAACTGAAGCTTCTCTGTGACTTAAGTCACGGCAAGAACTCCATCCTTTTTTGCACAAGAAGCGTTAGAATGGCGGAGAAGGTAATTTCCTCTATCCAATCCTTGCGGCTGGCATCTAATTGGTGTGAGCGGAGCCCCAGGCGCGTTGTTTGGAACAGGGCGCACATTTTCAGGAGTTTCTAGGTGAATTCAACAGTTAAGACCGTGGTTTTCTGGCTGGTGATCGTGCTGTCAGCGTTCCTGCTTTGGCAGGTCGTGAAGGCGGGCGGAGCTGGCCAAAAAGAGAAGGAAGTGAACTTCTCGCAATTCATGACGGATGTGGACCAAGGGAACGTCAAAGAGGTCACGATCAACTTGCAAGAAGTGCATGGCAAGTTTGCGAACGATGGCTCGACCTTCCACACCACCGTTCCCACCAATTATCCCGACATGATCAAGCTGCTACGCGACAAGGGCGTAGTGATTAACGTCCGGGACGCCAGCAGCGGTAGTTGGCCCAGTTGGCTGTTGAATCTGGCGCCGCTCATTTTGCTTGCTGCCCTGTGGTTCTTCATGATCCGCCAGATGCAAACCGGCGGGAACAAGGCACTTTCGTTTGGGAAGAGCCGGGCGCGGTTGCTTTCCATGCAGCAGAAGAAGGTCACGTTCAAGGATGTGGCTGGCGTAGAAGAGGCTAAAGAAGAACTAAAAGAGATCATCGAATTCCTGCGCGAGGCGCAGAAATTCCAGAAGCTGGGCGGACGCATTCCAAAAGGCGTGCTGTTGGTTGGACCTCCGGGAACTGGCAAGACTTTACTTGCGCGAGCGGTTGCAGGCGAAGCCAATGTTCCCTTCTTCTCGATTTCCGGTTCGGACTTCGTGGAAATGTTCGTCGGCGTAGGCGCCAGCAGGGTACGCGATCTGTTCGAGCAGGGCAAGAAGAATGCTCCGTGCATCATCTTCATCGATGAAATTGATGCCGTGGGACGTCACCGCGGCGCTGGCCTCGGTGGCGGGCACGACGAGCGTGAGCAAACGCTAAATCAGCTGCTGGTTGAGATGGACGGCTTCGAATCCAACGAAGGCGTCATTCTGATGGCCGCAACCAACCGTCCAGACGTGCTGGATCCCGCATTGCTGCGGCCAGGTCGTTTCGACCGCCGGGTAGTTGTGCATCGCCCTGATGTGCGCGGACGCGAAGAGATTCTTCGGGTCCACACTCGAAAGATTCCTTTGGCTGACGACGTCGATCTTTCCGTGCTGGCGCGCGGTACGCCAGGCTTCTCTGGAGCCGACCTGGCTAACATGGTGAATGAAGCTGCATTAAGCGCAGCCCGGCAAAATCGCAAGGCCGTGCTCATGTATGACTTCGAGTTGGCGAAGGACAAGGTTTTGATGGGCGTAGAGCGCAAATCGCTCATCCTTACTGAAGAAGAGAAGAAGGTGACGGCGTATCACGAAGCTGGGCACGCATTGGTCGCATCCAAGCTGCCGAATTCTGATCCGCTGCATAAGGTAACGATCATTCCGCGCGGCATGGCTCTCGGTGTAACCATGCAGTTGCCGATTGACGACAAACACAATTACACGAAAGAATATCTGGAGACGGAAATCGCCATCATGATGGGCGGCCGCATCGCCGAAGAAATGTTCCTCAACCAGATGAGCACCGGCGCAGGCAACGACATTGAGCGCGCTACAGAATTGGCGCGCAAAATGGTCTGCGAATTCGGTATGAGCGATCTCGGTCCGTTAACCTTTGGCAAAAAGGAAGAGCAGATCTTCCTGGGACGGGAGATCGCGCAGCACCGCGACTACAGCGAAGCCACGGCAATCAAGATCGACGATGAAGTTCGACGCATCGTCGGCCAAGGCTACAACACCGCCAAGGGTGTGCTCTCAGCGGACAATGGCGCGTTGGTCAGGATTGCGCTGGCACTACTCGAACGGGAAGTGCTTGACGCGAACGAGATCAAGATGATCATCGAAGGCAAGGAACTGCCCAAGTTGACACCTCCGCCAAAGTCTGATGACGGCGTGCAGCAGGTACTGAAGCCTGAGCCGGGTCGGCCTGGCATCGCCAAGGGCGGGGAAAGTCCCGCAAGGGCATAGAGTTTTACACACTGCTTTTTGGATCTGGGCAGCCTAAAGAGGCTGCCCTTTTTGCGTATGCCTCAATTTCAGACTGCTCCCCTCACGCGTTCACCAGGTGCATCATGTGTTCCGGATAGCGGGCTCCCGAAGTTGCGTCGCGAGGAAACACTTCATCAATTCGCCGCAGATCATTGGGCGCAAGTTCGAAGTCGAGGGCTCCGACATTCTCTTCCAGATATTTGCGGCGTTTGGTGCCAGGGATCGGCACAATGTCATCCCCCTGCGCGAGTACCCATGCCAGTGCTAGCTGCGAAGGCTTGCACGCCTTCTCTTTCGCAATTTCTTCGACCCGGTGTACCAGATCAAGATTTCTCTGGAAGTTCTCGCCCTGGAAACGCGGTGAATTGCGGCGGTAATCGTCAGCGGGAAGATCTTCGAAGCTCCTGAACCTTCCCGTCAGGAAGCCACGTCCAAGAGGGCTGTAAGCCACGAATCCGATTCCCAGCTCGCGACAGGTGGGTAGAACTTCGTCTTCAGGATCGCGCGTCCACAGCGAGAACTCAGTCTGCAACGCCGTAATTGGATGAACCTTCATGGCTCGGCGGAGGGTCTGCGGACTCGCTTCCGACAGGCCAAGGTAGCGAACTTTGCCCTGCTTGACGAGTCGAGCCATCGCACCCACTGTCTCTTCGATCGGCGTGTCGGGATCCACGCGGTGCTGATAGTAAAGATCGATCGTGTCCACGCCCAGCCGTCGCAGGCTACCCTCGCACGACTGGCGGACGTATTCCGGTTTGCCACTTACGCCCCGGGCATTGGGATTCTTTGGATCGCGAACAATCCCGAATTTCGTGGCAAGCACAACCTGGTCGCGACGGCCTTGAATGGCCTTGCCGACGAGCTCTTCGTTGGTAAACGGTCCATAGACGTCGGCAGTGTCGAGAAAAGTGATACCGAGTTCCAGGGCGCGGTGAATTGTCGCTACAGATTCATTGTCGTCGCGTCCGCTGTAGAACTCCGACATACCCATGCAGCCCAGGCCCATGCCGGAAACTGTGGGGCCGTTGCGTCCCAATTTGCGAGTTTTCATCATTGCCTCCTGATAAGAAAATTTAGAAGCGTGGCGGAAGGAACTCTGATCTCATTACAGTTCATAGATGCGCGCGGGGGTGGGAGGGTGTCACGATTTCGAGCATGCACTCCCTCGTCTCCTTCTTTTTGATATGGTGAATCGATGAGTCAAGTTCCCAACTGGTTTGAGCGGAAATTCGAATTTTCGTTTCCAGCGGAGTTGTATCCGAATCTGTGCGTCCGCTTGCGAGGAGCGCCCGCCAGGCTGGAGGAAATCGTCCGTGCTTATCCGCATGAGCGGTTGGTGCGGAAACCTGATGGAAAATGGTCGCCCCAGGAACATGCCGGACATCTTCTCGACCTCGAGCCTTTGTGGATGGCGCGAGTTGATGACTATCTGGCGAACGCCGTCGGGCTCACCGTCGCAGACTTGAGCAATCGCAAGACTCACGAAGCGCAGCATAATCAGCGCGACCTTGAAGAGATCCTGAGCGAGTTCCGCAAAGCCCGCTTGCGACTTGTCGATCGAGTTGGAGGGCTTGAGGCTGCCCTGTTCGCCCGAGAGATCCCACATCCGCGGCTCAAACAACCCATGCGCCTGATCGACCATTTGTACTTCGTCGCGGAACACGACGATCATCATCTGGCCCGGATTTGGGAGCTCTTGAAATGAAAGCTAGCGGCAGCATTCTTTCCTTTCGATCATCCCGAGATTTTCGCAAGTGGCTGGCCGCGAATCATCGTCAGTCAGAAGGGATTTGGCTTCGTATCTTCAAGAAGGTTTCGGGAGAAGCCTCTGTCACCTATGCCGAAGCGCTGGATGAGGCGCTTTGCTTTGGCTGGATCGACGGCCAAAAGCAGCCCCATGACGAGGCTTCGTGGCGGCAAAGGTTCACTCCAAGACGGCCTAAAAGTGGTTGGTCCAAGATCAACACGCAACACGCGGAAAGACTAATCAAGGCGGGCCGGATGAGGACCGCAGGCCAAGTCCAGATCGATGCCGCGAAGACGGACGGACGTTGGGCGGCTGCCTACGATTCCCCCAGCAAAGCAACTTTTCCGGCTGATTTTCTGACGGTGCTGCGGCAGAACAAGAAAGCGCTAGCTTTCTTTGAGTCGCTCAACAAAGCGAATCGCTATGCCATTGCCTATCGTCTGCAAACGGCAAAGAAGCCGGAGACGAAGCAGCGGCGCATGGAAATGATTCTTGCCATGCTGGATAAAGGCGAGGCATTTCACTAGGGAGCTTCGAGTGCGTGCGCCGATTCGAAATCACGGTGCGACTGTAATCAGTGGCCTGGTTGAAGGCAGTACTTCCCCGATTTCTACCGCGGGCACGCCAGCGGCGTTTAGGGTTTTCGTCAGTTCAGTTGCGTCGTCGGGCGCGACCGAGATAAGCAATCCGCCTGCGGTCTGCGGATCGAACAGAATCGTTTTCGTTTCCTCGCTGATTCCATCCTCACAGCCAAC
>Ga0206956_1105_pt1 | contig 23836 bp, 26 predicted proteins | sample Alteio_BWOrgHeat_35_FD_153252 | JGI IMG/M metagenome (GOLD analysis project Ga0206956, IMG submission 153252) | Enriched cells from forest soil in Barre Woods Harvard Forest LTER site, Petersham, Massachusetts, United States -... | ecosystem: Environmental > Terrestrial > Soil > Temperate forest >...
GCTGGAGATGTTCCCCTACCCCTCCGGCAACATCCATATGGGGCATGTGCGTAATTACACGCTGGGCGACGTGGTGGCGCGCACGCGGCGCATGCAGGGCTATAACGTGCTGCATCCGATGGGCTGGGATGCATTCGGCCTGCCCGCAGAAAATGCCGCCATCGAGCGTAAATCGCACCCCGCCGACTGGACATTGGCCAACATCAAAACCATGCGCGAGCAGCTTAAATTAATCGGCCTGTCTTATGATTGGTCACGCGAAGTGACCACCTGCCTGCCCGAATATTATAAACATGAACAGTTATTCTTCCTCAAATTCCTCGAAGCTGGCCTCGCCTACCGCAAGGAAGCTGAGGTCAACTGGGATCCGGTGGATAATACGGTGCTCGCCAACGAGCAGGTCATCGATGGCTGCGGCTGGCGCTCCGGCGCTCCGGTCGAACGGCGCAAGCTGTCGCAATGGTTCCTGCGCATCTCCGACTTCTCCGAAGACTTGCTGGCAGGGCTGGGCGGCCTAAAAGAATGGCCCGACAAGGTCCGCATCATGCAGGAAAAATGGGTCGGCAAATCGCAGGGCGCGACGCTTAAGTTAGGAATCAGTGGCCAGTGGCCAGTGGCCAGTGGCAAAAAACCGGATCATCTGGAAATCTATACCACTCGCCCTGAAACGCTTTTTGGTATGAGCTTCTGTGCTATTGCTCCCAATCATCCCATTGCTACTCAACTGGCCACTAGCCACTTGTCACTGGCCACTTTTATACAAGACTGCGCCAAGACCGGAACGAGTGAAGAAGCCATCGAAAAGGCCGAGAAAAAAGGCTTCGATACCGGACTTAAAATCATCCATCCGTTCATGGACGGGCATGAAGTGCCGCTCTATGTCGCTAATTTCGTGCTCATGGATTACGGCACCGGCGCCATTTTCGCCTGCCCGGCACATGACCAGCGCGATTTTGAATTCGCCACCAAATACAAGCTGCCGATCATTCCCGTCATTGAAGGCGCGCCAACTCCACTCCTTGAGGCCTATACGGGTGACGGCGTGATGATAAATTCGGATTTCATGAACGGGCTTGATGTCGCGGCAGCGAAAAAACGCATACTCGCGGCGCTGCATGCCTGCGGCGTCGGCATCGCCAAAACCAATTACCGCCTGCGCGACTGGGGCATTTCGCGGCAGCGCTACTGGGGTTGCCCGATTCCGATCATTCATTGCGGCGCTTGCGGCACGGTACCGGTACCGGCGAAAGATTTGCCGGTGGAACTTCCGCGCGACGTAACGTTCGACAAGCCCGGCAACCCGCTTGAGCATCATCCGACGTGGAAGAACGTCCCCTGTCCTACTTGCGGCAAACCGGCACGGCGCGAAACCGATACGTTCGATACGTTTTTTGAATCCTCATGGTATTTCGCGCGCTTTGCCACGCTGCCTTCACACAACCCGCTGGATCCGGCGGCGCTCAAAGCATGGATGCCGGTCGATTGCTATATCGGCGGCATCGAACATGCTGTGCTGCATCTGCTCTACTCGCGATTCTTCATGCGCGCTTTGAAAAAATGCGACCTGCAGCCGTTCGAGGAACCGTTCAAGCGGCTGGAGACGCAAGGCATGATCTGCCATGAGACCTATCAGGATTCCGCCGGCAAATGGTTGTCGCCGGATGAAATCGTGAAAGATGAATCGGGAAAAGTTATTGAAATAAAATCGAAAAAGCCGGTTACCGTCGGCCGCATCGAGAAGATGAGCAAATCGAAAAAGAACACGGTCGATCCGCGCCATATCATGGAAACCTACGGCGCCGATGCCGCCCGCCTGTTCATGCTCTCCGATTCGCCGCCGGAGCGTGACCTCGAATGGACCGACGCCGGCATCGAAGGTGCATGGCGCTATATCAACAGGCTGTGGAAGCTTGTGCTATCTTATAAGGCGTTAGGAAACGATGCCCCGGCGCAAACCCCGAATGCCGCCTTACGCAAAGCTACGCACAAAACCATTGCGGCGGTAACGGCGGATATCGAGCGTTTTCATTTTAACAAGGCCATCGCCCGCATCCGCGAACTGACCAACCTGCTTGAGGATTCCGTGCAACATACTGCTGCGTTCAAGGAAGCCATCGGTAGCGCCGTGATGCTGCTGACGCCCTTCATTCCGCATCTAGGCGAAGAATTGTGGCTACAGCTAGGCAATAAAACCTCTGCCGCGCCGCGCACATGGCCGGTGGCCGATCCGGCGCTGATGGCCGATGATGAGGTAACGGTCGCCATCCAGATTAACGGCAAAACGCGGGCGACCATCCAGCTACCCAAGGATATCGATCGCGCCCTGGCCGAGCAGAAAGTATTGGAGTTGCAGGCAGTCAGGGATGCGCTTAAAGATAAGACGGTAGCTAAAGTGATCGTCGTGCCCAACAGGATTGTCAATGTCGTCGCAAACTAATGACAAATGGTGCGTCTTACCACTGCTGGCCATCCTCGCCGGTTGCGGCTTCCATTCTGTTTACGGCACGCATGTGAATGACAAAACCGGCGACACCGATGCCGCGATGCTGGCCAGCATCAGGATTGACTCCATTGCCGGCCGCATGGGGCAGGAACTCAAGGAAGACCTGGAAGACCAGATCAACCCAGGCGATGCCATCGCCGCACCGCCGACCTATCATCTTACTGTTTCGCTCACCAGTAGCGAGTCCGCCATCGGCGTATCGCGTGATGCCACAGTATCGCGCTATAACGTCTACCTGACTTCCACCTACAAACTCATCCGCGATGCTGATAACAAGCAGGTAGCATCCGGCACACTGACGCATGTCAGCAGCTACAACAACGAAATCAACGCCTATTTCTCGACCTATATTTCCGATGCCGATGCCACCAAGCGCGGCATTTCCGAACTGGCTGAGATGTACCGGGCTCGGCTGGCCGCTTATTTTGATGCCGGCGCACCGGTCGAGGAAAAACCGGCAGCGCCGCCGCCTACTATGCCTAACGCCACTACATTCTACCCTCCGGGATCGGTCATAACTCCGGGGATACGATGAAAGTCGCTCCACGCATGGCTGAGTCTTATCTTGCCAAGCCCGATGGCCACCACCGGGCGATGCTATTTTATGGCCCGGATGCCGGGCTGGTGCGTGAACGTGCCAAAACCATGACCACAACATTGCTGGACGCAAACTTTGACCCCTTCGCCCTCGTGGAATTAACAGCAGCGCAGACGCTGGCCGATACGGCGCTTTTGTCCGATGAAATCGCCGCCATCAGCATGCTGGCGCCCAAGCGCGTGATTCTAGTGAGCGGTGCCGGAGATAAGCTGACACGCGTCATCGAAGATGTGGCTCAAGGCTTCCATGATGCGGCGTTCCTTATTGTCTGCGCCGATGAATTATCGGCGCGTTCTTCATTGCGTCTTTTTTTCGAGAAAGAAAATAACTGCGCCGCCATCGCCTGTTACAAAGATGAGGCGCGTGATGTGCAGGATTATTTGCGCAAAACATTCGCGGCAGCAAACGTTACCGTCGAGCGCGATGCCATGGATTACCTCGCGCAGCAACTGGGTAATGACCGTGGCGTCACGCGTCAGGAAGCTGAAAAACTCATCACCTATGCCGGAGAAAGCAAGCGGCTTACATTTGAGGACGTAGTGGCGCTGGTTGATTACAACCGCGATACCGGGTTCGACGAGCTGGCCAACGCCGTTGCCGGTCGCGACCTGCAGGCGCTGGAAAAAACGCTCACGTTGCTCCTCAGCGAAGGTTCTCAGCCGGTGGCGTATGTGCGCATACTGCAGCGTTATTTCAACCGGCTTTATTACATCAAGGCACAGATGAGTACGGGGCAAAGTGCCGAAGCTGTGATTCAGAGCTTGCGTCCGCCGGTATTTTTCAAGCAGGCGCCGCTACTGACGCGCCATGCGCAAAGCTGGAGCAGCGAACAGATTGTCAAAGCGCTGAAGCTGCTGGTTGCCGCCGAACTGGCGTGCAAAACGTCCGACCTGCCCACCGTTCCTGCCAGCAGCCGCAGACTGATGCAGGCGGCTGGGGTGCGTTGAAATGAGCCGGCAATGCAAAATGCGGGGTATTCCATTGACATTATTCCATAAGTGTGTATAAATATACTTATGAATAGCCGTGAGCTTATCCGGGCGCTAGAAGAGGATGGTTGGCGGCATGTGCGTACCACGGGCAGCCACTGGCATTTCCGTCATTCAAAAAAGCCGGGAACGGTGACGGTGCCGCATCCGAAAAAAGACCTGCCTAAAGGCACGATGAACAGTATTCTGAAACAGGCGGCATTGAAATAGGAGTAAAACATGGCACAATTCGTCGGCGTTATCCATAAGGACAAACACAGCGAATACGGCGTGAGTTTCCCGGATTTTCCCGGCTGCGTCAGCGCCGGTAAAACCATGCAGCAGGCCTATGACATGGGGCGTGAGGCTCTGCGCGGCCACATTGAAACAATGACGGAATTCGGCGATGCATTACCGGAGCAGTCGCTGACGCTCGACGAAGCGCGCCACCATCCGTTCGCGCGGAATGCCCTGACGTTCTTTATGGTTGATGCGTTCTTTCCCTCGCGCGCCAAGCGCATTAATATCACAATGGAAGAAGATTTGATCCGCGCCATCGACGAGGTAAGCAACAACCGCTCGCAGTTTTTATCCGAGGCAGCCCGGGAACGATTGCAGCATCTTTAATTTTGGCAATTCCCGTCAGCAGCGGCAGGCCGATGCAGGCAGATGGGATTAGTAAGCCAGTATTTTTTATCATTTTTCTGTATTATTGATTAATTAATATTAATATCATATAATCTGCTGGTTATTAAATCTGCAAAATGGTCTTATGTTAGACGCTTACATTAATGTCCCCGAAACGGACGAGGTTGAAAAAGCCCGCGTTGTGGTTACAAAATTTACCAAGGATTATGGCGATCTTATGACTGCTGTCGTGCAGACCGTGCGAACCTATGGAAATTATTATACAATAAATGAAAGTGGCATCGATGATTGTCTGGGGGTTTTATTTGACTATCTAAAAGGAGATGTAACCCTTGATTCTTGGCAATCTTTTGGAAAGAAGGAAAGAAATAATAATCACATTACAAAGTGCAAAAATGAATTACTCAGTGGTATTGAAGGATTGCCTGAGCGGGAAGAGAAGCCGCCTGAAAACATAGAAGCTGATGTGGATGATTTACTCACTCCAAGGCCTGCTGCCCGATTCCCAAGCGTCAATACCTGGAAAACGATGGAAGACGCTTTGGAAAAGGCGGGTGGTCTTTTTAATTTTATAGTTAGACCTGACTATGAAGAATATATGAGAAGCCGAATTGCAAATGACCATTACATCGATGGGGTCAGAATCGTAGTGAATAATGATAATGATGATTCATACCGGGAGATGAAAATAAAGGGGATAGATCTTGACGAAGTCGCAACGGCAAAAGCGGCACAGGAAGATTTGGTAGAGGCGTTATGCGGTGAGGGATATGAAAAAAATGTTATCCCCCTCTTAGAGGCATTAAAAACATTGGAGACGGCGCGTTTGGATGCAATAAAGCACGAGACAGAAGCAGCAAAGGAAGCACATCAAAAAGCATGGCGTGCTAAAGTTGAAACGCAAAAACTTGAGAGAATGGCTGCCAATAATACGCTGGATGAAAGCGATGACAAGATTCGCAACGGTCAATTTATCATTGATCCGCTTATTGTTAAAACCAACAAGTCACGTACAGCGCCCCCGGTATTAACTCTCAATATTCATCTAAAAAGCGAATGGCAAAATAGTACGGAAGGGGATGCCGCTTTGGAAGAAGCAAGGAAACTGGTATCTGAAATGCACAGAACCGAAGTGTTACCGAAACAACCTTCTTTTAAGCTTACCAGCAGAAATGATGCAATCATCACTGTAGAATGCAGGGATATTTCGGAAGCACAAATCTTGTGGCAGTTTAAGTTAAAAGAGGCGATACCTAGAATTCTGAAAGCCAAAATTACCGGAAGCAGTCCACCGAGTGTGCCACCAAGACCTTAGAAATTATCCCCTTCCCTGCTGCATAAGATCCTTCGATTCCGCTTCGCTCCACTCAGGATGACAGGTTATTTCTCGAACAACTTATTCCAAAAACCCGGGCCCAGCACGACATCACCCTGCTTGCGATCCTCGTGCTGCTCGGCGGAAGGCTGCGTGGGGTATTCAGATTCGCCGCTCTGCCAGGGCAGTCTGATAACATCGCTGCCGTCAGTCGGGATATTGAACACCGGCGCTCCTTGCAGCGCCGCCTGCATAAACTGATGCCAGATCTGCGCCGGGAGCATGCCGCCGGTGACTTTTTTCATCTCGATATTATTGTCGTTGCCGACCCAGACACCGGTGACCAGTTGCGGCGTGAAACCGACGAACCAGGCATCGCGATAATCCGAAGTCGTGCCGGTTTTTCCTGCCACGGGACGGCCGATCTGTGCGGCGCGGCCGGTGCCGTTTTCGACGACGCTCATCAGCATGTCGCTCATTTCGCCGACAATATGGGGCGTCAGCGCCATGCCGCCACCGGAGGTCTGCCGCACATATACCGAATCGCTGCCTGAGGTGTTGATGGCAGTGATGCCGTACGGGTTGACGATCGCACCCCCTGCTGCCAGATGCGCGTAGGCACCCGTTAATTCGATTAGCGATACTTCTGTCGAGCCGAGCGCGATGGACGGCACTTCTTCAAGATCGCTGGTGATACCGAGGCGGCGCGCCATAGCAATGATATTATCCAGTCCCACACTCATCGCCACCTGCACCGCGACCGTGTTGACCGATTCAGTGACGGCATCTTTTAAGTTCATCACGCCCAGATATTTCTGGTTGTAATTGCCCGGTTCCCATGTCCCGCCGACGATAGGGATGCTGATGGGCTTATCCTCGACCATTGTCCCGGGCGTGAATCCCGCCTCCAGCGCTGCCAAATAAACAAACAGCTTGAACGACGAGCCGGGCTGGCGCAGCGACTGCGTAGCGCGGTTGAACTGGCTTTTGCCATAGCTGCGCCCGCCGATCATAGCGCGCACGGCACCGTCCGGCGTCATGGTCAGAAGCGCCGCCTGAGACGCATCATGATCCGCGCCTTCCTTATCCATAATGTCGTTCACCGCTTTTTCCGCCAGCAATTGCCAGTCGGGCCTGAGCGTCGTTGTCACTACCAGATCTTCCTGGACGTTGCCGATATAGTCGGGCAGCTGATCGGCAATCCAATCGGCAAAATAAAGCGTGCTCTGCGCATGGCGCGGCCGGGTACTCATTGTCTTGGCCAATTCCTCGCGCGCTTTAGTCGCCTGCTGTTCATTTAAATATCCGGCATCCTGCATATTGACCAAAACTTGGTCAGCGCGCTTCGCGGCCAGCAGGGAATCGCTGGTCGGGGAGAAGCGCGATGGGGCTTTAAGCAGGCCGGCGACAATGGCCGATTCAGATAGCGTCAGGTCACGCCCGGATTTGTCGAAATAGCGATGGGCGGCAGCGTCGACGCCGTAATTGCCGGAACCGAGATAGACGCGGTTTAGATAAATGCTGAGGATTTCCTGCTTGGAATAGCGCCGCTCGAGCTTGATGGCGAGCATCATCTCGCGGATCTTGCGTGAGAACGAACGCTCCGATGTCAGGAAGACGTTCTTGGCCACCTGCTGGGTGATGGTGCTGCCGCCCTGCACGAGATGGCGAGCTTTGATATCGGCGAAGCCAGCGCGCAATAACCCCCACGGGTCGATGCCGAAATGGTGGTAAAAATTGCGGTCCTCGGTGGCGATGACGGCGTCAACCAGCGACGCCGGCAATTCGCCAAAGGGAAGATAATCGCCGTAAATATCGCCGAAACTACCGATAATCTGCCCGTCCTCAGATTTAATCAGAATGCTAGGCGCTTTGCTGAAGGTATTGAGCTTGTCGATATCCGGAAGCGTAATAAAAATCCATAGCAGCCACAGGCCGATAAGCCCCGCCGCATAGGAGAGGTAGCGCTTGGCCAAAAGCTTGGAACGACGCGAACGGCGCCGCGACGTATAGCGCGGATAACGGCTGAGCGGACGGTCCGCCGACCGCCGCTGCGGGACGTTTTTGGGTTCGAGCGTCGGGTAATTATTGCGCCTTTTTTTACGGCGTCGATTGAAGGGAATGAGGTTGCGCCAGAAGGACATTGTCTAGTCTTTATCCTTATCCATCATGTAGTGCAACTTGCGAATGGCGAGCTTGGCCAGATGTTTGCGTGAGGCACGGGACGACCCGATAATCGAAACTTCGCGCAAGCTGGCCGGGTCGATAGCGGTGACTTTCACCGACTTGCCTACAGCATAATATTCCACGATATAACCCTCTTTGCTTTCATCATCGCTCATAGTTCCACATCTTCGGGCAGTTTAGTATCCGGTAATTTTTCTACTCTGAGATGAGTAATCTGCATCGCATCCCTTGCCACTACTGTAAAGCGGAAACCGTGTATGTTGAAATGCTCGCCGGTTGTGGGTATTCTTTGCACCTCATGAATGAGCAGGCCGGCCACCGTCGAGGCGTGCTCGTCGGGCAAGTTCCAGTCAAGCTGGCGGTTTAAATCGCGCAAACTTAGGCCGCCGCTGACGAAATAGGCATCGGGACTGATTTTCTGGATGCCGCTTATGATTTCGTCATGTTCGTCATCGATATTACCGACGATTTCCTCGATAATATCCTCTAGTGTGACGATGCCCTGCCAGCTACCATATTCGTCAACGACAAGGGCGATATGCTGGCGCTGGTTGCGGAATGCCAGCAGCTGGTCGCGCAAAGACGTCGTCTCGGGGATGAACCACGGCTTGCTGCAGGCGGCGAGGATGGCCTCGGTGGTAATGGTCGCATCGAAGCTGTTATGACGCTCGCCGATCAGCTTAATCAGGTTTTTGACGTGCAGGATGCCGACGATATTGTCCGGCTCGCCGCGCCATACCGGGATGCGGCTATGCATGGTCGAGACCGCCTGCGCCACCAGCGTATCGGCAGGCAGATCGCCTTCGATGGTTTCGACCTGTTTGCGGTGGATCATGATGTTTTTGACCTCGATGTCGTTTAAATCGAGGATACTGCCCAGCATGTCGCGCTCTTGCTTGATCATTTTGCCTTCGCGGTGATGCAGTTCGATGGTGCCGCGGATGAGGTCGGTGGTCGAGATCAGCGTGTTGGTTTTGATGATGTCGATGCCGAACAGCTTAAAGAGTCCGCGGATGAAGGTCTGCACGCTCCAGGTCAGCGGATAGAGCAGCATGACGATGAGGTTGATCGCCGGGGCGAGCAGCAGCGATACGCGCTCGGAATTTTGGATGGCGTAAGTCTTGGGCAAGATTTCCGCGAACACTACCAAAAGCAACGTCATCGACAGCGTCACCAGCGGCACCATATCGCCTTCCTGGCCGAAGAGCGTAATGGCAACAGATGTCGCCAGCGCCGATGCGGCGACGTTGACGGCGGTATTGCCGAGCAGTACCGCGCCGATCAGCGATTCCTTATGGCGGCGCAGTTTGCTTACGATCTGGGCGCTGCGGTTGCCGTCCATCACCAGCCGGTAGATGCGCGGGCGTGATACGGCCGTCAGCGCCGTCTCGGCGGCGGAAAAAAATGCCGAGGCGAGCACGAAAAATAGAACGGTTAGACCAGAGAGGAGAAGCGTGTCATCCATGGCGGCAGTCTATTATGCCGCTCCCGCTTGCGCAAGGACATCACGCAGTTCTCCCTCATTAACCTCTTGCGTAACCGTTATAATGTGCGTTTCATGATAAAATGTTCCATGAAAAAGCCGCTGCCGATTGGGATATCTTTAATTTCGACAATGCGAAATCCATGTTGGAAATAGAAGTTAATCGCTGCGATATTGCCCCGGTTGACGCCGAGTATCATCATTTTCGGCCGCATTTCTGCAATCGCCTTCTCCAACAACGCGCGACCCAGTCCCCTACCATGCGTGGCCGGATCCACATAGAGCTTGTGGAGATAGCAGACATCACCCTGCATTTCAGCGGATACGTAGCCAGTCAGCACGCCGTTTAAGCTGACTAGCCAGAAACGGTGCCCTTTCTCCATCTGTTCACGTAGACTTGGCGGGGTATACATCAACTCGAGTATGTATTCGATTTTCGCCTGTGAAATAATACCCGGATAATATTGCCGCCAGATACGCCCAGCCAGCGCACCTACCGCTTCGATATCGACAAGCCGCATTGGACGAATGGTTATGGTATTCGGCATGGCGGAAGACAAGACAGAATCAGGCATAAATATGCTCTATACAGCACCGCAGGCACTCATCAGTACATGTTCGAGTGCCTTTTTTTCAATATCATCATTGATAAAGGCCTTGCCAATACCACGCGTTAACACAAAGGTCATTTTGCCGTCTTTGGCTTTCTTGTCGCGGGTGAAATGCTCCATCAGCGCGCCAAGGTTCCATTTGGGCTGGATCTTACGCGGTGAGGTAGGCAGGCCCACGGCTTCATAATGCGCCTGTACGCGTTTCAAATCCGCCTCTTTGCATACGCCCATCGCTACTGACAACTTAAACGCCAGCATCATGCCGATGGCTACCGCTTCGCCGTGCAACAGCTTATCGCCATAGCCGGTTTCGGCCTCAAGCGCATGCGCAAAGGTATGGCCGAAATTCAGCAGCGCGCGCACGCCGCCCTCGCGTTCATCGGCCGCAACGATGGCAGCTTTGGCCGCGCAGCTTTTGGCGATGGCGTGGGTCATGAGTTCCGTGTTTCCGGCCAATAGCGCTGTACCATTTTTCTCCAGCCACTCGAAAAATTTGGCGTCGTTGATGAGCCCGTATTTCACCATCTCGGCGTAGCCGGCCAATAATTCTCGTTTAGGTAGCGTCGTGAGCGTCGAAACATCGGCCAGCACCAATTTCGGCTGATGGAAACTGCCGATGAGGTTTTTGCCAAAGCGTGAATTGATGCCGGTTTTACCACCGACGGAACTATCCACTTGTGCCAATAATGTCGTCGGGATCTGGATGAAGTCGATGCCGCGCAGTAAGATACTCGCGGCAAAGCCGGTGATGTCGCCGATGACACCGCCGCCAAGCGCAATCAGCGTCGTGCTCCGATCGGGTTTTTGTTCGATAAGGTTTTCAATCAATTCGCTGAAGGCAGCGACGCTTTTGGCTCCTTCGCCGGGCTTGACGATGGCGCAGCGGGCGCGGATATTTTTTTCCTCAAACGCATGCGTCAGGCGATGCAGATAAAACTTCGCCACCGTTTCGTCGCTGATGATGATGACGTTTTTGTTCTTAAGCAGCGGGGCGATATAGTCCCCGGCCTGCGCCAGCAGACGCTCGCCAATGATGATGTCATAGCTGCGGTCGCCCAAATCCACGCGCAATGTTTCAGGCATGCTGCACCGTTTGTTTCAAGGCGGCGATGGCTTTCTCGACGATGGTTTCATGCAGGCCGGCATTGCTGTCGATGGTGATGTCGGCTTCGGCGTAAATCGGGTAACGTTCTTCCATCAGCTTGCTCAGGATGCTGCCCTTGTCGCCGCTTTTGAGCAGCGGCCTGGTATCGCGGCGCGAGACGCGCTCGACCAAAATGTCGAGGTCAGCTTTCAACCACAGCGAGATGGCTTTTTCCTTGATGGCGGCGCGGATGGTCGGGTTGATGAAGGCGCCGCCGCCGGTGGCGATGATGCATGGTTCGCTGCCGACCAACCGCAGCAACACGCGCTGCTCGAGATCGCGGAAAATGGTCTCGCCATAGATCTCGAAAATATCGGCAATCGAACAGCCGGCCGCTTCGACGATCTCGCTGTCGGAATCGACGAAGTTAAGCGACAGCGCCGAGGCCAGCCGCCGGCCGATGGTTGTCTTCCCGGCGCCCATCAGGCCGATCAGCACCAGCGGTTTATGTAGCGTTATGTTCATTTTTGCTTGTATTCTGCTTACAGGAGATTACGATTGCTTCACGGTTTAAATTAGAAGAAAAAAGATGATAATGCAACATAAGGCCCGCTATTCAAGACTGAAAACGATGGTGTTGCTGGCGACGATAGTGGTGGTCGGCGGGCTGGCTGCGCTTATGATGACTGACATTCCGGCACCCGGGAGAACCATCGAAAAGCAGATTGATGTCAAGGATTTCCTCGAGCCAAAGCAACCCTAGCGAAGGCCAGCGCTTCGCTAGCCAGTTCATCGAAATGATGGTAGCCGAACGCGGCGCATCGGCCAATACGGCAGCGGCTTACCAGCGCGATCTGGATGATTTTCTCGCCTTTATCGTCTCCAAAAATAAAACACTGGAAAATGTTTCAAGGCAGACCATTGAAAGTTTTCTGGCGTCCTTAAGCCATGCGGGCAGGTCGCCGCAGACGGTGGCGCGCAAGCTCTCGGCGCTTAGGCAATTATTCGCTTTTTTGTACGGAGAAAAAATCCGCAAGGATAATCCGGCGGCAACGCTTGAAACACCCAAGCTGCCCAAGCGCCTGCCTGGCACCTTGACCACTGGCGACATAACGGAACTCCTCGATGCCGCCCGCGCCGATGCCACGCCCAAAGGCCTGCGCCTGCAGGCGATGCTGGAGCTGATGTACGGGGCGGGATTACGCGTGTCTGAGCTAGTGACACTTACACTCTCGGCACTCCAGATCAAGGAGGGCGGCAAACAGGTTACTGTCGATTTTATTGTCGTGCGCGGCAAGGGCAATAAGGAACGCCTCGTGCCAGTGCATGGCAAAGCGCGGGAGGCGTTGTCGAGGTATTTGGAGGTGAGGCATGTGTTTTTCACCTCCCCCCTCAAGGGGGAGGGGGTATTTACCTCTTCCCCTACCACCGCGCTGAGGGTTATATAACGCGGCAGCAGTTCGGCGTCATGCTCAAGGAACTAGCGCTGAAAGCCGGCATCGACCCGGAGAAAATTTCGCCGCATACGCTGCGCCATTCCTTCGCGTCGCATTTATTGGAAGGCGGCGCCGATTTGCGCGTTATTCAGGAATTACTGGGACACTCCGATATTTCAACGACGCAGATCTATACCCACGTCGCCGGCGAACGGCTCAAAAAACTGGTGCAGGAAAAGCATCCGCTGGCGAAGAAAAAACCCGTCATCCCGGCGTAGGCCTAACTGATTCAATTAAAGAGCGCCATATCAATATACAGAGGCGTGCTGAGCACTATCTTGTCTATGCACATCTTGTTCCGCCAATGCCTTAATATGTCCCAATACACGCATATGCACGTTGCGGACAATATCAGATGCCCATAAATCAAAATACGTCGCAGGTCTCACATAGATACGATACCAGCTTGTAGCAATAACGGTGGTACTCCCATCAGGATTTTTTTCTAAATAAAGTTGGCCTTTATCTAACTTGAAATGGCCAATGATTTCCGGGTGGTCTGGTTGCGCAGTAACATCGAATGTCAATACTTTGCCAGGCGTCAACTCAGTAATTTTTTCCTTGAACGCAATATTATTCGTAAAACGGCATTCGCGCTCCGCCCCCACTTTTTCGTCCGATGCAATCGATTGTATAGGGGCAGGTAATCCTATCTGCCAAAGCCAGTATTCGGGCGGCTTTGTATTTTCAGGATACTGAACAATATATTTCCATACTACTTCCGGAGGTGCTTGAATAGTCACCGCATCACTAATGGCATTGGCAAAATCGGGTGGTGTATTTTGCGTATCGTATACTACCGCCACCATAACCAGCGGGATAAGACTTGAATGCAATGTCTTCCCTTTTATGATGCGCAATAATCGCTTGCCAATCCAGGCGCCTATAATAATAAGCGATACATATAAAGGCATTGCCATTAGTAGGCAGAGATAGCCTTCTTTGAATTGGATGGCTGCAACCAGAGAGTCAATAATATAAACAGCCAGTATGAGAAATGTGGCTCTCCAAACCGTTACTTTATACCCCGATATTTTCCATGCTGCATATATTCCCTGTATGAATGGCAATATAGCAAGCAAGGTGAAGCTATAAGCATGTTCCGGATAAAGCCCATTATTTTTTATGTACAGAGTCGCATAATAAGGTATCGCCACTAATACGATCCCACATGCCGCGCTTACTATCACCGCTTGCCAAAAAATTCTCCATGGCAGCACTTCTCCTGAACTTCCCGTTTGTATCATCAAAACAGAAGCAGAAAATACGATTAAGATTAAGAGGCAGAATACAATACTGGATCCAACTACCATACTGACTTACGAACATCCGCTCGTACTCCCGCACGTATTGCATTTCATGCAGGTGCCGTTGCGCACCAGCGTGAAATTGCCGCACTCGGTGCAGGCATCGCCCTCATAGCCTTTGGCTTTGGCCTGACGGATTTTTTCGCGTAAGCTTTCGGTTTCTTTATTCGACACCGACACACCCACCTGCACGATCATGCCTTCCTGCTCGGTATGCATATATGCCTTGGTTTCCAGCCCGCTCTCCGGCGCCAGCGCCAGGTTGCCGTGCGCCTGCACAGCGGCAGTCGGATGCGAGACGATGAGCTTGGGCAATTTGCCGCGGACATAACCATTGCTGGTGGCTTTATTGAACAGCTGCGGCAGTTCCGGCTGGTCGCTGGGGCGGGTGGAATCACCCTCGCCACGGCCGATGGAATCCGAGCGCGTATCGCCCAATTCGACATGCGCCAGGTCGTGGCGGCCGAGATAGGAGATTGCCAATTCGCGGAAGATGTAATCGAGGATCGAGGTCGACATCTTGATCGTCTCGTTGCCCTCGACCATGCCGGACGGTTCGAAGCGCGTAAACGTGAACGCATCGACGAATTCCTCGAGCGGCACACCGTATTGCAGGCCGATGGAAACGGCGATGGCAAAGTTGTTCATGAGGCTGCGGAACGCCGCGCCTTCTTTGTGCATATCGACGAAGATTTCGCCCAGTGCGCCATCTTCGTATTCGCCGGTTCGCAGATACACCTTGTGGCCACCGACGGAGGCTTTCTGCGTGTAGCCCTTGCGGCGTTCGGGCAGGCGTTTGCGTTCCTGCGCCAGAATACGCTCGACGATGCGCTCGGCAATGACCTGCGGCTGGCGGGCCGCAGCGGCTGCCAACGGTTTTTCATCATCGTCAAGCTCAGCGATCTCGGCGGCAATGGCGGAATTAAGCGGTTGCGACAATTTCGAGCCATCGCGGTACAAGGCGTTCGCCTTCAGGCACAGTTTCCACGATAGGAGGTACGCGTCTTTGCATTCCTCGACGGTGGCGCTGTGCGGCATGTTGATGGTTTTGGAGATGGCGCCGGAAATATACGGCTGTGTTGCCGCCATCATGCGAATGTGGCTTTCGGCAGAGAGGAAACGCTTGCCGATTTTGCCGCACGGATTGGCGCAATCAAACACGGCCAGATGTTCTTCTTTCAATTGTGGTGCGCCTTCGAGCGTCATGGTGCCGCAGCAATATTCATTGGCGGCTTCGATGTCGGATTTGCTAAATCCAAGCGCCTGTAACATGTCGAAGCTGAAATTATCGAGCTGTGCCTGCGTGAATTTGAGTTTGTCTTTGCAGAATTCTTCGCCGAGCGCCCATTTGTTGAAGGCAAATTTGATTTCGAACGCGGCGGCCAATGATTTTTCGATTTTGGCGAGCGCATCGTCATCGAATCCCTTGGCGCGCAATGCCGCGTGATTGACGCCGGGAGCGTCTTTCAGCGTGCCGCGACCGACGGCGTAATCGATGATGTCATTGATTTGTTTTTGCGGATAACCCAACGTTTTTAAGGCTTCCGGCACCTGCTGGTTGATGATTTTGAAATAACCGCCGCCGGCGAGTTTCTTGAATTTAACGAGGGCAAAATCCGGCTCGATGCCGGTGGTGTCGCAATCCATGACGAGGCCGATGGTGCCGGTCGGGGCGATGCACGTCGACTGTGCATTGCGGTAGCCGTATTTCTCGCCCAGCATAATTGCTGTTTCCCATGCTTTTTTCGCAGCCTTGACCAGACCCTTGTCGGCGCAATGCTCGATGTCGAGCGGCACCGGCAGGATGGAAAGCTCTTCATAGCCTGCGGTTTCACCGCGGGCAGCGCGGGCATGGTTCCGCATGACGCGCAGCATATGCTGTTTGTTTTTCTCATAGCCGTCGAACGCGCCGTGTTCCTTGGCCATTTCGGCTGAGGTGGCATAGGAAATACCGGTCATGATGGCGGTGATGGCGCCAGCAATGGCGCGGCCTTCATCACTGTCATAAGGCACACCGGTAGCCATAAGCAGGCCGCCGATATTGGCGTAGCCCAGACCGAGCGTACGGAATTCGTATGACAATTTGGCGATTTCCTTGGACGGGAATTGCGCCATCAGTACCGACACTTCGAGCACGACTGTCCACAGGCGTGTTGCGTATTCGAACGATTTGATATCGACATGGCCGCTCGTCTGCTTGAATTTAAGCAGGTTGATCGAGGCGAGGTTGCACGCCGTGTCGTCCAGAAACATATATTCCGAGCACGGATTGCTGGCGCGGATGCGGCCGGATTCCGGACAGGTGTGCCATTCATTGATGGTGGTATCGTATTGCAGTCCGGGATCAGCGCAGGCCCAGGCGGCGTACGCCACTTCGTCCCACAATTCGCGAGCCGAAAGCGTGTGCGACACTTTGCTGTCGGTACGGCGCAGCAGATGCCACGGCTTGTCCTGTTCGACGGCTTCCAAAAATTCATTTGTTACGCGGACGGAATTATTGGAATTCTGGCCGGAGACGGTCATGTACGCTTCGGAATCCCAGTCGGTATCGTATTCAGGGAATTCGAGATCAGTATAACCTTGACGCGCGAATTCGATGATGCGCTGGATGTAGTTATCCGGCACCAGCGCCTTGTGCGCATCGCGCATGGCTTTTTTTAAGCTGGGATTATCCGACGGATTGAAACGCGATTCGCTCTCGCCCATCTGGCAGGCAGCCATGATGGCGCCCAGATTTTTGCGGCAGATTTTGGAGCCGGTGACAAGCGCTGCGACTTTTTGTTCTTCGAGCACTTTCCAGTTGATGAATTCTTCGATATCCGGATGGTCGATGTCGACAACGACCATTTTGGCAGCGCGGCGCGTCGTCCCGCCGGATTTGATGGCGCCGGCAGCGCGATCGCCGATTTTGAGGAAACTCATGAGACCTGAGGATTTGCCGCCGCCGGAGAGTTTTTCACCGCCGCCGCGCAGATCGGAGAAATTCGATCCGGTACCGGAACCATATTTGAACAGACGCGCCTCGCGCTCCCACAGATTCATGATGCCGCCTTCGTTGACCAGGTCGTCGGTGACGCTCTGGATGAAGCAGGCATGCGGCTGCGGACGCTCGTAGGAGCTTTTGGATTTGGTCAGTTTCTGCGTTTCGGGATCGATATAATAATGACCCTGCGATGGGCCGTCGATGCCGTAAGCCCAATGCAGGCCGGTGTTGAACCATTGCGGTGAATTGGGCGCGGCCATCTGCATGGCCAGCATGTGGCGCATTTCATCGAAAAAGGTGCGCGCATCCTGTTCAGTGTCGAAATAGCCGCCTTTCCAGCCCCAATAGGTCCAGGCGCCGGCCAGCCGGTCAAACACCTGCTTGGCCGAGCTTTCGCCGCCATACCAGCTTTCCATCGGCAGTTTTTCGAGCGCTGCCTCATCCGGCACGCTGCGCCACAACCACGACGGAACCTGCGTTTCCTCGACTTTTTTAAGGCATACCGCCACGCCGGCTTTGCGGAAATATTTCTGCGCAATGACATCGGTCGCCACCTGTGACCAGGCTTCCGGCACCTCGGTGCCGAGTGCTTCAAATACTATAGACCCATCAGGGTTCTTCATCGACACATCGACGTGCTTGAACCCGATGGCGCCGTAAACATCCTGGCCGGCTTTGGTAAAATGCCTTTCGATCCGCATGTATCCCCCTAATTATATCTTCATTTATTATATAATAGTTTTTTTAGCGATGTCACCTCACCTCGAAAAATTCCGGCGTACGCCACGCCTTATTTTTCAAGCCTTGGCAACCTATTCCCGTGTGTTGGAGCGTGTTTTATTTTGAAACAGCTATTGCTGAGAAATGTAACATTACAAAAATGTAATGACAACTACATATTGTGCTTGACACGATTTTTTATACTAGATGCTGTGGATATGTGGCGAAATGAGGGTCTGTGAAACCTGTGGATAACTTATGGGTATAAGACAGGGGCTTAAGGAGCGGGGATTGGGATTGGGGATAAGATGGTGCAAAATTGGAAAGACTGTCACAAAATCTTCATTATTCAATCAAGGTTGGGTTGTAATACAATGGACGTGTTGATTGCTTTAACCATAAATTTCGGGAGTAACAAATGATTGAATACTCACTTAGAGAACAATATCGAAATGTACTCAAAGGCCTTGATGGGAATAGTCAAGAGACAATTACTCAATATATCGATGAAAGATTAGGAGAGGAAAGCACTAAAGGGCTGCGTTGCCCCGTCATAGTTGAGCCATTACTTAGAACGCAATTTAACAAAGTGATGGATACTCTCAGTAATAACCAGCGAGCACCAATTAATGAATATCTCGGTGCAATGTTAGAAGAGAAAGCTGATGACAGGAGACGGAGAGAAAATAGAGGATTTAGTGTTGAGGTGCCTCAGGGACGTATTTATCGGGGATGAAGACGGCGAAGGGAATGCTATTAGCCGCAAAACGAACAAGATATTCCCTACTTTATATAAGAGGTGTTTTCTATCCTCTGGCGTCAATGCATGACCGCAGGCGAATTTCAGGCGTGGGGGCGTTCCTGCGGCGGATGAACCAGCGGCTTGATGCGCCTGAGGATAGTTGCGCTCATTTCCCGCTCCGCCAGCCGCAGCTCATAACTTTTTTGCAGATTAAGCCAAAAGTCCGGCGATGTGCCGAGCCAACGGCCGAGCCGGAGCGCCGTATCGGCAGTAATGGCGCGTTTGCCATGAAGTATCTGCGTAATCCGATTCGCTGGCACGCCAAGAATGCGCGCCAGTTCAGCGGCAGTCAAACCAAGATATTCCAACTCGTCACCGAGTATTTCGCCGGGATGGATGGGGGTGCGTGACATAAAGCTATCTCCTAATGATAATCGACAATTTCAATATTAAACGGTTCGGTTGCATCGTCCGGCCATTCAAAACAAATCCGCCATTGCCGGTTGATGCGTATACTGCATTGGCCTTTTCGATCTCCGCCCAACGCTTCAAAACGATTGCTGGGTAAAGCCGATAACTCCTTGCGGGAGCGAGCGGCATCAAGAATTTCAAGCCGCTTTTCCGCTTGCGTTCGGAAGGCTTCAAACTCCTTCACTCGTTCGCCGTCGGCAAACCGCTCGGTGCGCTTGTCACGGTATTTAGAAGCCATGAGTTATTATCGTGTAATTTACGCGTTACGTCAAGCGTATTTTTTTGGGCAACGCGGACAAAATTCATTTTCTCGATATAATGGATGCTCCCGATCCTCCGGTGTCAGCGCATGTCCGCAAGCGGGACACATAACGGCCGTTTTTGACGGAGCGAGGCCGTGGCCGACGGCGACACGTTCATCAAACACATAGCATTCGCCCCGCCATTTACTTTGCGTCTCCGGAATTTCTTCCAGATATTTTAAGATGCCGCCTTTAAGCTGATAGACTTCGGGAAACCCCTGCTCGATCAGCCATGACGAAAATTTTTCGCAGCGAATGCCGCCGGTGCAGAAGGTGGCTATTTTTTTGTGCCGCTTGGGGGCGAGCGTTTTTTTCACAAAGGCCGGGAGCTGTTTGAAAGTGCGGATATCCGGATCAACGGCACCCTCAAACGTACCCAGATGCACCTCATAACTATTGCGCGTATCGATAACGGTGACATCGCGGTCACTCAGCAATTGGTTCCAATCACGTGCATCAACATACTGGCCGGTTTTGCGCCGGGGCGACACCGGTTCGCCCAATGAAATAACTTCTTTCTTAAGCCGCACCTTGGCGCGTTTGAACGGCTGGTAATCGCACAGGCTTTCCTTATGGCCGAATTCGCCGTGAACGATATCTTTTTTTAAATATGCGAGAAAATGGTCAATCGCCTCACGCGTTCCGGCCAGCGTGCCGTTGATGCCTTCGGACGCGATCAGAAGGCTGCCCTTGATATTCAGTTCGGCCAGCAGCGTCGAAAGTTCCGGCCGTTTGGCAGCGAAATCAGGAAAATCAAAAAAATGGTAGAATGTGGCGATGATAAACATAGTTGTCAGATGCCGGTTGCCAGTTGCCCGTAGTTGGTCTAAATTAGTTCCTGGCAACTGACAACTGGTAACCGGCAACTCACCTTATGGTCATCAACATCAATCCTAACCGTATCAACACCTCCTCCGGCGGCAAAGTCGGTAGTCGCAAACAGCCGCAGGAGAGTGATGCCGAAGTCGTCGTCCCCACACGCGCCCATATCAATTACATTCCGGCGCCGGAATCATTGCGTACGCTGATCGCCGGAGCTGTCGCAGCATTACGGCACGGCGTTTTCTGGGACCGCGGGACGATTTTAAATTTGCTGGTTTGAGGGTTGCATAAAAAAGCCCTGATTTTTCAAGCATAGCAAAGACAGGGATATGGATAAGATAACAAATATTACCCACGCTAATTTCGGGGAGGTTTTTATAAAAAGCCACGCAAATATTATCCCTGAAAAACCAACTACTATCCCAATATCTATGCCAATCATTCCTGCGAGCATAGCTCCCAAAATTTCTAATCCACCCAAGTAAGCTGCCATTCCAGCGAAAGAGATAAAAAAAGCTATAATACTAACTGAAATACCAAACAAAAGACTTAGTATAGTCAAGATAACCCAGTCTCTCCTGGTAGTCGGTTGTTGTCGCAATCTATTGCGAAGCGCCTTCAATTTTTCAAAAATTATTACTATGGCAATGCCACAAATTGCCAACGGCATTGCCAATGCGATAAGAAAATTGATGAAAATTATAATCATATCCCCATTAGGTAATGTACTATTAATATTCCTTGTCTATGCTATCGTAACCGCTAAACCTTTAGTTTTCATTAAATATGTTCAACTGGCAAGATCCCTTTCTCCTCGATGAGCAATTAACGGCGGAAGAACGCGCCGTGCGCGATACGGCGCGTAATTACGCCAGGGAAAAACTGTTCCCGCGCATCATCGAGGCCAATCGCCATGAAAAATTCGACGCCAAAATCATGCGCGAGATGGGCGAACTCGGCCTGCTCGGTTCGACCATCGAAGGTTATGGCTGCGCCGGTATCAGCCATGTCGCTTACGGGCTTATCGCGCACGAAATCGAATGGGCCGACAGCGGTTACCGCTCGGCATTATCGGTGCAATCCTCGCTGGTGATGCACCCCATCCATGAATTCGGAACTCCAGCGCAAAAAGAAAAATACCTGCCGAAGCTGGCAAAAGGCGAACTCATCGGCTGCTTCGGCCTCACCGAACCCGATCATGGTTCCGACCCGGGCAGCATGGTGACGCATGCGAAAAAAAGCAAAGGCGGGTATGTTTTAAACGGCGCCAAAAACTGGATCACCAACGCGCCGATTGCCGATGTGTTCGTCGTCTGGGCGAAACTCGACGGCGAGATTCGCGGCTTCATTTTGGAAAAAGGCATGAAGGGTTTATCGGCACCGAAAATCGAAGGGAAATTCAGCTTGCGGGCATCCTCAACCGGTATGATTTCCATGCAGGATGTCGAGGTGCCAGAAGACAATATCTTCCCTGATGTGCGCGGCCTCAAAGGCCCGTTTTCCTGTTTGAACAAAGCGCGCTACGGCATCGGCTGGGGCGCGCTGGGTGCGGCGCAATTCTGCTTCGAGGCAGCGCGCAGCTATACGCTCGAGCGCAAGCAGTTCGGCAAACCGCTTGCGGCCAATCAGCTCATCCAGAAAAAATTAGCCGACATGATGGTGGATATTGCCCTCGGGCTTCAGGCCTGCCTGCGCGTGGGGCGTTTAATCGACGAAGGAAAATCCCATCCTGACATGATCTCGATGATCAAACGCAACTCGGCAGGTAAGGCGCTCGATATTGCCCGCACCGCGCGCGACATGCTCGGCGGCAACGGCATCTCCGATGAATACCACGTCATCCGCCACGTTCTGAATTTGGAAAGCGTCAACACTTACGAAGGCACGCACGATATCCATGCGCTGATCCTCGGCCGCGCTATTACCGGCATTCAGGCGTTCAAAGCGGAATGATGCGCTGGCTGGCCATCATAGTGCTGTTCATCGCCGGCGGAGCCTATTACCAGTTTTATTATCCGCCGATGGTGCTTAAACATAAGACCGAAGCGGTGCTGGCCGATTTCGGCAAAGTGATAGAAAGCAAAAATCGCAGTAGTATCGGCAGTCGATTGGAACAGTTGCTGACGGAACAACCGAAGCTCCATCTCGATGTTTTCTTTCTTTCCTTCGGCCAGCCCGACACCAGGCCGGTGGCGCAGGATTTCGACAAGGCGAATTTTATCAGCTTCGTCGACAACATCATTTTTTCGCTGAACGATTACGGCTACCAGGCCGAGCTGCAGAATTTCAATCTAAGCAAAGACCGCACAGCAGCAGACATTACTTTTACTTCGCAGGAATGGGGCGAAGGCTTGTCTTATTACGGTGGCGCCAGCATCACCATGCATTTTTCCTCCACGACAATATGCGAAGGGCATGTAATTTTTACCAGCGAAAAACCGCAGCTGGATAGGCTTTCCTGCGCTATGAAACTGTTCTCGCTGCCAAAACCGGGTGAGGAAAATAAATTGCAGGATCCGGAAGTGCTTCGGCAATTTTTGCGGTAATTATTCACCCGTAAAGCGCGGTTTGCGTTTTTCGTTAAACGCATTGATGCCTTCATGGCGGTCTTTAGTCGGGAGCAACGTCTCGTAGTAAGATAGTTCTAAAGCCAGCGCTTCCTGCAGCGGCAAGACGATGCCTTGATTAATGGCGCGCTTTGTCGCTTTCACCGCCAGCGGCGCATTGGCGCTGATGATTCTGGCAACGGAAATAGCTTCATCTAGCAATGAATCCGCCGGGCATATTTTGTTGACCACGCCCCACTCATAAGCTTCCGCGGCGGAAAACGGCTTGCCGGTGAAGATGAGTTCTTTGGCGCGCGCGAGGCCGACGCGACGGGGTAAATTCTGCGTTCCGCCCAATCCCGGCATGATACCGAGTGTTGTTTCCGTCAAAGCAAAACGTGCTGTTTCGGCGGCATAGATAAAATCCGCAGCCAATGCCAGTTCCAACCCACCGCCGAACGCCGCGCCATTGACAGCGGCAATGACCGGAACGCCGCAATTTAGAATGGCCAGGAGCGCCTCTTCAAAGGCATGGTGCTGCGCCTGCCATGCCGCCTCATCCATGTTTTTGCGCTCTTTGAGATCGGCCCCGGCGCAAAAATGCTTGCCCTGGCCGGTCAGGATGATGGCTCTATAATGCTGAGATTGCTTGAAAAAATCTGCAAGCTCCTGCGCCATCTGCGTATTCAGCGCGCCTGCGGCCTCGGGCCGGTTCAGGGCTGCAACCGCAATGTCGGAATCCACCACATCAATTTTCAATGTCTGATAGGCCATAATGACGAAAATACTTGAATTCTAGCGGAAAACCACTAAATAAAGCGTTCCATAAACACAAGGGAAACCCATGACATCACCGCTAATGCCTAAAGCCACCGCCGTGTGGCTGGTTGAAAATACTGCTCTGTCTTTCGAACAAATCGCTGATTTCTGCGGCATGCACCCGCTCGAAGTGCAGGGCATCGCCGACGGCGAAGTCTCCGGCGGCATCCGCGGGCTCGACCCCATCGCCAGCGGCCAGCTTAGCCTTGACGACATCAAACGCTGCGAAAA
>Ga0206956_1101_pt2 | contig 23724 bp, 25 predicted proteins | sample Alteio_BWOrgHeat_35_FD_153252 | JGI IMG/M metagenome (GOLD analysis project Ga0206956, IMG submission 153252) | Enriched cells from forest soil in Barre Woods Harvard Forest LTER site, Petersham, Massachusetts, United States -... | ecosystem: Environmental > Terrestrial > Soil > Temperate forest >...
GATTATCCTTGCTACCGTCAAAGGCGATGTACACGACATCGGCAAAAACCTCGTCGATATTATCCTCACCAACAACGGCTACAAGGTCATCAATCTCGGCATCAAGGTTCCGATCGCCAACATCATCACCGCCATCGCCGAAAACAAACCCGATGCAGTCGGGCTGTCGGGATTGCTGGTCAAATCCACCGTAGTGATGAAAGACAATCTGCATGAGTTGACGCAATTGGGTTACGACGTGCCGGTGCTGCTCGGCGGCGCGGCGCTGACGCGCGCTTATGTCGAGGAAGATTGCGTCGAGGCGTACGGCTCCGGCCGTGTCGCTTATGCGCAGGATGCCTTCGACGGGCTCGACCTCATGAACAAACTCGCTGCCGGACAATTCGATGCGCATCTGGAGGAGATCAAAAAGCGCAAACATAATCGCCCCAGCAATAGCAAAGCCAAGCAGCGCTGGTCGCAAAACGAGCAGGCGGGACAGGCCTTGATTAAACCGGAACTGCGGCCGCTGGAGCTTGAGGCGATAAAACTCAAACGCGCTGAACTGGCTAAACAAGTTGAGGTTCCAACGCCGCCGTTCTGGGGCGCGCGCATCATCGACAATGTGCCGGTCAAGGCGCTGATTCCTTATCTCAACGAGCAGATGTTGTTCACGTTCCACTGGGGATTTAAAAAAGCCGGCAAGTCACTTGACGAATATTGGAAATGGGTCGATGTCGAAGTAAAACCGATTTTAAAACGCCTGCTTGAGGAATGCGAGAAAGACAATATTCTGCAGCCTAAAGCCGCTTATGGTTTTTTCAAATGCGCGTCGCAGGGTAATGATTTAGTGCTGTTCGATGAGTCGGGCAAAAAAGAAACCGGACGATTCAGCCTGCCGCGGCAGGATAAGGACGGTGGCATCTGCGTCGCCGATTTCTTCCGCGAAATTGACTCCGGCGAACGCGATGTGCTCGGCATGCAAGTCGTCACCGCCGGGCAGCGCGTGGCAGACGTGGCGCGCGAATGGTTCGCCAGCGACCGCTATCAGGATTATTTGTACCTGCATGGGCTGGGTGTCGAAATCGCCGAAGCCAGCGCCGAATACATCCACAAGCGCATTCGCTCCGAACTCGGCTACGGCCATGAAGACGATCGCGACATCAAAAAAATGCTGAAGCAGGGTTATCGCGGTTCGCGCTATTCGTTCGGCTATCCCGCCTGCCCGCGCCTCGAAGACCAGAAATTATTATTGGAATTGCTGGGCGCAGAAAAAATTGGCATCACGCTGTCGGAAGAATTCCAACTCCACCCTGAACAATCTACTTCGGCGATTGTGGTGCATCACCCGCAGGCAAAATACTTCAATATTTAGCCCGCCTTCCTCGCCAGCGTCAGCACATTTACATTTAAAGCGCCCGCCTTGATAAGCGCCTTGGCACATTCGGATGCGGTAGCCGCCGTCGTCATGACATCATCAATCAGCAGTACCGATTTTCCCTTAAGCGCGCCTAAGCGTTTGGGATTACCGGCGAACGCGCCCTTGACGTTGTCCTGCCGCTGGCGGTAGGTGAGGCCGGGCTGCGGCTGGGTATGGCGGATGCGTTTGAGTCCATCGGGAATAACCGGAAGTGCGCTATTTTTATGCAAGCTTTGCGCCAGCAGCGCCGATTGGTTATAACGCCGGCCGAGGAAACGCCAGTAATGCAGCGGCACCGGCACGATGATATCGCTGGCTGAAACCAGTTCCTTGCCGAATCGCGCCAGCCACGTGCCGTAAATGGCGGCGAGTTGCGTCTGGTCGGCGTATTTGAGCTTAGTCACTAGCGCGCGGCTGTGCTCGTCGTAACGGAACACGGCGCGGGCGCGGACGAAAGGCGGGCGCTCGCGCAGACATTCGCCGCAGAGCGCCTGTTCGCCCAGCGCAAAATCAAACGGATGGCCGCAGCACTGGCAATAAGGATCGGTGATGAACTGCACCTTCTGCCAGCACGGCAGGCACAGCGTCCCCTGCGCCGCAACCACGGCGTTGCAACTTAAACATTGCGGCGGGAAGAAAAAATCCAGCAAGTAGCTCATTGTGGGTCACCAACCGTTGGTATAAAGCTATATACCATAGTTTTACCCATGACCACACCATGACCGATCACCTGATTTTCAACCGCAACCGCGTCCGGCAACACCGTGACCGTGCCGATGCCAAAGGCGATTTCCTGCTTAAGGAAATAGCAGCGCGCCTGGCCGACCGCTTGGGCGATATGACGCGGAAATTTCCCCAAGCGCTCGATCTTGGCGCGCATAACGGCTTGCTCGCTGAATATATCAAAGGAAAAAACGGCATAGAAATGTTGGTGCAGAGCGATCTTTCAGCAAAAATGATTGCGCAGGCGAAAGGATGGCGGCTGGTTGCCGATGAGGAATTACTGCCCTTCGCCGAGAACAGTTTCGATCTCGTCATCAGCGCCGGATCGCTGCACTGGGTCAACGATGTGCCGGGCACGCTGATCCAGATTAACCGGGCGCTGAAACCGGGCGGATTATTCCTCGCCATGCTACCCGGCGGCGGGACGCTGAAAGAACTGCGGCAATCATTCGAGCAGACCGAGATGAACGCCAGCGGCGGCATATCCCCGCGCATTTCGCCGTTCATCGATGTACGTGACGGCGGCAGTCTACTTCAGCGCGCCGGGTTCGAATTGCCGGATAGCGAAACGCTGACCGTGTATTACGAGCATCCGCTGAAATTGCTGCACGATCTGCGTCACATGGGCGAAACGAATGCGCTGCTGAAAAGCCGCAAGGGATTCACGCCCTGCTCGCTGATGATGTTGATGGTCGATTATTATCTGCGCCAGTTCAGCGACGCGCACGGACGCATCCCGGCAACGTTTGAACTGGTGACGCTGACCGGCGTAAAACCTCAGCCGAAAATCGTGTGAAAAACGGCAATGATGAATTCGATAATCGCGATGATAACGCTCATGACGGCGTTAAAAATCATGGCGAAGAAATGAAAAATAGTATCAAAAATATTGGCGTTCATAGGGTAATTCTAGCAGATCGCCCGCAATCGCTCCACCAATTCCGCATCGGCCTCGATCATCGGCAACTGATGCATGTCACGCGGATGTTTCCACGAAATGGCGGCATGTTCCTTCGCCTCGGGCTTTCCCTGCCAGCGACGGCAGAGATAAACCGGCATCAGCAGATGGAAGCCGAATTCGGCGGTATAGTCGTGCGACAAAAACCAGAACGGCTCGACGTCCTTAGGGTTAACAACGATACCCAACTCCTCATGCAGCTCGCGCACCATCGCCTGCTCCGGCGTCTCCTCCACCTCAACCTTGCCGCCGGGAAATTCCCATTTTCCTGCGAGGCGCTTGCCCTTTGGGCGCTGCGCCAGCAGGATTTCATTCTGCGGATTGATGATCGCGGCAGCAACGACCAGAAGAATAGGCTTTGGGGATTGGGCATTAGGGATTGGAGTAAGTGTTTTTACCATATTTTTTAATCCCTAATCCCCACAGCCTAATCCTTAAGTTCTGTAGCTTCCGTTGATGTCAATATAGCGGTGCGTCAGGTCGCAGGTATAGACCGTTGCTTTTCCCGTGCCGACGCCGACATCGACTTCGATTTTGATATCGCGGCTTTTCATGTAACCGGTGATTTGTGATTCCTGATAGGCCGGATCGGCCTCGCCGTTTTTTGCCACCACTACACCGCCGATTTTGATCATCAGTTTATCGCGGTTTGCTTTTTCACCGGCCTTGCCCACCGCCATGACGATGCGGCCCCAGTTAGCGTCACTGGCCGCTAGTGCCGTTTTCACCAGCGGCGAATTGGCGATACTCATGCCGATTTTTTTTGCGGCAGCGCTTGATGCGGCACCGCTTACATTGATGGTGACCAGCTTCTCCGCCCCTTCGCCGTCCTTGACGACATGGAGCGCCAGTTCATAAAGCACCTCATGCAGTGCACGTTTGAAATCGGCATAATCAGCGGCCGGATTTTTTGCTTTGCCGGTGGCGAACAAAAGCAGCGTATCAGATGTCGACGTATCGCCGTCGACGGTCACGCAGTTGAACGTGCTCTCGTTGGTTTCGGAAAGCAGCGTTTGAAGCGCTTGTTGCGGCACGGCTGCGTCGGTGAACACAAAAGCCAGCATCGTCGCCATATCAGGCGCGATCATGCCGGAGCCTTTGGCAATGCCGTTGATGGTAACTTTGACGTTGCCTATCATCGCCGTGCGCGTTGCCATTTTGGGATAGGTGTCGGTCGTCATGATGGCGCGTGCGGCGTCGTTCCATGAGGTCTCCGATAAACTTGAAAACAATCCGCCGAGTGCTGCGGTGATTTTATCATCAGGCAAGCGCTCGCCGATGACGCCGGTCGAGGCCGTGTAAATATCGGACGGCTGGCAGCCAAATAAGGCGCGGCATTTATCGACAACGCGCGCAACGGATGCCACACCGACGCTGCCGGTAAAGGCATTCGCGTTACCGGAATTGACGACGAGCGCCCTCGCCTTGCCGCTTTTCAATGCCTCGCGGCAGGCCAGCACGGGCGCCGAAGCCGTCAGCGATTGCGTAAATACGCCAGCGGCATTGGTTCCTTCGGCTAATTCAACCAGCAGAACATCGGTGCGGTCTTTATAGCGGACGCCGGCGCGCGCAACCGCCAGCCGCACGCCAGCAATAACTGGCAGTTCGGGATAAGTTGCAGGCGCTAGAGGCGATATGGTCATACCCAAATATATGCCGCAAGCTTTATGCAACTACAATGGATTTAATGTTGACGAATTCATGGATGCCGAAAGCGGAAAGCTCACGGCCGTAGCCGCTTTCCTTGACGCCGCCGAAGGGGAGCCTCGGGTCGGAGCGCACCATCATGTTGACGAAGCAGAGGCCGGACTGGATGCGCTCGGCCGCAATTTTCTCGCCACGTGCCAGATCCGTGGTGAATACCGCGCCGCCCAAGCCATAGGCCGAATCATTGGCGATGCGGATGGCATCTTCCTCGTCCTTAGCCGGGATAATAACGGCAACCGGCCCGAATAATTCCTGTTCATACGCGGCCATGCCTTTTTTGACATCAGTCAAAACGGTCGGCGGATAGAACGCGCCTTTGCCTTTGGGCACTTCGCCGCCAATCAGGCAACGTGCACCAGCTTTAATTGATTCCTGTACTTGCTTGTGCAATTCATCACGCAGATCGGCCCGTGACATCGGGCCAATCGTTGTGGCTGCATCAAGTGGATCACCCTGCTTTTGACCCCGGAATGATTCCACCATGCCACGTTCAAATTTTTCTTTTATTTCAGGAACTACGATTAACCGCTTGGCCGAAATGCATGACTGTCCGCAATTGAGTAACCGACTCGAGGCGCACGTCTTGATGGCGTGATTGATATCGGCATCTTTTAAAATGAGATAAGCATCACTGCCGCCTAATTCGAGAACGGTTTTCTTGAGGTATTTTCCTGCGAGCGATGCGACGGAACGTCCAGCCGGCGTGCTTCCGGTCAGCGTGATAGCCGCGACGTGCGGATGTTTGATGACTTCTTCGACGCGATTGCCCGGAATCAATAACGATTGGAACCAGCCTTCGGGTAAACCGGCTTCCTTAAATACCGACTCGATGATCATCGCGCAACCGGGCGTGTTCGATGCATGTTTGAGTAATGCGGTATTGCCAGCCATTAATGAGGGTATTGCGAAGCGAAATACCTGCCAAAGGGGAAAATTCCACGGCATAACGCCCAAAATAATGCCAATTGGCTTAAAAGTGACGTAACTTTTGCGGTATTCGGTGGCAATTGACTGGTCGGAGAGGAATTTTGGACCGTTTTCGGCGAAATATTTGGCACATAAGGCACATTTTTCGACTTCAGAGATCGCTTCTTTGAACGGCTTGCCCATTTCCTGCGCGATGGTTTTGGCATAGGCGTCTTTATTTTTAAGCAACACCTCGGCCACTTTGAGGAGCGCCTGCACGCGCTGGTCAAACGTCGTCTTGCTCCACTGCCCGAAACAGCGGTGCGAAAGCTCGATGGCTTTTTGCACCTGATCGGGGCTATGGACCGGATATTCGCGTATGATATCGCCGGTGGCAGGGTTGATACTGGTTTGTGTGGTCATTACGTCATTATGGCTTATGACACGTAAAAACGTCGTTAAGAAATGACACTTTCTTGTCATCCCCGCGAAGGCGGGGATCCATTCGCAACTGTATATTAATTAAAGCGAATAGCCGCCCTGCCTGCCGGTAGCGACATTTTGATAGATTTTGCTAATTGCAATACTAGTTGAAGGTTTTGCTGCTTGTGTGGAGGATTTCTAATTTCCAGTCAGATCAAACCCGCTTCCTCTTCTTCCTTGTTCTCTAATTAGGAATGGATCAATTGCCTTTTTGTATTCGGCCTCTGTAATGGTAAGGCAAATATCTGCTCCTAAAGCCCCATGCCATAACTCCACTTTTGGCAATATACGTGCTTCTTGACCATCAGTAGCGGGGCATGAGGTTAACATTGCATGTTCTAATGTAGGATCGGCAAATTTTAGTCTCAGTCTCTCTAATAATTCTTTTTCTGCATCACTGGTCTTGTCTACCAATTTGCATCCCATTACTGACTCTAGTTCTGCAATAACATGCTCCATGAATGGCGTAACTTCTCCTTTGGGGGTATGACAATTCATCCGATAAGTAACACCATTATCGCCCTCTTCTCTTACCCACCGGGATAACCCTATAAGATCACTAAAGTTGGGGATTTTCATAAGCTTGTCAAAAACATTGGGTTAATAATATATCTTATAGTAAAAATCTTTAAAAATAATTAAATTTTTTATATACTTTCGCCAACTTGCACAACATCACCACGTCTAATTGCTCCGCTCTCAGACTCCCGTCAATGCCCGCTTTTTTTAATAATTCGTCGGCGGGAATGGCCAGGCCTTTCAGCGCTTGCCGCAACATTTTTCGCCGCTGGCCGAAGGCCTTGGCGACAATCGTTTCCAGCGTCTCTTTGGAAACTTGGGCAAGCGGTTTGGCGCGCGGTGTCAACGTAACCACCGCCGAAGTCACTTTAGGCGGCGGCGTAAATGCTTCCGGCGGCAGCTCGAAATCATAACGAGTTTCGCACAGCCATTGGCTGATGACCGAAAGCCGTCCGTAATCTTTGCTGCCGGGACTGGCGGTAATGCGCTCGGCCACTTCTTTCTGGAACATCAAAGTAAGCGAAGCAAACGCACCCGCCCCATGTGTATAAACCGCATCGAGCCATTGCAGCAACATCGCCGTCCCCGCGTTATAGGGCAAATTGGCGACGATCTTGCGCGGTGCGGGCACGATTTTCACCAGATCAGTTTCCAATGCATCGCCGGAAATGATCTCGACCCTGTCGCCCACTACTTCTTTAAGTTGCGCGAGCGCCGCCAGGCACCGGTCATCTTTTTCGATGACGAATAATTTCTTAGCCCCCGCCTTGAGCAATGAACGCGTAAGCCCACCCGGCCCGGGACCGATTTCGATGACGTTGTAATCCTTGAGATCCCCGGCATAGCGGACGATGTCATCGGTCATCATGCCGTCGAGCAGGAAATGCTGACCCAGCGACTTGCGCGCCAGCAGGCCGTGCGTTTCGATGATTAGTTCTAAAGATGGAAGAGTTGAAAACATGAGATTGTTTGTAGCACCGGACCCCGCAATGCGCTACGCTTATGCGGGGGTGAATATGGAACGACCATTATTTGCGCTATGCGCGTTGCTGCTGAATGTGGCACTGGCCGGCCCGCTTAAGTGGTACGAAGCGTTCGGGCTGCCTGGTCTTTTTAACACGCCGGCCTCCATCCTGCGCAATGCCGAGCGCAAACTCAACCGCGAACATCGCAGCCTCGAAGAGCGAAAATGGCGCGGCAAAATGCTGACCATCATGGTCCTGACGGGAAGCCTGCTCACCGGATGGACTTTCAGTTTGTTTTCAGGGCACGGGTTCGAAGGAGTTGAGCTGCTGATCGTAACGATCGCGCTGCCGGTGCGCCCGACCTGGGACCGCGTGTCGCAAATCCGCAAAAAATTGTACGCCGGCGATATCGTGACAGCACGGCAAGCACTGGTCGATACGGCGTGGCGGCATAATGCCCTGCTCGATGATTACGGCGTGGCGCGCGCCGGGATTGAAATACTGGCAGTCAATTTTTCCGATAAAATAATAGCACCGCTGTTCTGGTATTTATTGCTGGGACTGCCCGGCCTGCTGGTCAGTAAATCCATCGTCCTCATGCAGGAAACGCTGACACAGCCTGGCATTGAGCGTTTCGCTCCCGGCTTCGGCCAAGCGGCGCAGCTGACGCATTACTGGCTGCATTTTATTCCGGCGCGGTTGGCAGCCATTTTGTGGCTGCTGGTGGCGGCAGTGTTACCATCGTGCAAATGGAAAGAGGTTGCCGGCCAGATTGCTGGCGGATTCAAGAGTGAAACGCCGCAGATCATCGCGCTGTTGTCGGCGGCATCCATATTGAAATTGACATTAGGTGGCCCGGCGTCAATTTATTCCAATGACCGCTGGATCGGCACTGGGACGCTGAAACCCCTGCCCGGTGACATCAAGCGCGCGCTTAATTTATTTGCGCTTCTTCACCTGCTTCTTTTTATTCTGCTCGGGGTTTTTCTTTAAGGTATCAAATACCTTATTAAGCTGGTGTTTCTCCGATAAATCACAATCTCCCGGCTCCGTACCCGGCCCGCACAGGAATTTTTTGTAGATATCGATGGTCGTTTTTTTGCCGATATCATCCCAGTTATCCTTGAGCCATTGGTCGGCGGTCTGACGGCCGATATCTTTTAAAAACAGGAAAAAATCCCAGTCGGTGTTCATTTTGCTCGACGCGTTGAGATGATGCATGTGGTCGGCGGAATAAATCAGATGCATGCGCATATCTTTGTAGCGCTTGGGATCGAGGTTGCCTTCCTTAAGCAGTCGCGAAACGAATGTGATGGCGCGCATTTCGGCGACAAGGCTCGAATTGAAAGTAATTTCGTTGACGCGGTTGATAATTTCGCTGGCTGTCGTCGGCAGGTCGTCGTCATGGATGGGATTGATCTGCACTAGTATGACGTCTTCCGACTCGCAATGATAAATCAGCGGCCAGATAGCGGGATTTCCCATATAACCACCATCCCAGTATTGCTCACCGTTTACTTCCACCGCCTGGAAATAAAACGGCATGCAGGCCGAAGCGAGCAACACATCGGGCGTAATCTCATCGCACTGGAACACGCGGGCCTGGCCGCTGGCGACATGCGTCGCCGTGATGAATAGCTTGATGATGCTGCATGCCTGCACCGCTTCATGATCGAGTAAATCTTCAAGTATGCCGCGCATGGGATTGATGTTGAGCGGGTTGAGTTCGTAGGGCGAGAAGATGCGGCTCATTACATCAAACCAGTGATAGGCCGGTGATAAATCCAGATTCCAGCCGGTCAATACCCGATCTACAAAACCTTTTTGCATCGGGCTGAACGCCGCCACTTCGCTGATGCGCCGCCAGAATTTTTCAAGGCCGTCCTTAGCGCCGGCGCGGCCACCTCTCACATAACCGTCGATGAGCATCGCCGCGTTCATCGCGCCGGCGCTGGTGCCGCTGATACCTTCGATGATTAGGTCTTCTTCCTCAAGCAATCGGTCGAGCACGCCCCAGGTATACGCCCCGTGTGCACCGCCGCCTTGAAGCGCCAAGTTTACTTTTTTAACCGCCATGGCTACTTGCCTTCCTTCAGGTAATCCACTTCCACCTTACCATAAGGCAATGTCATATCGGCAATAAAATGACTACCGCCGATGATGCGCCTGACCGGCAAATCGGCCACCGGGGCGTTGACATGTGGTATCAAATACAGTTGCGCTGGCCCGGCCCATGCGCCTTTTACCATGATGTCGGTCATAGAATAAGACACCAGCTGGGCGATGGCGAGCGTACCATCAACATGGGGAATTAATTTCAGATTGCAGGATTTTTTGCCGAGTTTTTTTGTAATGATTTTCGGATCGCAGGAGGTATGGTCGCTGGCATTATAGTGCGTCAGCAGGTTTTCTTGTTTATAGGTCATGGTCCCCATGGCAACCCGCTGCCCGGCATATTCGAGTGTCCCGGTCAAGGTGTCATGCACCACTTCAAGTTTGGGGTGGGCGAATTTTTTGGGAAAGCCCCAGATTTCGCGCCCGCCGGAAATGGGCGGTTCATCATCGAGATACATCTGCGAAATGAAGTTGACCTCTTCGCCGTTTAAGAGGGCCGGAATGACTACACCGCTTTCAGAATACGCGCCAAAGCCGGAGCTATCCGGCATTTTCATGAATTCGTAGCTTATCAAATTGTTCGGCGCCGGCTGCAACGGCTCAGGCAAAATGGCGCGGATAGCGGCAGGATCGGACTCATACGTAACGATCATGTATTCGCGGTTGATGAAGCGATACGGTCCTTTGGGATAACTCGATCCCACCGCCGGCATCGACGGCAGCGCCAATATCTGTTCGCGGTTCATGTTACTTACTCCGCTACCCAACCGCCGTCGATAATCACCGGCGCGCCGGTCATGGTCGCAGCCGTGTCGCTGCACAGGAACACTACCAAGCCGCCGATCTGCTCAGGCTTGTTAAATTGTTTGATGGCCTGCTTTTCGAGCATTATCTTGGTAGCAGCTTCGGGACTAATGCCCTGCGCTTTGGCGTTATCATCAATTTGTTTTTGCACCAGCGGCGTGTGCACCCAGCCTGGACAAATGGCGTTGCAGGTGATGTTATTTTCACCGTTTTCAATCGCTACGACTTTGGTCAGGCCGACCAGCCCATGCTTGGCAGCAACATAAGCGGCCTTGTTGACCGAAGCGACCAGCCCATGCACCGAGGCAATGTTGACGATACGGCCGTATTTGCGTTTCTGCATCCCCGGCAGCGCTGCTTTGATGGCATAAAAGGAAGCGGAAAGATTGATGGCGATGATGGATTCCCATTTATCGGCGGGGAACTGTTCGACCGGCGCGGTGAACTGGATACCGGCGTTGTTGACGAGAATGTCGGTGCTGCCGAACTGTTTTTCACACTGATCGATCATGCCGGCGATGTCGGCAGGCTTGCTCATATCGGCCGGTGAGTAATCGACCTTGATGCCATATTTCTGCTGCAGTTCTTTGACTTCCGCGTCGATGCTGGCCTTGTCGCCGAAACCATTGATCAGGATGTTGCAGCCGTCGGCAGCCAGACTATGGGCGATGGCAAGTCCGATGCCGCTGGTTGAACCGGTGACGATGGCATTTTTTCCTTTAGGCATATGATCCTCCTTATGTCATTTCCAGATTGGTCTATATAGCACAATGCTGTAAGGAACCAATATGGAGTTTTTAATTTAAATATTACAATATATTAACTCGTGCCGGCACTTTGTGGAAACGACAGCCGAACCCTAAGCCCCGGATGGTTATCCTCAAGCGTGATCGTGGCGTTATGGATGCGGGCGATGGCAGCGGCGAGCGACAGCCCCAGGCCGTTGCCCTTGGTATTGCGGCTTTGTTCAAGACGGAAGAACTTTTCAAACACTTTATTGCGGTATTCCTGCGGGATACCAGGGCCGGAATCAGCAATAATCATATCCAAACTACCCTCGGCGCGTTCGCAGGAGATGACGATATGGCCGCCTTCGGGGGTGAATTTAAGCGCATTGTCTATGAGGTTGGCCAATGCCTGGGTTAATAAATTCTTCTCGCCGTAAACATCCACCGGCGCGGCGATATCGCTGGCGAGCGCGACGTTTTTTTCCGCCGCGTATGGCTCGTAGAATTCGACGAGGTTGCCGATGATGGCTTGCAAATCACACGTCTCAAACGTGTGGAATTCGGTATTGGCTTCGAGCTCGGAAATATTGAGGATGGAATTGAACGTATTGATCAGGTCACGCATCTCGCGGATGTTTTTATCGAGTAGTTTGTGTGCCGGGTTATCCTTTTCGATGGTGCGCAGCCCGGCGTCGAGCCGGTTGATGATGCGGTTTAAGGGGCTGCGCAAATCATGCGCGATATTGTTGGCGAACTGCGACAGCGACCCAAGCAGCATTTCGATTCTGTCGAGCATGAGGTTGAGATTGGATGAGAGCTCGTCGAACTCGTCGCCGTCTTTGTTAAAAGGAATGCGCACCGACAGATTGCCGTGCATGATGGTATGGGCCGAGCGGTTGATGATATTGATGCGGCGTGAGAAGCCGCGGCTCATGATAATCGCACCGATGAATGCCATCACCAGCGTCATCATCAGGCTGCCCCAGAAGGTCTGGATGATAGTTTGTTGAACACGCTGGCTCGCCTGCAGGCTTTGCCCCACCAGCAAAAACCGCCATTTCGACAATGGGATGGTGATGGCGCGGACGGTAAGGTCTTGATTGACGTTACCCAGCGGCAGGTTGCGCCCCTCCATGCGGAAATGCACCCAGCTTCCTTCTTTCTCAAACGGGACCTCCTTTACGGCTTCGGTCGGCCAGGCATTGATGTTGCCGGCCAACTTTTCGTATTTCTGGTTGACCATCAAGTAAATTTCGTTGCCCTCGTCGTCGTCGGCGATCAACTCTTTGATGCGCGCTTCGACACCGGCCGTGCCGCTTTGCTTGTATTCATCGATGAGATAGTTGTATTGCATTTTAATGGCGTCGGAAACCTGCGTCTTAAGCTGGTTCATCTCGAACGTATAGATGAATACGAAGAGCAGAATGACCGACAGCGAAAATAGCCCGACATAGACCAGCGCCAGCCGGAAGGTGAATGTTTTGACAATGCGCGCGAGCTTGGATTCCATGTCACGCCACTAATTTGTAACCAGCACCCCTGAGCGTCTGAATCAAACTCTTATCAAACCCCTTGTCGATTTTATGGCGCAGGCGTGAGATGTGGACGTCGATGACGTTAGTCTGAGGGTCAAAATTATAATCCCAGACATGCTCGAGCAACATCGTGCGCGTGATGACCGTGCCGGCGTTGCGCATCAGATATTCGAGCAATGCGAATTCGCGCGCCTGCAAGTCGATGATTTTTCCGGCGCGCTTGACCACGCGCGTTAGCAAATCCATCTCCAGCTCGCCGCAGACCAGCTTGGTCACGGCTTTTTCGCCGGCCTTGCGCCGCGTGATGGCTTCAAGCCGCGCCAACAATTCGGTAAAGGAATACGGCTTGGCGAGATAATCATCCGCGCCGGATTTCAGTCCCTTGACGCGCTCCTCGACCTTATCGAGCGCGGTTAAGATAATCATCGGCGTTTCATTGCCCGAAGCGCGCAGCGTTTGAATAATGGTAAGCCCGTCGATCTCCGGCACCATGCGGTCGACAATCATGGCATCGTATTTTTCGCTGGCGGCCATGAACAGCCCGTCTTTGCCCGAGGCAACATGATCGATGACATGCCCCTGCTCGCGCAAGCCCTTCATCAGGTACTTGGCCGATTCTTTGTCGTCTTCAATAAGGAGTAATTTCATAGGCATCAGATTTAGCAGGCTTTCTGCCACCTGTCACCTGCTTAGCGTCCCATTTCCCGCTGTGTCTTGGCCATGGCATCCGCCACGAACTTGCCGGCCAGGTTCATGCCCTGCGCCGCCATTTTCTTGAGCAATCCCTTCGATTCTTCATACACCGCCAGCTGCGCCAGCCCATAATCCATGTGCGCGGCGTCAAGGGCAGCGATGATTTTATCCTTGCCTGCCGCATGGGTCTTCAGGAATTGCATCAACTTTTTAACATCTTCTTTTTGCTTGTATTTCTGCTGTTGGATAAACGTCGCCACCAGTTGATGTAGCTCTTCTTCTTCCAGATTCTGCGCCGCGGCGGCAAGCTGGTTTGCCGAGCCTTTTCCATGATTTATGGCATCGAGCCGATGGATGATATCCTTGATAGCGGTGACATCATGATTAAGATCGGCGACGCGATCCTTATGGTCACGGTCAGCCATCGGCTTAAGCAGTGCGGCAAACAGCACGGCATAATGCTGGTAGAGATCGCTCAAGCGCTCTTTGGTTGTGCGGTCGGGACGCTTGGGTTTGACGGCAAGCCCCTGTTTCACTGCAACCATTTCGGTACGCGGTGACATCGTCTCGCCATACGGCTTAAACGGCGACAGCGGCATCGAGCACAGATAGCGCAGGCAGCTCACATCATAGGCCAGCATTTCAACTGTAAGGCGCCCGCCTTCCTTGCGCTCAGCCGTATCCTGCGCCGAGAAAGCGCGCACGGCATCGTGAAAATACTCGATGCGCGGCCGGAAATCGTTATCGCCCACCATCAGGCCGAACTCCTGCTCTATATCGCGAATGTCGATATAGATGCGGGTTAAAAGCTGAACGATGGCGTCTTGTTGTTTCATGCGCCAACCCCGCATAAGCGTAGCGCATTGCGCGGTCCGGTTCCTTGAGTTACAGTGATAAAATGAGCCTGCATGCGACGGAATATAACACCGACCAGACCCCGCAACAAGTGCGGGGATTGTTAGCCATCTACATCCACTGGCCGTTCTGCAAATCAAAATGCCCTTATTGTGATTTCAACAGCCATGTCCGCGATAGCGTCGAGCAAGAGCGCTGGCGCGCTGCCCTGCTGCGCGAATTGGAGTACATGGCGCAATATGTTCCCAATCGCGAAGTCACCAGCATTTTCTTTGGCGGCGGCACGCCTTCACTGATGCCACCGGCAACAGCGCAGGCGCTAATCGAACGCGTGCGCACATTATGGAAAACAAGCGATGATATTGAAATCACGCTGGAGGCCAATCCGACGTCGGTCGAAGCTGCTGCGTTTAAAGATTTCAAAACCGCCGGTATCAACCGTGTATCGCTTGGCATACAATCGCTGCGCGATGAAGAACTGAAATTCCTTGGCCGCGAACATAGCGCGAACGAAGCGCTTAAAGCCATCGAACTGGCGCGCAACACCTTCAGCCGCTATTCCTTCGATCTCATTTACGCCCGCCCTAATCAAACGACGGCAACATGGGAAAAAGAACTACTAGAGGCGCTTAAATACGCAGGCGAACATTTGTCGCTCTACCAACTCACCATCGAGGAAAATACCGCGTTCCATCATGCTTATGCCAAAGGCGGATTCACATTGCCCGATGAGGCGGAATCCGAAGCGCTGTATCGAATGACCGAAGATGTGATGACAGCACATGGACTTCTTGCCTACGAAGTCTCCAACTACGCGAAACCAAAACAAGAAAGCAGGCATAACCTTGCCTATTGGCAGGGGCTGGATTATGTCGGCATCGGCCCGGGCGCGCATGGACGCATCAGCATAATTCCCTCCCCACTTGTGGGGGAGGGTGACGAGCGCAGCAAGTCGGGAGGGGGGGGATCTAAAAATCATTCATTAAGAAACTCCCCCTCCCTAACCCTCCCCCATAAAGGGGGAGGGAATATAAGAATCGCCACACAAACACTGAAATCGCCTGAGCGCTGGCTGGAGAATGTTGAGAAAAATGGTCATGCTGTGGAAGTCTGGCAGGAAATCGCGCGCGAACAGGAAGTCGAGGAACGGCTGATGATGGGACTTAGGCTTTCCGATGGGATTGATTACGCGGCGTTCAAGGCGCAAACCGGATACGACCTTGCGCCTTACATCAATCAAAAGAACCGGGATTTATATATAGCCGAAGGATTGCTGGAAAATAATCCCGCCCGCCTGCAAGCGACACTTAAAGGCAGATTACTGCTAAACCGACTGACGGCAGAGCTACTCGTATAGAAAAATATCACTAACGCGTAAGTTTATCTGGCCCGCTGACTAGTATCCCTCATTTTTTTATCAATTTCCTGCTGTATTAAATCAAAATCCAAATCAAAATGTCGGCTCAAATCTCTTAAAAACCCTTCGATGCTTTCTACGCTCCCACTATAACTACCTCGTACAAAGAGTTCCATATTAGGCCATCGTTCATTGTGAACTTCCAAATTTTTTTTATTTTTAATTAATTCGTCGACATAACGTTTGACAATAGCTGGCAATTCTTTTGTGCCATTTTTCTTATCGCTCATTTCGTTCCCCTAAATTACGTTATAAAATCCTATAGATTTTATCAGTTAATTAATAATTGGTCAAATAATATTAATGACAGAAGTTCCGGTCTTTCTTTAACAAGATAACCTGATACCACGTTTTGGGGGAGACGCCGGACCCTGCAATGCGCTTCGCTTATGCGGGGATTAAAATTCTTCAGCGCCGGATCGATGATTTTAAATTCACCCGCCTGCAAGCGACGCCTAAAGGCAGATTATTGCTAAACCGGCTGACGGCAGAGCTGCTCGTATAATGAAATCAATGCGGCAGTGCCGCGTCGAGTTTTTTATCGAGAATTTTAAGGAACGGAATATTCATATCAGGATTCACCAACTGTTTTTTGGAAATGGTGAAATGACCATCAGCAAAAAGATCTGACGGCTTAGCCCCTACATCCATCAACGTGTTGTGCAGTTTGGGCGCATCTTTTCCGGAAATTTCATACACCACGTCGGCAAGCGCACCGTTTACGATAGACGCATTTACTTCGACACTATTTCCATTGATATTTGCTTTAGCCATAACGCACCTCCCTATTGGTTTAGGTAACATTATGGATTATAGGGCCCAAATATTAAGGATATTATAAATATTTGTTAATTATTTAATAAAACGACGGGCGGCGCTATAATAACCTATTGATTTTCTAAAAATTCTTTAGCGCCGGTTCAAGGACTTTAAATCCATCCGGTGTCACTTCCATGATGGCAAGCTTGCGCTCGGAAGTGCCATCGGGCATAAGGCGCATCAGGCCATTGGCGGGGCCGACGAATCCGGCCGGATCGGTTAGTGCTGCATCGGTCAAACCCGTTCCCGGCGTTACCATTTCCAGATGGGCGATCAGCGTCAGCGCGTCATAAGAAAGGCTGGCCAACCGCACCGGCTTATAACCGTAGGTAGCGACAAAGCGTTTCTCAAAAATCTGGTACGGCTCCGGCGGCGAACTAGGGAACCAGGCGCCCTGCAGTTCCGGAATTTTGGTAATCTCGTGGTCGTCCCACAGGCCGGTGCCGAGCAATTTGATTTTCTTGAAATCGACGTGGTTTTTCCGCATGGCGGCAAGCAAATTCTTGAGCTGGTTACCGCCGTCGGCAACGAAAATAGCCTGGAAGCGGCGGTCTTCGGTATTGTTGTTATACGCTGCCATCATACGCGCTACGGCCGCATCAATGTTGGCCGGGCTCGGCGCATAAAGCTCAACGGGGGCTACCGTACCGCCCTTCTGGCCGTAAGCTTCGACCAGCGCTTCTTTCACTTTTTCGCCATAAGAATCGTTGGGCGCAAGCAAGGTCACGCGCTGGTAATTATGCAGGTAGGCGTATTCGGCCATGCGCATCACCTGCTGCTCGGGCAGGAAGCCGAACGTATAGACGCCCGGTTTCGCCACCACCTTGTTATTGGAGAAGGTCAGCACGCCGATATTATGCTCCTTGGCCATGGGCGCTACGATATTGACCGACTGCGAAAACAGCGGCCCAACGATGAACGTGGCACCCTGGTCGATGGCCTGCTGCACCACGCGTGCTGATTCGGCAGGCGTATTGCCGGTATCTTTGGGCAGCAGGATAATCTGCGAGCGAATCTGGTCGGGTGACGCCGTTAGGTAACTGTCGGAAACCGCCATGGTGGCGGCATCGAGCATAGCCGTGCCGACGGCGGCCGAATCACCCGACAGCGGCAGCAGAAGTGCGACTTTCACCTGAGGCGCAGCAGCCGGTATGGTACCTTTGGATGTGACCGGCGGGATTTCCGCGACCAGCGGCGGTGCCGGAGCGATAGGCGTCCGCACGAGAGGCTGCTCTTCATGCGAAGCGCAGGCGCAAAGCAGTAGCGCGCTGATGCAACAGAGTAATAAAGAACGTTTCATAAGGGAAGGCTGTGTACTATAGTTCAGGGGAAAGGACGCTACCGTGAAATCCAACTCCAGTCAAACATTACAAACAAGATGGCAACCGGGATTATATATTGTTGCCACGCCCATCGGCAACCTGAAGGACATCACCCTGCGCGCGCTCGAAGCGTTGAAAGCCGCCGACCTCATCGTTTGTGAAGATACGCGGGTGACGGCTAAGTTGCTTTCCCATTATGGTATTAAGAAGCCGACCCTTTCCTATAACGACCACAATGGCGAGGAACGCCGCCCGAAAATTTTGCAGGCACTGGCCGATGATAAATGCATAGCGCTGGTATCCGATGCCGGAACGCCGCTTATTTCCGATCCGGGGTATAAACTGGTGCGTGAGGCACTGGCGCAAGGCGCTTACGTCACCGCTCTGCCCGGCGCATCGTCAGTACTTACGGCATTATGCTTAGCCGGCCTGCCGACCGATCGTTTTTTCTTCGCCGGGTTTCTACCGGCCAAACAGGAAGCCTGCAAAAAAGAAATCCGTTCGCTTATCGCCATCCCTTCGACGCTGGTGTTGTTCGAATCGGCACGGCGCTTGCCGGAAGTGCTTGTTTTGCTGCAGGAAATATTGGGAAATCGCCCGGCGGCAGTAGCGCGCGAAATCACCAAACTGTATGAGGAAACCAGGCGTGGATCTCTGCAGGAGTTGCGTGCGTTTTATGAAAAAAATGGCGCGCCCAAAGGCGAAGTCGTCATCGTCATTTCGCCTCCGATGCAGCAGGAAGCTGAGAGTGAAGATTTAGAGGCCCGGCTTACATGGCTGCTTAAATCGCACAGCGTCAAGGAAGCAGCAAGCGTCCTCGCCGAGCAGACCGGCCTGCCACGCAAGGAGATTTACGCTATGGCGCTGAAAATAGGAGACAAAGATAATACAAATACTTAGTTCATTTTACATAATTAGGAGAAAATAAAATGACACGTCAGTTTCACATTATTTTATGTGCAGTCTATCTACTGTTTCCATTATCACCCGCATACGCAGAAGATCACTCCGATGATTGGTTTAATTGCAAAAGTGACAATGATTGTATCGCCGTCGACGACTGTGGCAGAGTCTTAGCCATAAATAAGAACTATAAAAGCGAGGCAGAACAATATTACGCGCAAGAACACGCCACCCAGAATTGTTTGCCTGGAAAACCACCATCTTCCATTAAATGTCGCCCTCAAAAAATGGGTTGTAAAAATTGGTTTGGCGGGATTGATCCTGCGGCTGATTGTGTAGGACTGCGATGCATAGTCATTTATGATGAAATCCAATAACTCTCGCATTAACAAACGCCGCAGCGCTTATCGCTACGGACTTTCCGCCGAGAAACTGGCAAGCTGGTATTTGCGGTTTAAGGGTTATCGCATCCTCGCCGAACGCTATCGCAACGGCGGCGGCGAGATTGATATTGTCGCACGAAAGAAAAACACCATTGTCGCCATCGAAGTCAAAGCGCGCCGCACGCTGGCCGAATGCGAAGAATCGGTCGCGCCGTGGAAGCAACAAAAAATCGCGCGCGCCGTGGAAGGGCTGCTCGCCGGACACGGTGCGAAGCTCGGCCTTGCCAATAACCATGATCATGATATACGTTTTGATGTCATCTGGATCGCGCCGAAACATTGGCCGAGACATATCGAAAACGCGTGGAGAATGTGATGCGGACTTTAATAGCGTGCATGGCGGCGGTGTTAGGGCTTAGCGCCTGTGTACCGCTCGTCATCGCCGGCGGCGGTGGCGCGGCAGAAGTGGCGGCGCAGGAACGTTCACCCGGCCAGAACCTCGATGATGCCGGTATTTATCTCAAGATTAAAAATCTTTTCGCACAACAGGATTACAAGGATCTGCTGGGTAATGTCGAAATCAAAGTTGTCGAAGGACGCGTGCTGCTCACCGGTAATGTCGACAAACCGGATTCGCAGATAGAGGCGGTTCGCCTGGCATGGCAAGTATCCGGCGTCAAGGAAGTGATGAACGAAATTCAAATCAACGATAAGGCCGGCTTCGGCAATTATACGCGCGATGTGTGGATCAGCACGCAGGCGAGAACGCATCTATTGCTGACCAAGGACATCCGCTCCATCAATTACTCGGTCATCACCGTCAACCAGACCGTCTATGTCATGGGTATCGCGCAGGATCAGGCCGAGCTTGACCGCGTCACCGCCGTCATCAGCACCATCGAGTACGTGCAACGCGTCGTCAGTTACGTGCGCCTGAAGGACGACCCGCGCCGACCGGAAAACATGGCGCCGAAATAATATGAGCGCGTTGCGCATCGCCATACAGATGGACCCCATCGGTTCCATCAAACCTGGGTCCGACTCCACTCTATTATTAGGACTCGAAGCGCAAAAACGCGGTCACGCGCTTTATTATTATACGCCCGATAAGTTAAGCTGGCACGACGGAAAAATCACGGCGCTGGCACAGCCCATAACACTTCATGCCGACCCAGAGCATTATTACGATCTGGGCAAAACGCTGACGCTCGATTTAAAAACGGTTGATGTCGTGCTGTTGCGCCAGGACCCGCCATTTAACATGGCCTATATATCGACGACGTATATTCTGGAGCAGTTGATGCAAATCCCTCCCCCCGCAGGGGGGAGGTTAGGAGGGGGGCAATCTTGCTCAAGCATCGATGCTGTACCTAATTCGCCCCCACCCCAACCCTCCCCCTGTGGGGGAGGGAGTAAAAGGCCGCTGGTAGTCAACAACCCAACCAGCGTGCGCAACCACGCCGAAAAATTATTTCCCGCCCAGTTCCATGAATTTACGCCACCGACGCTGGTGACAGCCGACGTCAAGGAAATCGAGCATTTCCGCAAAAGCCATAAGGACATCGTCATCAAGCCGCTCTACGGTTTCGGCGGTCATTCGGTGTTTCGCGTCCGGGCCGATGACAATAATTTCAATGCGCTGATGGAAATGATTTTCTCCGAAAGCAAAGAGCCGTGGGTGGTGCAGCCGTTTTTACCGGATGTTAAAACCGGCGAGCGGCGCATTATTTTAATCGATGGAAAATTCGCCGGCCTCATCGGCCGTATTCCAGCCGAGGATGATTTCCGCGCCAATATGCGCGTCGGCGGAACGCCGGTCAAAGCCGAGCTGACGCAAAAGCAGCGCAAACTCTGCGACGCACTGGGACCGGTGCTTAAAGAAAAAGGCATATTTTTCGCCGGCATTGATGTCATCGGCGATTACCTGACCGAAATCAACATCACCTCACCCACCGGCATCGCGCCGGTCAACAAACTCTACGGGAAAAATCTGGCCGCGGATTTCTGGGATGCGGTGGAAAGGTATATTGTATGAAAAACGATAGCATATTCAAAACAATTGTATGGCTTGTAGTCTACATGCTTTCAATAAACCATGTATCAATTGCCTTTGCTCAAGAAACGCCGCCTTTAAAATTTACGATCGAGAAAGCGGAAGCATATTCTAATGAACGTTTCCTCGACGACAAAAAATTTAATTTACATTTTAGCATAAGGGTAAATGTTCAGAATACCGGCGATAAGAGCATACCCATAAATGTTAAGGGATGTCCTGGGGAAGGGTGGGCATCGGATAGCCAGCTTATCGTGGTGCCTATTTATGCTTGTATGCAAAATATTGACGAATATGTAACACTCAAGCCGGGTGAAGAATATAAGGGCTTATCAGTTCCTGCTGACCTCCTACACCCTGAAAATGCGACACAAAAATTTCTGACGTTTCGGTTGGGCTTTAAACCACTTGGGTCAGCCCCTGCGGAATGGAGTCTTCCCGACAAGCAATGGAAAACTTTCGGTTCTAACCGGCAATTTATTTCGCCTATATGGACTACGAATAGCGTTACCGTCCAGGTAATAAAATAGGGTAATAGTAGGCTACTTCCCAAACGCAATAAACGCCGGATTCTCGAAGCCCGGTTTGCCGTACATGAGCGGTTTCCCATCTTCTGTTTCAACGCGCCCTCCTGCAGCTTGCAAAATGGCGTGTCCGGCAGCGGTGTCCCATTCCATCGTGCGACCAAAACGCGGGTAAATATCGGCATTGCCCTCAGCGATGCGGCAGAATTTAATCGAGCTCGAACCGGAAATCATTTCCTTGATGTGCAGCGTATTGAGATACGCCTCCGTCGCTTTTGACGGATGCGATTTGCTACGCACCACCACTACACCATCAGAAGATGGCACACGTGTTTTGATCATTTCTTTTTTTCCACCCCCAATCTGGTGGTAAGCATTCTTCCCAATCTCGCCCCAGTATAATTCATCGAGCGGCGGGCCGTAAATAACGCCGAGCAACGGTTTTTTATTTCGGATAAGCCCAATATTGACGGTGAATTCCGGCTCGCCGCGCACGAAACTGCGCGTGCCGTCAAGCGGGTCGACCAGCCAGAATAATTCGTGGTCTTCCCGCCCCATTTTTTTATCCTCTTCGGCGATGATGGGAATATCGGGCGTAAGTTCCGATAACGCTTTTACAATCAATTTATTAGCGGCAACATCGGCTTCGGTAACGGGGCTGTCATCGGCCTTGCGGCTGGTGGAAAATTCACCCACAAAGTAACCCATGATTAATTTACCGGCATCGCGCACAATGTCGCAGCAGGAGGCTAGATATTCATCGTGAAAAGTGCTATTCATACCTTCTTCTTATCGCCAATCGTCGGGTAAATACAGAACTATGATAAAAAACGCCTACCAGACCGAACACGCGACGCAATTAGATAATACTCTTGCGGCCTTGCCCAAAGACGCAGGCGACATGCTGAAACGCTTCATGGCGCAGTTTTATGCCAAGATGCCGGTGGCCGATTTCAAGCATTTTGAGCCGGCGCAGGCCGTAGCGCTCGCCGCTTCCGCCTATGAATTCTTCAGCACGCGGGCGACGGGGCAGCCCAAAATCCACATCTTCACGCCACAGAAAAAAACGCACGGCTATGACAGCAAGAACACCGTCGTCGAGCTGATCAACGACGATATGCCGTTTCTTGTCGATTCGCTTTCGGCCGAATTATCGCGCCACGGCTTTACCATCCGCGAAACCATCCATCCCATTTTCAAAGTCAAGCGCGATGCCAAAGGCGCACTCATCGCGCTGGAGGCCGAGAGCAAAAAATCCGCGCAAACCGAATCGTTGATTCATTTTGAAATTTCGGCATTGCCGGAAGGCCTGATGCCGGAACAGCTGACGGCTGATCTCGAATGGGTGCTGGCGCATATCCGCATCACCGTCGCCGACTGGAAACCCCTGACCGCTAAAGTAGGCGAAGTCGTCAAGCGTCTGGGCAAAGGCAAAAGTAACTTCGACAAGAAAACGATTGCCGAAGGCAAGGATTTCCTGCGCTGGCTGACCAACCGTAATTTTATTTTCATGGGCTATGCCGACTATGATTTTTTCGATGCGCAAGGCAAAGAAAAAATGTCCGTTATCGCGTCGTCGCGCCTGGGCATTTTGAAAATTACCGATGAAATCGGCCTCCAAGGACTCGAAACATTACCCCCGGAATTGAAGCATTTCCTGCTCGGGCCGGACCTGATCGACATCGCCAAATCCAACCGCCGCTCACCCGTGCATCGCGCCGTGCCGATGGATACCATCAGCATCAAGCGCCTGAATAAAGCCGGTAAGGTTATAGGTGAGTCGCGTTTCCTTGGGCTATTTACCTCCAACGTCTATTACCAGAATGCAGAAGCGATTCCGCTGGTGCGCCGGAAAATCGCGCGCGCACTGGGGCGCTCGGATTTTGCGCCCGCCAGCCATGACGGCAAAGCGC
>Ga0206956_1106_pt1 | contig 23516 bp, 18 predicted proteins | sample Alteio_BWOrgHeat_35_FD_153252 | JGI IMG/M metagenome (GOLD analysis project Ga0206956, IMG submission 153252) | Enriched cells from forest soil in Barre Woods Harvard Forest LTER site, Petersham, Massachusetts, United States -... | ecosystem: Environmental > Terrestrial > Soil > Temperate forest >...
GCAAGAGCTGGAACTGGGGACGGCCCGCGTCATCGGTCACGACGATCTCGCCATCAAGCACCGCCTCGTGGCCCAGGCGCGTCAGGGTATCCGCCACGGGGGCATAGCGCTCTTCAAGGATGCCTCGCGTGCCGGACTCGAAGGCATCATGGCCAAGGACGCCCGCAGCCCCTATCGCGAAGGCGTCCGCAGCCGCGAGTGGTTCAAGATCAAGACGCAGCAGCGACAGGAGGTCGTGATCGCGGGCTTCACCGAGCCCCGTGGCAGCCGCAAAGCGCTGGGGGCGCTGGTGCTAGGCGTGTACGAAAGCAAGAACTTGGTCTACGTCGGTCACACCGGCGGCGGCTTTGACGATGCCGGCCTGGTCCGCATGCGCCAACTCCTCGAACCGCTGGAGCAAAAGGAATGTCCCTTCAAGGAGCGGCCGCGTACCAATGCACCCGTCCACTGGGTCGAGCCGCGCCTGGTCTGTGAAGTCAAGTTCAGCGAATGGACCGGCCACGGCCATCTGCGCCAGCCAATCTTCCTGAGCCTGCGCGAGGACAAGGACGCCCGCGAGGTCCGCCGCGAAAGGCCCGCAGCCGTTTAGCCGCGAGCCTTGGCGAGCGCGGACATGGCTCATACAAAATCCCCTCTGATTGACCTCAAGTCTTATCACGGGAGATGTGTCCATGTACAGGTTCTGGTTGGCCTCCGTGGGTGTGTGTGTCCTGTTCGCAACGGGCTTACGAGCCGATGACAAGGACGATGCCAAGGCCATTCTCGACAAGGCGATCAAGGCCCAGGGCGGCGAAGACAAGCTCGCCAAGCCCAAGTGCGTGACCATGAAGATCAAGGGCAAGTACTACGGCCCAGGCGCTGGCGATGACGGCATCGAGTACACCATGGAGATTTCCACAACGCCCAGCAAGCGTCGCATCGACATGGAGGCCGGCGGCGGCATCTTCAAGTTCAGCACGGTTTACAACGGCGATAAGGGCTGGCGCAAGCTCAACGACGACACCACCGATCTCGACAAGGAGGGCCTCGAAGAGGTCAAGCACGACCTCTACCTCGACAAGGTGACCAGCCTGGTGCCGCTCAAGGAAAAGGACTACAAGCTGGAGGCATTGGCAGAATGTAAGGTTGGCAAGAAGGCCGCCGTCGGCATCAAGGTCACCCACAAGGGCAATCGTGATGTCAGTCTCTTCTTCGACAAGGAATCGGGGCTGCTTCTCAGGCTCGACACCACCGTCAAGGACATGGGTGAGGAGCACAATCAGGAAACGGTCTACAGCGAGCACAAGGAATTCGACGGCCGCAAGATGCCGACAAAAGTCGTCATCAACCGCGACGGCAAGCTGTACGTGGAAGGCGAAACCTCCGAAGTAAAGTTCCCCGAAAAGCTCGAAGACAACGTCTTCGCCAAGCCGTAGTAAGAAAACGGGGACAGGACTTCTAAATTTAGAAGTCCTGTCCCCGTTTTTTTGGACCTCTTAGATGTTGCAGGTCTACCGCCAGTCGTGGCTCGTCGCGCTCATTGGAGTGGTATTCGCTTCACTTCTTGAAGCTCACCCGGTACCGCGACAGAGCCATGATCGTACGGTGGTCGTGCAGGTCACTCCGTCAGGGATCGTCGTTGATTACCGTCTGGAGATCGACGAGTGGACCGTGGTGTACGTGGACCTGCCGGCAGTCGAAGACAAGGTTGACCTCAAGAAGCTGAAGACGCCGGCGGAGTTCCACGTGGCCTTCGTGCGCTGTTATGGCCCGATCCTCGCCAGGAACCTCAGTGCCCGGCTGGACGGCACGGAGCTCGAGTTTCGCTGCACCGAGCAAGCACATCGGGTTGCCGACCATTTCCAGTGCGACTTTCGCTTCACGGCCGAGCGCGACATCGCGGTGGACAAGGAGCACACGCTTGATTTCCGGGACGGCAACTTCGAGCTTGAGAGCGGCATGCTGCGCCTCTCGGTCAGCAACCGTCCGGAAACCCCAATTGTCCGCAAGAGTGAGCCGGACGAGGCCCTCAAGAGCCGGCCCGCGACCGAGCTGAAGCCGGGCGACGATGAGAAGCTGCGCAAGGCAGCGGTGACTTTTCAGGTGGAGAAGAATGGCGAGCGCCTTGGGCCGGGTGACATGCCCATTGCTCGAGCAAAGTCCTCTCCTTGACGCGGCATCGAAACGCGTGCCGCACGCTCGGCCCCGCCGATCCTAATCCTAATCTTGCTCCTAATCTTAATCCTCTTCCTAATCTTAATCTTCATCCTACTCTTACTCTTCCTCGGGCAGATCTATCATCAGGCGCAGGAAAACAGGTTGATGCCGCCCCCCCAATTTGATAGGGTATTCTCAAATCCGCGCAATCGCTGCTCCGTAAGCTGCTCTCAAATACGGAGTTGTCGGAAGCCAGGCTCACTCCCTCTAGGAGTCCGTTCATGCGAAATCGCAAGAAATGGTTGCCCATCGTTCTCGGTGCCGGCACGGTACTGCTTGGATGCGCCGTGTTGCTGGTCGCCAAGCCGGACAAAGACAAGGTCGAAGCCAACGACCTCAAGCCCAAGTGGAGCGTGGGCGACCAGTGGGTCGTCGAGACGCAGAACCAGCAAATGCAGTCGCGGGTTGACCTCACCGACACGGACAAAGACAAGGACAAGGACAAGACGGATAGGCCTGACAAGGACATCAAGCTCCCGCCCGTGCAGTGGCAGTTCACAGTCGCCAAAGAAGAGGAGCTGGGTAAAGCCAAATGTCTGCGGGTGGACGTCAAGTGCCTGGTCGAAGGCAAGCAACCGATCACGACCATCTGGGTCGATCCGAAATCGATGACGATCCGGCAGTATGAAACCCAGCTCCACGTGCAGGGCAGATATCGCACGGTGAAGGAGAGCTACCAGCTCCAGGACGGCCAGCCGACGCCGATTCTGTGCCCGGGCAACGCCTTGCCGCTGGATATGCCGCTGTTTCGGAAAGGTGAGGCCAAGGGCGAGGATACCTTCTATTACGAGGCGGTGATGGGGGAGCTGGGCACCAAGGATCCCGGCGACGTGGGTTTCCTGACCGAGGTGAAGCAAACGATGAAGTCGCTCAAGCCCGATGATGTAAAGGGCCTGATCGCCGACGATTTCAGCAAGGACCTCGAATCCAAGCCGGTGGTCGAAGTGGAACTGACGACGCCGGACAAGAGGACGGTTCGGCAGCTCTGGCGGCAGGAGATGCCCTGGCCGGTCTACGTCGACAACGGCGCCACTCAGGCTCGTCTCATCAAGTACACCCCTGCGAAGAAGAACTAGAGGTATACCATGCACGCATTGAAGATAGCCAGCGCCGGTTTGCTCGGAGTGTTGCTGCTGCCCGCACTTGCAACTGCCGGCTTTGAAGAAGGCAAGGCGAAGTTCACGCCGTTCTCCGGGACCTTCTGGCCGCGCTATCAGGGCGGGCTGAGCGGCCCGGCGGCCGTCTACGACCGCTGCATGGGCACGACCCACGCCTCCGCCTGGGAAAAGAAGAATCACCCCAGCGCGGGCGTGTCCAAGTGGGAAGGCTTCTGCCACGCCTGGTCCGCTTCGACTGTGATGGAACAAGAGCCCACGAGGATTCGCGCTGCGAAGGACTCGCAAGGCAGAGCAATCCACCTCGGCATCGGCGATCAGAAGGGAATGCTGGCGCTGTGCCACGACGCCGACGTCGCCGACTTCTTCGGCCAGCGCTACAACGGCAAGCCCGGCGAGGATTATCAGGACCTGTACCCTGACGTGCTGTGGAAGAACCTCAAGATGTACATCAAGCAGCAGGGTGTCCCCGTCATCCTCGACACCGACGCCGACACGCAGGTCTGGAACTTCCCCGTGTACTCCTACCGCGTCGACTGGAACAGCATCGGCGGCGATCAGTACGCTTGCCAGATGGTGATTTACTACGCGGATGACGGCGTCAAGCCGGATTATATCGGCACCAAGGTCCGCAAGAACACGTACACATTCACGTGCCGCATGAAGGGCGGGTCTGTCGTGGCGGGCTCCGGCCGCTGGACGGGCACCAGCTACAAGGAACATCCCGACTTCGGCTGGTATCCCAAGGTCGTCCGGCCGTCGAACCCCGACATCAAGTATGCCGATGTCTGCAAGCTGCTGGGAATCAACAAGGATATCGACATCCCTGAACGGGACGATCCGCCGCGCATCAGCAGCCCGGACAACCCGCCCCAGCCCGAAGGCAGCAACGCTCCGCCGGCCAACGATCGCGTGACGCTGAGCGCCAACGAGTTGCTCACCCTCATCACGGACCAGACTCCCTCCAAGTTCAACTTCCAGATCGAGGTGAACGGCTTCCAGCGCGAATTCGGCGCCGGCGATCGCTTCTGTGTCCAGGGGACGAGCGAGAAGGGCGGGTATCTGTATCTGTTCGACGTTCAGCCCGACGGCGAAGTCAAGCTGCTCTTCCCGATTGGACAGCAGGACAACAAGATCGCGGCAAACAAGAAGTTCACCGTCGCCGCGCTCGATGATCCCAAAGAGAAGATCAAATTCACCTGCAGCGACTCCATGGGTCAGCACGTCGTCAAGGCGATCCTAACCGCCAAGCCGCTGCAGTTGACTGCCCTGGACGAAACCGAATCCTCCGGTGCCGGCGCCGGTGACGGCGCGGGCTCAGGACCCGGATCAGGGTCCGGCACTGGCGGCGGATCAGGCTCTGGATCTGGCTCGGGCTCTGGCGCTGGAAGCGGTTCGGGGTCGGGCTCTGGAAGCGGCCGCGGTTCGGGGACTGGCAGCGGATCGGGCTCGGGTTCGGGCTCAGGCTCGGGCACGGGTTCCGGCAGCGGCACAGGTTCTGGTTCCGGCACCGGCTCGGGGACCGGAAGCGGGACGCAACAACAACAGGGACAGTCCCAGTCTTTCTTCTACACGCAGTCGCAGCAGCAACAGCTCGACAAGCTGGTGAAGGCCGTGCTGTTTGACAAGACCAAGTCGTCCAAGGACATCGAGGAAGACACGGGTCACAAGGCTGAAAAAATAGTCGGCGAATTCGCGCAAGGCGAGGCCGCCTTCTACGTCGGTAAGCAGAAGCCCAAGTAACGCCCCAGTGGCGGGGGCTTGTACCCGCCACGCCGAGGACGAGAGTAAGCGAGATCTTCGATGAGCACCCAACGCAAACCGCTGTTCGCCCTGATCGCCATCGGTGCCCTGGCCGTCGGCCTCGGCATCGTGGCCATGGCGCCTTCGGCAGAGCAGCCGAACCCGCGAAAGGTGTTCGTCGAAGGCACGCAATTGAACGCGCCCTGGGACGTGAAGATGGATTTCGATAACGCCGACAAGACCTGCAAGATCGGCGACAAGATGCACGTCAAGATCACGTCGGCCCAGGACGGCTACCTGTACGTGTTCAACCAGGACCCATCCGGGGAGATCGAGTGCATCTTCCCGAACAGCTTTCAGACCAAGAACGAAGTCAAGGCCGGCAAGGAGGTTGCGATCGGCGGGGACGGCAAATTTAATCTCCGCATCGGCGAGCCGGCGGGCAAGGAATTGATCATCGCCCTGGTCGCCACTCAGGCGCTCAAGAGCGCCAAGCCCGAGGACTTGATTGATGTCCAGAAAGGGCTGCCAAAGCGTATTACCTATAGGCAGGCCAAGAAGATCTATGTCGAGGCGGTCACTGGCGAACCCGACCGAGCCGACAACGGGGATACCGTGGACAAGATCAAGGTGAAGTTCGAGCACGACAATCCTGACAAGTACAAGGAACGAGCCAAGGAATACTCGATATCCCAGGCCGAAATCACGACTACTAAGTGAGAACCAGGGAGCGAACCAACATGAAGCGTCTCAACAAGCTTTTTACGATAGCGGGAATCGCGGTCGCGGTGGTCCTCATGGGAGCGGCAACGGTCCAGGCCGCCAAGCCCCCGACCAGCCACAAGATCTTTATCGAAGGCACCAACCAGACTCCGGACTGGATGATCCGCGTCGACGTCGACCACCCCGACCGGGTGTACAAGGTCGACACGGATCCCAAGAAGTCGGACGTGATGAAGGTCACGGTCGTGTCGGAGAGCGACGGCTACCTGTATCTGTTCAACGTCGATCCCGAAGGCGCGATCACCTGCATCTTTCCGAACAAGATTCAGCCGAACAATCAGATCAAGGCCAAGCAAGAAGTCAATGTCGGCGACGGCAAGCAGCTGGTGCTCCGCGTGGGCGCTCCGACGGGCAAGGAATTGATCAAGGCGATTGTCACCAAGGAACCGCTCAAGTCCGCGGATCCTGATAAGCTCATCGACAGCAACAAGCCGCAGCCACGGGAAATCAGCGAGGACCTGGCCCGACACATCATCATCGAGGCGATCACCGGCGACGCCAAGCTTGCCGACAGCGGCGACACGATCGAAAAGATTCGCGACGCCTTCAAGGACAAGCATCCCGCGGAATTCAAGAAGCGCTCGCAGGAGTATGCTGAGCACCAGATCGAGATCACCAGCTCGAACGCACCCGCCAAGCAGGTGGAGAAGCGCGTCGGTCTGTTCATCGGCGTCAGCGATTTCATGGACAAGAGCATCCGCCCGCTCAAGACGGCGCACAAGGACGCCCAGGCCATGGCGGACATCATGAAGAAGGAAGGCCCGGGCCAGTTCGATCAGACGTACGTCCTGACCAACAAGGACGCCACGCTGAGCAACATCAAGTCCTACATTTGCGAAAAGCTCGTGCAGGAAACGCACCCGGGAGATACGGTGATGATCTTCTGGTCCGGCCACGGCGGGCGCTGCGCCAGCCTCGACGGCAAGGCCTTCGATCAGTTTCTCGTTCCCTACGATGGCTCCCTCGACACCAACGACTCCGTCCGCCGGACCATGTTGCTGGACAAGACCATGGCGCGCTGGGTTCAGGACCTAGACGGCCGCAAGGTGATGGTGGTCCTCGACACCTGCCACAGCGGCGGCTTCGGGGCCCTCTCCAAGGGGCTCACGGAAGACTACAAGAAATTCATCAAGGGCGTCGACGTCAAGGGCAACGCCGATTTGCCCGCCGACAAATGGAACCAGCGTCATTTCCTGGCGGATGAGATGGCCCGCGCCAAGGGCATCGGCCAGAAAGACGCCGCCGTCCTGGCCTCCTCCACCGCCAAGCAGGTTTCCTTCGAGTGCCGGGACAAGGAATTTAGTGTCATGACCTACTACATCGTCGACTTCGTCAAGAACAGCAAGAAGGCGCTGACGCTAGAGGACGTCTACAACGGCGTGAAGGACAAGGTCAACGACTACGTCAAGGACAAATTCGACGGCACCGAGCAGACGCCGGTGTTCAGCGATCAGACCGTCGTGCCGCCCGCGAAGGTCAAGCCGTAGTTCAAGCGGGTTGTTGAATCATCACAAGCCCACCGGAATCGGTGGGCTTGTTTTGTTTTGGGCGCTTACTTCTCAGCCTTCTCTGGAACGAACTTCTTGATCCGATACGTGCCGGCGTTGTCCTTCGCCCATTTCTTCATGGCATCGATGAGCCCCGCTTGATTGATGTTCTGCGGCACCTTCCAGCCGTCCTTCGCGGTGGCACCGAGCTGCACGAACATATTCACGGGGTTGACGCCCGTTTCGGTATCGGTCTTGGTCCAGTCGGCTTCGGCCATGGCTTGCAGGATGAGCTTGCTCTCATCGGCATCGATCTCCTCCTGTTTGCCGCCGAGGAACTTCGGCTGACGGTAGTGCGTCACCAGCAGGCTGGCTGCCAGCAGCCGTTCCGATGCCTCCTTCGATTTCAGGCCGTTCTCCGGGTCATCGAGACTCTTGGCGCACTTCTTGACAAGTTTGCTGTACTTCTCAAAATCGGCACTCGACTTGTTGACCACATCCGGAACTGCGACCAGGACAAAGAATGCCTCGGTCGGGTGCTTGACGAGGAAAAAGCAGCCTTCCTGGTCCTTGGTCAGGCTGACCGGCGGGATCAGCGGTGGAAAGCCGCGCCCACCGCCCGGAGCGATTGCAGGCGGCACCCAGGCGACCTGGACGTCGGTGAGACCCTTGGCACCAAGAAAACCCTCCTGAACCTTGACGGTGGCGACGTGATACTCCACGTTGCCGTTCTGCCCCGGCATGACGGCCTTGGCCTTCACCGTCTTGTCCGCAATGGAGCTCACCGATCCGAGCACCACCGCATCGGACTTGGCCACTTGCTCGGGCGCCGGCAACTGAGTGGGCACTGCGATGCGAAAAGCGTGTGCCACTGGCGAAGAAAGTGCGACGATGGCGGGAACCAGGGCACAGGCGACGAATCGACGTTGCATCAACTACCTCCTCTTGTCGGTCTCTAGGCAACAATTCCCCATTAAAGATGTAACCCAGAGCAACCGTAAATGTTGATAGTACGTACAATACGCCCGACATGATTTGCGTGCAATCGACAGTGACAATCGCAAAGCCCGTAGGCGAGGTTTGCTCATTCGTCGCCTGCCTGGAGTCGCTGGAGACTGCCGAGGGAACTTTCTCTGCGAGGGTGGCACGATGAGTCCCGGTGGAGTCAAGCAGCGGATCGAGGAAGTCGAGCTGCGCGGCATCGAGGGCAAGATGGCGCCGGTCCTCAAATCCTTCCTGCATCAAGTCTGGGACAAGCGCAACGAGCCCGATTTCGAAATCTACAAGATTTACGTGGGCGGCAGGCCGCATGCCGTGATCGAGGATGATACCGACCCCTGGGACGAGCCCGTCGTTCAGGCCTTCCTCGATCAGTTGAAACTGATCCCCACCCCGGCGCCGATGATTCAGGCCTACGGCACCAGCCTGAACACCATCATCGCGCACCGGGAGTTCTTCGACCAGACCGGCACGATCAGCGAGCACCCGTCCATCGCCGAGTTGCAGAAGCTGGCCCGAATCACCCAGCACACCTGGATCATCAGGGACCTCGGGAAGTCGTTTTTTCACTTCCGGACAGGGGCGAGCCCGCAGAAACGCCTGTACCTGAGCGTGCTGCCCAATTTCCGCGGCCAAGTGATGAGGCACATCGTCAGTCACGTCGTCAATCAGAACGCCGACGTCACCAATGCCAAGGTTTCCGGTCCTCTATGCAAGGGGCTGGATACCATCGTGATTTACGCCAGGAATGACACGGCGATCGGCACGGCCCTCAGCGTCCTGGCCGAGTACCAGAGGGGACCGGGCCGCGGGTATTTCAGTCCCCAGACGATCCAGCTTGGACGCGCGATCAAGACCTACGCAGATGACACGCTGGTTGGTGTGGCTGCCGCCGATGAGCCGTTCGAGCATGCACAACAGCTCGGCATGGGCCGGCGACCAAGTTTCGGCGACTTCTGGGAGACCTTTCTGCAATGGATCCTGGAGGAGGACCCGGTGCCGGCGACGAAGCTGGCGTTTTTCAAGAAGGTGTGGAATTCCATGCTGGCGGCCGGCCTCGACCCGCTCCGGCCCGAATTGTGATGATTCGGTGCGGGAAATCCGCACGGCGGGTTCGACGAGCGGGGAGTGGAAACGGAGCAGGGTAAGGATCATGAGGCACCGGCAGCCGAAAGGGCCGGCACCCGCCAGCTCCACGACGGGCACCTGCGCATTCCACCTTTCATCCCCGCAACCATCTCCCCTACAATTAGGATTTCCTCTTCGAGGCCCTTATCCCCCATGGCCACCCTGCTGCAGATTACCAAAGCCTGCAAAACGTACGGCGACCAGGTCTTGCTCGACGACGCCGAGGCCACCATCAGCGACGATGTCAAGGTCGGGTTCATTGGCCGAAACGGGGCCGGCAAGAGCACGCTGCTACGGGTTATCCTCGGCGAGGAAGAACTCGATAGCGGCGAGGTCATCCGCCACCCAAGCCTTCGCCTCGGCTATCTGCGGCAGCATGATCCATTTCTTCCCGAGGAGACTGCGCTCGAATTCCTGATGCGCGACAGCGGCGAGCCGGCCTGGAAGTGCGGCGAAGTCGCCGGCCAATTTGAACTCAAGGGAGCCTACCTCGATGGACCCATCGCCAAGCTCTCGGGCGGCTGGCAGACGCGCGTCAAGCTCTCCGCACTCCTCTTGCACGAACCCAATCTCCTGTTGCTCGACGAACCGACGAACTTTCTGGATCTGCGAACCCAGATCCTTCTGGAGCACTTCCTCAAGAGCCATCGGTCCGCGTGCCTGGTCGTTTCCCACGATCGCGCCTTTCTAACGGCGACCTGCGACCACACGCTCGATATCACCCGCGGCAAATTGACGACCTTTCCCGGCAAGGTCGATGCCTTTCTGGAGTTCCAGCGTGAACAGCGTGACCACGACGAACGCTCGAACGAGACCATTCGCGCCAAGCGCCGGCATCTGGAAGAATTCATCGCCAAGAACAAGGCTCGCGCCGCCACGGCCACGCTGGCGCGCTCGAAGGCCAAGCAACTCGAGCGCCTCGAATTGACCGAAATTGCCGGCGCTGAGCCGACCGCACGTATCCGTGCGCCGCGCGTTGAGCCGCGCCAGGGGCCCGCCCTGCGCTGCCGCGACCTGGCGATTGGCTATCCCGATCGGCAGGTTGCGAGCGGCATCGGCGTGGAAATCGACCACGGATCCCGCGCCGCCGTCGTCGGCGACAACGGCCAGGGAAAAACCACGTTCCTTCGTACCGTCGTCGACTCCCTCAAGCCGCTCTCTGGCGAAGTCCGCTGGGGGCATGGCTGCAAAATCGGCGTCTACGCCCAGCATGTCTACACCGGCCTGCCCGAGAAGCACACCGTTCTTGGATACCTCGAGCAGCAGGCCGCGTTCGGCAAGAAGGATCAGGAGATTCTCGAGGTCGCTGGCGCCCTCCTGTTCCGTAAAGCGCATGTCAACAAGCGGATCTCCATTTTGTCCGGCGGCGAGCGGGCCAGGCTGTGCCTCGCCGCGCTTTTGCTCAGCGACTACAACGTGCTGATTCTCGATGAGCCGGCCAACCATCTCGACGTCGATACCGTGGACGCGCTAGCCGAGGCCTTGCTCGAATACCAGGGCACCGTCATCTTCACCAGCCACGATCGCCACTTTACCAAACGCGTCGCGAGCTGCATCGTCGAGGTGCGTGACGGCCGCGTGACGAGCTACAGCGGCAACTACGACGCCTACGTCTACAAGGTCAACAAGGAGATCGAGGCCGGCGAACGGGAACTGGAAAACGAGCGGGCAAAACGGCTGCCCGCGCCGGCGAAACCAGACAGGGCGGCGTCACGGCCACCTCAAGGAGACGAACGCAAGTTACGCAAGGAAATCAAGTCCGTCGAGCAGACCATTGCCCGGCTCGACGAGCAGAAAGGTGCTCTCAACGCCCAGTTGCAGCAATCGACCGACGCCGTCGCGGCACTCCGCCTGCACAACGAACTCGAAGCCGTGACCGCCCAGCTCGCCGAAGCCGAAGAGCGCTGGTGCCAGTTGCAGGAGAACATCGAAGGGAACGCGCCTTGACGTCGCTGCGTCCCCTTTTCGCATTCTTTCTGTGCAAAATGCTGTGCAAAACGCCCACCACTCCCTCCTCTGCACACAAATCTGCACAGCATCCGGCACACAAAATTGCACAGCATTTTGCACTGGAAAATAACATGCGCGTTTGACATGCGCGGCCGATCGACACACACGCACCGTTTTCTCGGGCACACCCCTCCTACAGCACAATGCCATGCGCGGGCCTGAACGCCGGCTGCTGCACCAGGTTCATACACCACCGAAATGCCAAGCCGTCCCAGGTCACCGACGCCCACTCGCTCGGCCCCCCCTTCCGCTGGACTCGCCGGGATCGATTGCATTGCGCCCCCCACACTCAACACTCCCATGGGGACCGCCACATCACCCAATGGCCGTCTCGCCACCTTCCCCTCGTTCCCACCCTGCGGCAGGCGTATCGGCGCGGGGTCAAAAAAGTGCTCGCGGAGTGGCTGCCCAAGGCCCGGAAGCAATTGCGCCGATAGGGTCGGGACACGCTGGCGACCATGTCGTGAGCAGCGAGCGCTGACAGATCAAAGAGACCTGACCCCTTTGCCTTGCCGGGTGGTTTCCGCGAAACGGATCGGTATCGACTACGCCAGAGAATGGAAGGATGCTCCACTTCCCTTTCTTGATGCAGAGCATGCGCCCGAACTTTGTGTGCAGAAATGCCCACCACCCCCCTTTGACTCGTGAAATCTCGGCCGATCCTTAGCGTCCCATGCTGCACTCAATCCCATCCCAACCCATATCTGCGAGGTACCTCAAAGTCGGCCTCCGGAATGGTGTCGAAGTACAGCCAGAAGTTGAACGGTGCCCGATCGTCAGCCGGAACTCTGGAGCGTGTCGCCCCAAACGCCACGAGTTGGTGCCGTTGCGCTGGAAGCCTTGCGCAAAATAGACCGGTGGCTCGCATCACCGCGAGTTTCTTGTGGATCGCGGCACCACAAGCCAAGACCGGCGGCCACCGTAGAACTCGCTCGACGCATCGGTGTGTCGGACCGAAGTAGGTTGCGCAGATTGACTCGCCCATGAACTTGACGAGCTCACAGCTGGGTGCTGACATAATGGCTGTACAACGGACAAGTCGGTGCGCAGGAGGTGCCCTTGGCGACGCGTTCGTCGGCGGAGCGCCGATGAGGAGCACCTCCGATGTCAGAGAACCCTCGTGTCATCACTGACGAACTGCTCGAAGCATTCCTGCGGTGCAAGTACAAGGCCAGGCTCCGCGCTCTGGGCCAAGCGGGGAAACCAACAGACTTCGAGGAACATCGAAGGAGCCAGGCTCAGGCGCATCGCGAACAGGTCCAGGCGAAAATGTTCCCGCTGCCCGTAGCGGCAGCGGCACCAAGACCAGAACCACCAGCCGCCCTCCTGGACGCTGCAACGCTAGAGCGAGGCCAGATGCGATTGCATAACGTCCGCATCCAGTCAGCGAATCTTACGACAAGCATCGACGCGATCGAGCGCGTCGATGCCCCCTCGGCTCTGGGTTGTTTCTCCTACCGTGTGATCCAGTACATTCGGGAGGCGAAGCCGCCCGTAAGTGCTAGGCTGTTGCTTGCCTATCGCAGCATCCTGCTCGGGGAAATCCAGGGCACGCTGCCGTCCTCTGGAGTCATGATCTGCGGTCCCAACCTTGAGTCCCGGCAAGTTAGGCTCGGCGCGCTGGAGGGCAAGGTGCGCAAGTTGCTCAAGGAACTGGCCGCGCAGCTCGAAGGCACGAAGGAAGCGCCGCTCGTGCTGAACTCGCATTGCGCGATCTGCGAATTCAGGAGTGGGTGTAGGGAAGAGGCCCTGAAGATTGACCACCTCAGCTTGCTCGGTGCTATCAGCAGGAACGAAATCGCCTCGTACAACCAGAAGGGCATCTTCACCGTCAGCCAGCTGTCGTACACTTTCCGGTATCGCAAGCCGGCGAAGCGGGCGAAGCACCCGACGAAGCCCCACCAGCACGCACTCCAGGCCCTTGCCCTGCGGATGCAGAAGGTGCATCTCCACGGGGACATTGCGCTGCCCACTGCCGCCGTGTCTGTTTACTTCGACATTGAGGGCCTGCCCGAGCAAGAGTTCTATTACCTGATCGGTGCGCTAGTCGTCCAGGATGGCAAGGAGACGCACCACGCCTTCTGGGCCGACAACCCGGCCGAGCAACAGTCCATCTTCCTTCAGTTCAGCAGGCTCGTGGCTGGCCTGGGGCCGTGCAAGCTGTTCCACTTTGGCCGATACGACTCCGACGCGATCAAGGCCATGCAGAGCGGACTGGACGACGATGCCGGCCGGCCGGTGGGTGCGCTCCTCAGTGAGGCGACCAACGTCCTCACCGTGATCCACTCTCACGTTTACTTCCCCGTCTACACGAACAGCCTCAAGGAGATCGCAGGATACCTCGGCTTCCGGTGGACCGAAAACGAGGCGTCCGGCATCCAGAGCATCATCCTCCGCGACACCTGGGATGCCAGCCACGACCCCGCGTTGAAAGAGCGGCTCGTCCGGTACAACGGGGGAAGACTGCCAGGCGCTGAAGACGGTCTGCGATTTCATCTCGCTGGCGGTGTCCGCACGCGGCAAACCGGAAGCTCCTGGTGCGGCCGGGCCATCGGTGGTGAGCACGGACGATGTCGCCAGGCGGCGGAGCAGATTCGTAGCCTACGGCCGCGCGACGTTCGCTTTGAAAGACCTCGAGCGGGTCAGCAACTGCGCCTACTTCGACTACCAGCGAGAGCGCGTCTTCGTCCGCACCGACAAGAAGGTAGCGAAGCTCGTCAAGCGGGCCAAGAAGAAGCCGCCTGCCCCCAAGCCCAATCAGGTGATCGAACTGTCCTGTGAAAAGTGCGTCCTGTGCGGCAGCCCTGAGATCAAGGCCGGCAGCAAGGTGCGGCAGCGGCGCTTGACCGACCTCCGGTTCTCGGTGTCGGGCGTGAAGCGGTGGGTCGTCCTGTACTGCACCAGACGGTACTCGTGTGCCGCGTGTGGCCGGCATTTTCTGCCTGAAGGGTGGCCAAAGTACAAAGGCTACTTCGGCGACAAACTCGCAGTGTGGTGCGTGTACCAGAACTTCGTGTGCCGCCAGACGATGTGGCAAGTGAGTGAGTCACTTGAGGAACTGTTCTCCATCCGGTTTCCGCGCAAAGGGAGGCAGGCGTACCTCTTCAAGAACAGGTTGATCCCACGGTACGAGTCTCTCCACGAAGAGTTGAAGCAACACATCCTGAAGAGCCCGGTCCTGTGCATTGACGAGAGCGATGTCACGCTCAGGAAAACCAAGGGCTATGTGTGGGTGTTCACCGCGCACGATGCCGTCTGGTATCTCTACAAGGACACGCGCTCGGGCGAGTTCTTGAAGGAGTTGCTGGCGGGGTATTCCGGGGTGCTGGTTTCCGACTTCTACAATGCGTATGACGGCACCGACTGTCCTCAGCAGAAGTGCCTGCTCCACCTCCTGCGCGATGTGAACGACGACCTCAAGAAGAACCCCTACGACGAGGAGTTCAAGTCGATTGCCTCGCAGTTCGGTGTCGTTCTCCGGCGCATCATCGACACGATTGACAGGTACGGGTTGAAGCGGTGGTACCTGCACAAGCACAAGCGTCAGGCAGAGGCTTTCCTCTCGGACGTTGACGACCGCACCTTCTCGTCCGAACTCGCGTTGACTTACCAGAAGCGGCTCAAGAAAGTCGGCTCAAAACTGTTCGCCTTCCTCGATTACGACGGCGTGCCCTGGAACAACAACGGGGCGGAGCATGCCGTCAAGTCGTTCATGAAGTTCAAGCGGACGAGCGACGGCCTGTTCAGCGAGAGGTCGTTGACGGAGGCGCTCGTCATGCTGAGTATCCTCGAAACCTGCAAGCTCAACTGTGTCAAGCGACTCAGGTTCTTGCTCTCCGGGAAAACGGACCTTGCCAGCATCCTTGGCGACTGAGCGGAAGTTGGCGGCCATACTCATCGCCCAGGTCGCACAGTGGCCACTTATCCCATCTGTTCGCAAAAAGGCCGGGCGGACGGCGAACCCGGCTGTAAGATACGAGTCTGTCTGCGGACAACGTCGGCGCCGAGGCGGCGGAGTAGCGCTGCTGAATAAGTTCGACGGCGCCAGCCCGGAAGCCCTCACGATGAGCGAGCATCGCGCACTTGACGGTGTTGCTCATCGCTCAATGCCACACCGCTGTGATTCGGTCACATTGCCAATCGCTCAAGCATCGGCAAAAGGTCTGCGGCAGCAGGGACACTGACCGTCGTAACCTTTCACGAGCGCCAGGAAGGCGGTCGGCTGCGGCAGCGTCATGATGGCCTTGAACGCCAGCGGCGCACGGTGTGCGTAATGCCGATACGTGATGCCGCCGATCGAGTGGCCCAAGATCTCGATCGAAGACTCTGGAATATGCTCGTCGTAGTACGTGGCACACGTCTTGCGCAGATCCTTCAACTCCCACGGCTCCTCCTTGCCGGTTTCGACGTTCGTCCTCGACTTGATCGCCGCTAGCTCGCAGAGATGCTGAAAGCGGGCGTTAGGCCGTGCACCGCCACCGATCAAGACCGGGGAGTCGGGCTGTGGGGTTTCGGGCATGATGCTTCTCAAGTGGGCATGGACGACACGATTCATGGGCCGGTAGAACGCCTTGCCGGTCTTGACCCTACGATAAAAGAGCCACCCCCACCTCGACGTTTCCTTCATCTCGCGGTCTGGTGATTGTTGACCCCAGAATACGTGGCGCCAGAGGATTGGCTCGTGTGCTGGTGTCGATTTCCATACGGTGCCCGTATCGACGCCGTAGTTGAAAAATACAACCAGGGCGCAGCGCCAGTAGAGCCCTACCGGAAGCGGTTGGTCCCAGCGGCGGGGTCGGTCCATCCTGTGCGTCGCGAAATAGAGCGCGTTAATCTCCGCTTTGGTCAGGTAATGCCGTCCTGCCACGTCGCGCTGCTGCCGTGGCTTGGGAAATCGCGGTGGTGCTTCGATGAGTTCCTGTTCCCAAGCCCACGAGATGACGGCGCGAAGATGTTCACGAGCCTTGTTTGCGGTACGGCCAGGGTTGGTCCCCATATCATTCACAGCGCGCTCATAGACCCAATCGAGAAACTCGCGTACGTTCCTTCTCCGCAGTTCCTCGATTGGCAGGCCCGCTCCCCACGCTTCCCATTTGCGCAGAGTCGAGAAGTACTCATTCTGACTACCGCGGGATAGTGGCTTAGCACGAAGGTAACTCTCAACAGCGGCGCGGAAGGTCGTTTGCATCCGGTAGACTCCGATGCAACCGGCTTACGCTTCTCCTGCCCAGTCTTCTCTGCCGGTCGCATCTTGCTATGCTTCATGCCGCCATGACTCCACGTCTTGGCACTTCTTGTGCGCTGGGTGCAGTGTCCGCAAGCTACTTCGCGGGGTTCGTAGCGGCAAGCAGCGCCGGGGCGCTTTCGCGGCTCTACTTTCGGCAAGCAGGTGCCTGGGTGTCGGACTGGAGCGCCTTCCGTACCGTCGGCCGCTCGTAGTGTCAGCGCACGAGAAACTGATGAAGAGAAAGGACTACTGAGTTGGAATCGGGCGGACTTAGCGAGAGGCGTTTTTCCCGCATTTCGACGTACAATGGTGTGAGGGTGTTTGATTCTGGAACCGCAACAGAAAGAGCCAAAGATGAGCATACAAACGGAACCGCACTTCGAGGCGCCGTCCAGCGAATTGGCGGCATGGATTGAAAAGCAAGGAATGACCGTCTGGTGGAAGTGCCTTGTGCATGTGCGCGACGTGCTGGCTGCCATAGCTAATCAACATCAAGCGCTGGCGCAGGTAGCTGCGCAGCACCACCACGTCGTCGGCCGGTCGGAACGACGGCGCCAGCAGGCCGTAGCTGTGCAGGCGCTGAATCCATTGGCAGTCCAGACAGTCCGACTTGGGCCGTCCTGGCACATGCTTGGTTTGGCGCGGATCGATCAGGTTGACCTGGAAGCCGCGTCGTTCCAGCAACTCGAAGAGTGGGATCCAGTAAATGCCTGTCGATTCCATGGCCACCGTGGTGATACCGCAGGCCGTCAGCCAGTCAGCCAGCATCTCCAAGTCAGCCGTGCAAGTACGGAACTTGCGAACGTGCGGTGGTAGGTTGGATGGAGGATCCGCGGACGGCGGGATGGCGCTGTCCGGCGGGACGGCCACCCAATGTTCGTCCAGATGGATGTCGATGCCGGCCGCATGAGGATGGATCTGAGTCAGCGGCTCAGGAGGCGGTGGTGGCATACGCAGATTTTTCGTTCGGCGCGGTGTCATGGTGATCTCCAGAAATGTCACAGAAAAACACAACCGGCAGATCGCCAGCGCGGGAGGGCTAATGACGTGCAGTCTCCCAAGGGGGGACACACCAAGGCGCCCCAATGTGGTCAAAGCCAACTCCCGGAGCCAAGCTGGTTACGGGGCACGAGGCACCAAAGAAAGGCCGGCTACCTCGACTGGCGAATGCCGAAGCGATATTCTACCAACGCCGTGGTCGTGGACTCCGGGCCCAAATACCGGGGAGAGGTTTCCAACCCGGGGTGTCAGGGCATTCGCGCCAGACGCGATCACAATCCCGCTAGAGCCACACCACGGCTTTCATACCGACGCGCTCCCAGTTCCTTGGGATGGTCTCTCGGCGATAGCAGAGTGAACTGTTGGTTACGAACCATTCACCACCCCGGCGAGCGGGGGTGGGGTGCAGGACCGTGCAGAGTCATCCGGATTTCATGAGGAATAGTCGCTGAAATGGGCAAGTGGTTCGGGGATTTCTGGAGGCCGGCAGACCCGCGCCGAGCGCCAGGAGTCGAAATACTTGTCGAGCGGTTCGAAAAATCGGCGCGGACAGACAAAGGGGTCAGCGGACAGACAAAGGGGTCATGTCTCGTCGATTTTATCTCGTCGATCTTGCTGACAAGAGAAGTGTGCTTGTCACTTTTCGATGAGCAGATATAGTCCGGCGCTTCACTGCGCCAATGGCGAAGGAGTGGTAATGTTCACGTTTGCACTGACCATCGCATTCGCCTCGTTGCCTGGTGTGACACCGGAGAATTACGGTCGAATTGAACTGGGCATTACCAGATGGCAAGTGATGGCAATACTCGGTGGACTACCTGTCCCTGCCGCAAAGGTGTCGCAGTATGAGCGAGCCGGACTGCTTTTGGGTCAACCCACCACAGTTTCGTCGATGATGGTCAGGAGAAATGGCGAGTCTTGGCAATCTGGGTATCGCAGAATTTGGGTCGAGTTTGACGAAAACGATCGTGTGCGCGGAATGATGTACGAAGAGGTTGAAGAGTATTACCGCAATGCCGAACGACTACGAGATCCTCAAACAACCAGTTCGCATTCAACGGTCTTCGAGACAATCAAACCTACCAAGCAGTGGACCGGCATAGTCGAGGAGGAGAAGCTCGCAAAGGAACAGCCCGGCAACGACGGCCTTGTGACAGACAAAGATGCGTTCGCCAAGCTGTGGAAAGCCTGGATGCCGAATGAAAAAATGCCGGACATCGACTTTGACAAACAGTTCGTCATCGTGGATTCAGACAGCAAATCCGTTGCGGCTACCGTTTTCCTATCGGGTGCAAAGGGCAACTTCGGGCTGGCCGGAGCCGGGAAAGAGAAGAACTTCGACAAGGGATTCAGCTTTGTCATCGCAGTGTTCGACCGAGAAGGAATCAAGACCCTGGGTGGTGAAGCGCTCAAGAAGTGAATGCCACGCATCCAGGCCCACCTTGGTTCGCGTGGTTCAGCGGTCAATCTGCTTGGGATACCTTCAGCGCGACGTTCACTTGCTGCATGGTAGCGATCGACAAGTGTCCGATTACTTGTAACACTCTACGTTTGCGCACGGTTGCCAGGTTGTAGCACTTGACAAGGGATGGCCCGCTCAGGCCTGAGCCGGCTCCCTCCGCCGTGGCCGGATCCACGAACACGGTGGTCGGCTGGCCGGCGTCCGCGAGATTGCCCGTTATCATCGCAAGGATCGTGTTAGCAAGCCGCCGGTTCTCGGCATCGGATTGCACGACCACCGCGGGCCGAATCTTCTCCGCTGGCCTGTCCTGGAATGGGAAGGGCACCAGGACGACGTCGCCCCGGATCATGTCTTTTTCCCGTAGTGCTGGTAACTCTCCAACAGCGGATCCTGCGCATCGTCCGCGGCCATGACCTCGTTGATGTGAGCTGCTCCTTCATCCGGATCGTAGTCGTCAAGCGCGAGGAGTGCCTTTAGCCGTTGATAGGTGCTCTTGCGGACCAGGACATAGGTCTCTTGCGTCTGTGGGTCGATCGCGATGGGCTCAGGATTATCCAATTCTTGGCGCTGGTCCAGAGTGAGTTCGATCATCGAGTGCCTCCTTGCACTCATGCTAGTCGCTGCATGGCCTCCAAGCAACGCCATCGACGGTAGGTTGGGGAGGACCGTGATTCGTAGATGAGCAAGGCGGTGGGACACCCGCCCGCCAGGGGGGGTGGGTCAGGACTGCGCTTCCATTTCGCGCTGCAGCGCCGCCACGAGCTGCTGCATCCTTGAATCAACGTCGTGCTTGATTGGCGATGCTGCGACTTCGAGGGCGGCTATCTGCTCGTGGATTGGCGCGGTTGCGGTCGGCGGGTTCTTTGCATCGCGATAAGAGGGACCTCAAGTAGTCCTGAACGATAACGCTTGCCACATGACCCGGTGACGGCTTCGTGCCGGTGGACTAGGGCGCCTTCGGGTTGCACGATACCGTTCAGGACGGGCATTCGGCCTCCCGGGCCGTCTGCGCCTGTGCATCGATCAAAGCAAAACGCTCAACATCGAGAGGGTTGATGTGGTAAGTTGCCACCGGCTCGAGCCCAAATTGTTCGCCGGCTGCCTGCAGCGCGTCGGCCAGCGTGTCCCAGACGCTCACGATTTGATCATCCTTGATGATCGCGTACTTGCCGGCATGCAGGCTCCTGGGGATGTTTTCCGCGGTCAAGTTATTGTGGCTCTCCTCAGGATATTCTAAGGATGGCAATCCATCGGCGGAAGTCCAGCCAGGATCGTAAGGCGGTGGACACCGGTCCGCCGAGGGGTGACGGTCACGACTGCTCTTCCATTTCACGCTGCAGCGCCGCCACGAGCTCCTGCATCCTCGAATCAACGTCGTGCTTGATTTCTGATGCTGCGACTTCAACGGCGGCGATCCGATCACGACTGACCACTCACCTGGGGGATTTCAAGGGGGCGAAGCCCCCTTGCCTGGCGGTGGACGGGGTGTATTGGGCGCAACTGCTTGTATTACAGCAGGTTACGGACCGCCAAGTCCACCGCCAAGTCGACCGCCAATTGGCGGTGGAGTTGGCGGTCGCGCCTCGGGCTGCTGGTCCCCCCCCGGCGGTTTGGCAGCGGGGGCATGGTTCAATATGGGCTTGTTCGAGGTGTCACGCGCAAAGGTTGCTGCACATGAGTGGTTGACAGTTTAGGGACCAGAAGAATTGGCCGAGTTTCTACGAGTCGGGTGGGGGTGGGCGCCCGTTTGCACAGCATTTGCGCAGAAAGTTTGGCCTGTGCATGCCGGGGCTTGGGCATTGATTGTCGACTGTGCCGGGCACTACGCCAGCCCCGGCCACACCATAAACTGCATTCCGTTACCCTGAATTGAACCATGCCGCGGCGGGCGGGGCGTTTTGGACGCAACCGCTTGTCTGACAATAGATTGCGGTCCGCCAAGTCCACCGCCAATTGGCGGTGGGTTTGGCGGTGCCTTTTGTAACCCAGTACACAGCACCGAGTACCCAGCACGGATTACGCAGGGCAGAAGTGGGGTTTGTGGTCCGTTCATGAGGTTGGGGGAGGGGGTGCGAGCCATGGCAGTCACTCTGTACTGTGATGCGCAGCGCAAATCACCTCATGTCATTTTTGGGATGCTACCGTGGAGGTTGCGTTAGCCATTGCTGCAGTGCCTTGTCGATGGCGTCGGCGCATTGCTTGTACAGCCCCATGTCGCCTCCGAGCGGGTCGGGGATGTCGTGGCCTTCGGGGTCGAGCAGGCGGGTGCGCGCTTCGAGGTTCTGGGGTTCGAGGCCCAGGTGGTGAAGGGCTTGCTGATGGCTTCGGGTCATGGCGAGGAGGTGATCGGCCTGGAAGAGGAGGTCGGGTGTGATGGGTTGGCTCAGGTGGGCGCTCAGGTCGGCACCATAACCGCGGACGAGCTCCTGGGCTTCGTCGGATGCGGCGAGGTCCGGCATGGCGGCGATGCCGGCTGACAGGATGATGTAGCCACGCTCGGGCAGCTCGCCGATCTTGCAGGCGAGCTTGTCGGCGAGCATCTTCTTGCACAGGGCCTCGGCCATCGGGCTGCGGCAGGTGTTGCCGGTGCAGAGGAAGACGATGATGCAGGCGCACTGCCGGCGGATCATGTCCTCGCTGAGGACGCCTTCGCGGAGGATGCGCCACTGGTCGTCGCTGACCTCGACAACGGTGGATGCCTGGCCGAACAGGCACTGGCCGTCATCGATGATGAGATCGACGGCATCGCCCATGTCTCGTGAGGCGGCAACGACTTCTTCCGCGGTGGTCGCCGCGGGTTGGCCGCTGACGTTGGCACTCGTGAGGACGAGAGGCATTTCCTGTAGGACGCCGAGGATGGCGGCATGAGCGGGGACGCGCAGGCCGATGGTGCCTCGAGGCGCCAGCCGCTGGCGGACAGACTCCGGGAGTTGGTTCAAGCGGCCATGGTCGATGCCGGCACTCGAGACGAGCGTGAGTGGGCCGGGCCAGCAGCGGCGGGCCACGCGGCGACCGACGGTGCCAAGATCCGGGAGCCATTGCAGTGCGGAACCGGCATTCGGAATCGCGACGGTGAGCGGTTTCGACTCTGTCCGCTCCTTGCTCTGGCAGAGAAGCTCGATGGCGGCGGGGTTGTCAAGCGAAGCGGCGAGGCCGTATACCGTCTCGGTGGGGAAGGCGACGAGCTTGCCTTCTGTCAATGAACGGAGCGCCCGCTGGGTCACCTCGCGCGGGTCCTTCACGTTTCGCCAGTCAATAACTTCCGGCATCACAGCCTCAGAGGCACACAATCGGGCAAGAGGCTTGTAGTCTACACCTCTGAAGCGGGGCGGGCAAGAAGGTGCAAGAGTCGCCACACCAGACGGGCCAGGGCGGGGTATCGCCTGGACAGCGCTCGCTTGACGGAGAGGTTGCGCTGTTGCTCGTGCTTGAGCTGCTCGTTCAGTTCCTCGATGTCGCGTTTTGCGGACTCGAGCTTGTTGTCGGCTTCGAGAAGCTCGTGTCGCGTGTCGTCCAGCTGGCTCGTTAGCGATTGCATTCCGTGGGCGTGAGCTTCCTGGTCGCGGCGGATGATCTGTTGCAGCCGGCACGTCTGGACGGCGCTGAAGCGGAACAACGATGGCTCGGTGAAGAGCTCGACAAGGCCGGTGACGGTGGGGTTGACCCAGGTTTGCACGCCGTCGACGAAGCCGATCTCGCCATAGGGGGTGTCGCGGGTGCCCAGACATTCGAAGTCGAAGATCTTGATCCAGCCGAGGCGTGAGAAGACTGCTCGGAGGCGGTCCTCGACTGCCTGGGAATGAGTCGAGATGTGGACCTGCTCGACGCGGGCGTCGATGAGATCGGCGGCGGCTTCGATGACGTCGGCCTCGGCGTTCTGGATGTCCATGTTGAGGAAGTGGACGCGCGGGGATTCGTCGAGCAGCTCGGCGAGCGGCAACACGTGCACGCTCCGGAACTCCAGAGGGTCGGCGGTGTCGGTGGACCTGGCGACGTGGTCCCTGGCCCAGGGAAGTTGTTCGGCGACGACGAGCGATTGGCCATACCAGTCGCGGGCACTACCGCCAAGAAAGAGCGCGTCGCCGGCCTTCGCGCCGATGGCCGACTGGATGAGGCGATGGTCGTCGGGATCGACGCCGTTGTCGCGAAAAGTCGTTTTCATCCAGTCGAAGTGGACCGGCTCGGCCTCGACGCCGACCAGCCGGAAGTCCTTGTCGAGCTGGGAGCAAGCGCGGGCCGCGCGGAGCAACCACCGACCCCAGCCGCTGCCGAGGTCCAACATGGTAAACGGCGGATCGGCGGCGGCGACGGCACACAAGAGTGCGATCCACTCGAAGTACTCGGCGGTGGGTGCTTGCGCCTGCGGC
>Ga0206956_1102_pt1 | contig 23508 bp, 18 predicted proteins | sample Alteio_BWOrgHeat_35_FD_153252 | JGI IMG/M metagenome (GOLD analysis project Ga0206956, IMG submission 153252) | Enriched cells from forest soil in Barre Woods Harvard Forest LTER site, Petersham, Massachusetts, United States -... | ecosystem: Environmental > Terrestrial > Soil > Temperate forest >...
CGAAGGTCACAGTGGCTCGCCGGCGACGAAGAGGTCATCACGAGCCCGCGGCATCATCACGCGTTCCAACAGATTCGTTGGACGGAGTCGGGCAAAGTTAATTACGCCCCCGGTCAAGACATCCTCGAAGGCGACCTGGGGTACTTTCCTCGTGGTGCTTTCTATGGTCCACAGGTGCGTGACCAGGGAATCGTACTCACCCTCCAGTTCGGTTTCAACGGCGAAAAACAGCACGGCATTCCGTACTGGGATCAGTTTCGAGGGGAAGCGCTGGACAAGCTCCGCGCCAATGGAACATTTCGAGGCGGGGTATACATTGATCGCGATCCGATGACCAGCGAAGAGCGCGTCCGTGACGGCGTGCAGGCCCTTTATGAAGAGCAGTATTTTGCCGCCACCGGTGAGGAGTACGTCATCCCGGACGAGGGGTACGACGCACCTATTCATATCCATACATCGGCCTTCGCCTACTACGAAGAGTCGCCTGGTGTCGAAGTCAAGCACTTTGGCCGATTTTTTGACCACGCTGGTCCTGATGCTGACCTTCGCCTCTCGATGCTTCGACTCTCCAAAGGCGGCACGTATTCGTTTGGACCTGAACGGGCGCAGATTGCTTGGGCGAAGCACAAGGGTCTAGTGGTGGATGGGAAGAGTTACCCCGAACTTACCTACGTTTACTCCCCCCGCGACGAGAAGCTCGACATCGGTGGCTTAGACGGCGTTGAGGTGCACGTGGTCGAATTCCCACGGCTCGACTAGACGTCCTTGGACACCCTCTTAACCCTGCAGTCGGGGCAGTCTCCTCGTATCAATCAAAGGGAATTAGCAACAAATAATGGTGCAATAGTTAGATATCGGGATATCTCTTCCATACATCTATTAGTGTCGTTATAACATGCCCCCTGAAGACGACATTGAGCAACTCCGAAAGCAACTAAATCGTCTCTATCGTCGTGTGCGCAGCGAGATGCCCGACGTTGAAGGCATCCCCCCAACTGCGCTTGAGATACTGCTCGCGGTCGCACGAGCTAAGTCCTCAATTCGTCCTGGACAGCTCGGCGCTGAACTTCACATGACGAGTCCCAATGTTGCGTCTACGCTCCGTAATCTTGAAGCACTTGGTCTCGTGACACGTCGGCAGGACCTCAACGATGGTCGAAAGTCCTACGTTGACCTCACACCGGACGGGAAAAGCGTTGTAGCCGATTTCCGTGATAACAAACCCGCATGGTTGCGTGAAGCGATCGCAAACACGTTGACGGAGCGGGAGAAGCAGACCCTGTTGAAGGCTGGTCCATTGATGAGACGCCTCGCGGACTACGGCATGGGGCGACGCTCGTATTAAGTATTTTTCGTGGTCGATCACTCGTTCAACCTTGTTTTGTCAATAGCAAATCGGTTAATACGTCTCGGTGATTAGAACCATTAAAGGCTGCATCGCAGTCGTAACCGGCGCCGCAAGTGGAATCGGTCGCGCTACCGCCGTCCGCCTCGCCGAACGAGGAGCGACCTTGGTGCTCGTAGATACTGATCAGGTCAACCTCGAAGAAACGAAGCACCTAATTTCGACGCCTTCGTTCGCCTATTGCGCTGACGTTAGTGATGAGGGTCGGATGCTCGATCTGAGCAAGCAGGTTTCTAGCGAAGTCGGCCTACCCCGCATACTCGTAGCGTGCGCAGGAATTCTTGGACCCCGCGGACTGCCTATCTGGGAGTCCACCAATGAAGACTGGGCTCGCGTTTTGTCGGTGAATCTCTACGGCACGTTGAACTGTGTGAGGGTCTTCGCACCGCTACTCGAAAATGCCGACGGACCGTCTCATATCGCCCTGCTTTCCTCCACCGTCGGACTCTGGGCGCCTCGAAGTGCTGGCATCTACGCCGCGAGCAAACACGCCCTCGTCTCGCTCGCTGAGTCCCTTCAATACGAGCTCAGCGCCGCGAATTCATCGATCGGCGTCTCACTAATCTGTCCGCGCGCGGTTCGTACATCGTTCAACGCCGCGGTGAGAACGGATCATTCTCGTTCACGTCCCACCGGTTCGGACTACATTGAGCCGGACGACGTCGCGGTAAAAGTTATCGACGCCATCGCCTCCGGAGACTTTTACGTGTTCACCCACGACGGAACAAAAGAAGTGCTTGCCGCCTACTACGACACTGTTCTACGCACTCTCGAGTAACGGCCAAGCCCAACGTCAGAGTTTCTCAAGGCGTTAGACCGTCCCGCGCCTGAACGGTTGAAAAATATCTATGTTTTGATAGTGTACGAGCTGAGCGCGGTAAGTGTGACGCGCGATCTGATTCCTTGAACACGAGGGGACCAACGTATGAGCACGAATATCGGCGCCGGGGGCTATCACTGGCAGTCTGAAGAAAACGTCGAACGATGGGTCGAGACGCGGCGATCATCGTCACCCGATCGTGACGAGGGCTTCGCCGCCATGCTTGAACAATTGCCCAAAGACCTGAGCACACCGTTGCGCTTCGTCGATCTCGGCGCAGGTGAAGGGAGGGTCGCTTCGATCATCTTGGACCGATATCCAAACGCGACTGCAGTACTGGTCGACTTCTCCGATCCCATGATGGTGAAGGGCGATGAGGCCCTATCGCGATTCGCCGGACGATACGACTACCTCAAATGGGACATGAACGAAGGTGACTGGCCACAAGAGCTCTCTGGCCCTTACGACGCCATCGTCTCCGCGGCCTCACTGCATCATCTTCACGACGATCGCAAGAACTGGATTACACAAGCCATTGCCGATCACTTAGTTAGTGGAGGCCTCTACTCGAACCTTGACGTCTACAGGAACGAAGACGCCGTCTTCGCCGAAGAGGACGTGCACAGTCGGACCTTGGCGACTGTTGCGTCGGCGCTTTCATTTTTGGATAACGCCGGATTCGTCGACGTGGTTCTCACCGCCCGAGCACCGCGCGAACCACAACAGGGTGAACGTGCGCTTATTACGGGAAGAAAACCCTAGGTCGGCTTCGCATCTTTCGAGATCGTTACTCGAGGAGCGATCGTAACTCCTCGCGCAAGAAACGCGAATTCCGCGCACCAAAGATACGTCGCACGACAACGCCGTCGCGATAAAGAGCCAACGCGGGAACGCTTGAAATGCCACATTGCTCGGCTAATTCGGGTTCACTGCCCACGTCAACGCGACCTGCGACGAGCTGCCCCTTAAACTCCGCGACAACCTCATCAACGATCGGTTCATAGGTAACGCATGGCGCACACCATTCCGCCCAGAAGTCAACCAAAAGGGGCTTCGATGATTGTCGTAATGCGCTACCGAAGCTTTCGAGTGTCAGTATCGTCCACTCCGCTTCGCGCCGCGTATCGCTCATCGTCAGTCTTCGGCATAAAGAGCGTCGGGTAGCGGTAAACCGCTCAGAATGTCGTCGGTCAACCGCACGTTGGGTGTCACGCTAAGCCGATCCTCGAGAATGTATTGGAGCTGACGAGCGTGTTGCGCGGTATGCCACACCGCGCGCTCAAAGGCAGTATGGAGGGTCCAATACTGAGTTTGGTCCTTCTTTTTCGACTCCAATACGCGGTCAAAAGCATCGTCGTAGCCGACTCGATTCCACCAGTCGTCCAGCTTGGAGCGCGACATCAGCGCCAATTCGATCAGTTGTTCGGGGGAGGTGCGTCCACCTGTGCGGCGTTCATCCCACGCAACATCGGCCGGCATGAACTGCCATCCGTCCGTGAATTCATTTGTTTCCTCCGCGGCGACAAAGCCTTGCATAATGATCACGATGTGCAGCATGAGGGCGCGCAAGCTCCGCCCGAGATCGGGAATATAAATGTCAATCTCATCCGAGGGTACTTGTTTGATGAGTTCAACGATGATCGGCGAAATCTCGTCGTATTTCAATTTCAACGCGGCGGGCGACAATATCGTCGGAGCGACGTATTCGACACCGATCATCGCGGCGATGCCCACGAGGTCGATGCCAGCAACGCCCCGCTCACCCAACACTGCTGAGGGAATTCGCAGGCCGAGCGAGTCGGGGCGCGTCCGGAACTCGGGGTGCAACGTTACGTCTTTGGAAACGTAAGGTACGCCCAATTTGTCAACGAACTCTTTCATCCGCAAACAACTGCTACATCCATGGACCCAATACAGTTCGAGAGTCTCTTGCTCGAGCATTGTCATCACTTCCTCACCTTCTTTGGGATTCCCCCTTCGGGAGACCGTTTCACGGCTGTCATTAATCCGGGCGTGGGAACTCCAGGAGATTGACTTCTACGTTCGCGATGACCGAAAGACGAACGCTTTCACCGCGCGGACTGTAGAGAAAGGTCATCTCTGGGTACGCCGTGCCGTCAATGGTGAGCCCCGCCGACTTAGTCCACGCAATCTGCGCGCGATCAGCGCTGAGTCCGTACACACCGTTATCGCTGAGGCGAATCATCGAGAGACGGGCGTCGCCGTTCGGACCAGGATGATCAAAGAACTGACCGAGCGGCTTCACCTCGACACCCGCCGCAACATCGTGGTACGAAAACGCGCCCGGGTGCATAACGATTGCGGCGTCGTAGCACGGCTCCGGAAACGTGAATCTCTTGCCTGTTGCGGCTTCGTACTGCTCTTCGTCAATCGCCTGAACAGAGTCTCGTACACGCGTCTCGCCAGTCTCGGGATCGATATCAGTGAAGACGCCGTTCTCTGACGTGCCCTTGGCCTTCAACCGTTCCATAGCGACGACGCGGTCCTTCTTACGATCACCTCCGTACTGGCACTCACCATTGAGTCCAAACTGGACAGCGACCGAGACGCCGCTGTCCTTTGCCTGAGGTCCGTAGTACGCGGCTTTTGGGAAGTAGCCAACGTCCCCTTCGTGGAGGTCTTGCCCAGGTGCGTAGTTCAAGGTACCCACTTCCGCCCAGCGGACTTGCTGAAAGACGTGATGATGGCGTGGCGTGGTGTACGTCTCCTCACTCGCGAGAAAGTCGCTGCGTACCATGCGAAAATTCAAACCGTCAGGTGCATCGTCGTCAAAAATGTGCTTTGCCGCAACTTTGATGCCACGCACCGTGGGTTGGTCACCCGCAATTTCCCCCGCCACAACAATCTTCATACCTTGGCCCCCTACTGTCGACATCGGTCGATCATTCAACTTAGATATATAGATATTACTTAGATGTTTCTTCGTTCGTCAACCGTTCCCGTCGCCCGGTTCCACTGAATTAAATATCTGCTCTACTGAGTGATGATTTCTTGCGCCTCAAGCTCGTTTTCAGCGGTCACGAGTTCGCTGTTATCCGAACCCAAGTACGCCGCTCGAACCACCTCGCTCGCCAGCAGCTCCGTCGTCGTTCCCTGGAAGATCATGGTGCCGAAGTCAATGACGTAAACGACATCACAAATCTGGCGCACAAGCGACATGTCATGTTCAACAATGAGCACCCCTGCGCCCGTCTCCTCGACGACACGAACCAGCACTCTCCCGAATTCCTCAGTTTCGTGCGCGTCAAGGCCTGATGATGGCTCATCGAGCAAGATCAAATTGAACGGACCAGCCAAAACTCGAGCGAGCTCAATGAGTCGTCGCTGGCCGGTGCTCAGTTCAGCCACCGTACGCTCGAGCAGATCATTCGTCCCCGTGATTTCAGCCGCACGTTGCACCCTGGCCGCGACGAGCTTCGCGTCGCTGCGTCGTGCGAAGACTTGGCGAAACGGATTCGCGCCCGCCAAGCCGGCTTCGCGACCCATCGCAAGGTTTTGTCGCACAGTGAGTGAGTTGAAGAGCTGTACTCGCTGGAAGGTTCGTCCTAGTCCCCTTCGGGCTCGCTTCGATGGGCTGAAGGAGGTCACGTTTTCACCGTGCAGGTGGACCTCACCCGAAGACGCCTTGACAATGCCACAACACGCGTTGAATATGGTGGTTTTCCCGGCACCATTGGGGCCGATGAGACCGGTGATCCTCCCGCCTCGCGCGTGCAACGTGATATCGGTAACGGCCCTCGTGCCGCCGTAGCGAACCGAAAGGTCTCGAATCTCGAGCCCCTCTTTGATCTCGACGACCGGAGCTTCTATTTCGGCAAACTCAATGGGCTTCTTTGTCTTCTTATCGCGTTGACCGCCCAAAAGAATGTCGAGACGATTAGCAAAATTTCTTACCCGCTGCGGCGCCGTCGCGTGCTTGTTCAAGAACGCAACACTAAAGGGGACCATCATGGCCGACACGCCGAAGAAGACCGCCAGGATGTCTTGAATATTGGAAAGAGGTAGATACGCGGGTAACACGGCAATGTTGAATCCCCCGAGAAACGCGTACCACGGGTCGCCCACAGTCACGATGACGATCAAGACCACCAGTTCCAGTGACACCGAAAAATCAAAGTTTCCTTGCACCGCGAAGTGGTACAAACTTGAAGACAAGGCACCAGCAATGGCGGCCATGAAGGCCGAGACGCAAAACACAATGACCTTGGCGACGTTCACGTTCGCGCCATGCATTTCAAGGGCCCGCTGCGAGTCCGACATAGCACGAAGAATTCGTCCGAGGCGGCCCTGTCGAATGGCGAGTGTCAGAGCGACCGCGCCGAGCGCAATGATTAAGACGACGTAGTAGAAGCCAGTGTCTGAACCGATGTTCAAGCCACCCTTACCTAGGCTCGGTCGGGCCGTTTCCACCGCTCCATTGGCACCAAACATCCAGGTCTGTTGAAAGAAAAGATCCTGCACCGCGATACCAAAACCCAATGTCGCCGCCGCAAGAAACACGCCGGTAAGTCTGATCGCGGGAATCGAAACAATGGCACCGATCGGGACAACAATTAGACCAGAAATCAAGAGCGCTAAGAACCACGGAATGCCGCCGGGCGAGGCGATGTGGGCCATGGCGACGGCCCCGATGCCAGCGAACGCCGCTTGACACAACGACACAATGCCGGCGCTTCGAACGAGCAGCCCGAGCGACAGCATCAAAATTACCTCGACAATACCGGCGGAGTAGGAGACAAGATCCGTTCCCGCAAAACTCGGGATAACGCAGAGAAAGGCTACAAAAATTGCACCGGTGAGAAGTCGCACACGTGTTGGTGCGTGCCACGCTTCCTGCCACGATCGAGGTTGGACGAATCGCCGGCTCTCTAGCTTCACCTTTGGTGTAACGATGAGCACAATGAAGAGAACGATGAAGGGGAGTGCCGGTACCACTCCACCAAGCCAGGAGTACGACGCCGTAAATTTGGTTAGTACGGATCCCAGGATGCCGATTCCCAGTGCTCCGGCAAAAGCCAGGGGGATACTCGAGAAGTAGCCAATCGCCGCGGCTCCAAATGCTTGCACCACAATCAAAGTCAGAATGACGGTGTTAATGCCGTAGTACGGAGAGAGCAGTATGCCGGCCAGTGAAGCGAAAATCGTACCGATGACCCACGCCCAACGTCGGACTCGATAAGGACTTTCACCCGTCATGGAAACCAAATCGGGATCGTCGACAACGCCACGCATGGCCATGCCGAGACGAAATCGTTTGAAGAAATAGATGAAACACCCCGTAATAATCAATGCGATCACGGTGATAATGATTTGGTCGTATCCGACGTAGACCCCGAGCACGCGCACCGTTTTGATGTCGAGAAACGCGGGGACTTCGGGGTCATTCGGAAACCAGATCTGCCCCAAGCTCAACACCGTGAGCATGATGCCGATGGTCGACGCAATCTTTATGGTGTCGTTGACGCTGGCCAACGTCCGCGCCAAAAGCTCCAGCGCCAATCCCATGAGGGGGGCCAAGGCGATGAGACAGATCGCCATCGCGATCGGCCACGGTACGCCATTAAGGACGTGGAGCCAATAAAAGGCCCAGACCGCGACAGCCGACACGGAGCCTTGGGCGAAGTTGAAAATGCCTGACGTCTTGTACGTCAAGACGAGGCTCGTCGCCGACAGTCCATAGAGGGCTCCGGAAACAATCCCGATAACGATGAAGGGCAGATACTGACTCACTGACGGCCACCTTGACTATTCAAACGGGATACGAGTTTTTGGAATTTGGTTGAAATCATGCGACGTCAACTCCGAGGTAACTGGCGTAAATCTCTTCGCTGCTGAGACCCTCGGCGGGCCGACAGAACACGATCTGACCTTGGTTGAGTAGATAGACAGTGTCGGCGAGCTCGAGGGCGCGGGCGACGTATTGTTCGACCATCAAGAGCGTCGTCCCCGCCGCAGCGATAGTGGCGAGAAACGCAAACACGCTGTCAGTAATGAGTGGCGCGAGTCCCATTGACGCCTCATCAACGAGAACAAGTCGGGGATTCGCCATGTACGCCCGCGAAAGGGCAAGCATCTGTTGCTCACCACCGCTCATGCTTCCAGCAGTTTGGCTCATGCGGCCGCCGAGAACCGGAAACGCGACGACAGCGCGTTCGAGTGTTTCATCGGCTCGATCCTTGTTTTTGTCGCCGAAGAGACGAAGGTTTTCCCGCACCGAGAGCGAAGGAAAGATGCCGCGGCCTTCAGGAATATGACAAAGACCGTGTCGCGCGAGTCGCGTCGGACGCCATCCCGTGACGTCCTCATCACCCATGGTGATAGTGCCGGACATTGGCCGCAAGAGTCCCGAGAGAGTGCGAAGCAACGTGGTCTTACCGGCACCATTGGGTCCCAGGAGCGCAACTACTTTTCCTGTGGGACAAGTCAAGGTGACGTCTCGGAGCACCGTCACGTGGCCATAGCCCGCGGTGAGTCCCTTTACTTCAAGCACGCTGGCCCCCTTGTTGATAGGTCCGCACTCTTATCGTTATTACAAGTACTTTGCACAAAGTCCCCTACTTAATGATGGCCTTGGCTGCTCTCAAATGTATTGGTGGGTGAAACCTTGGTCGATAACCCATCTATGGACATAAGTCGGACCCGTTTAGCCATTGCTGGCTGAACGGGTCCGACTTTCCACCGACTGTGATGGAGCATCCGACTAAATAATTTCGCGAGTTTTATTCCTCGCGATAATCACTTAGGCCGATGGGCATGTCAACTTGAGACCATTGTTCAACTTCCACTTACCGCCTGAGATGTACTCCGTGAAGACACAGCTGGGCAGAACCGTCTGACCGTTCTTAACCGTGATCGGTGGTGCCATGCCGCCGAACGTTTCGTTCTTAAACGTGTCAAAGCCCTTGTGCATGCCGGCGATCGATGGCTTGTTACCCATCTTTGCGTTCGTCATTGCGAGCTGGAGTGCCTTACCCGATACCCAGGTGTTTGGCACTTCAGCACTGAAATTCGCCGAGATGAGAACACCGGAGTCGTACTTAGCAAGTGCCGCAAATTCGGCCTTAGTCGCAGGCGTGCTCGACACGAAGTCGGGTACGTTCGGCGAGAAGAGCTCAGCACCGTTCATGCTGGGGTCTGACAGCCACGCGGGAATTGCCAACGACGTCGTGGAGACGAAGAGTGGCGAGTACCCCTGGGCCACGCAGTTGTCGTACACCTTTTGGCCAATAGCACCGGGCTCAAAGACGACGAGTGCGGTCGCGCCAGCCTGTTGGGCTGCGAGGCAGTTTGCGGTGTAGTTCGGAGCCGAACCAGAGATAGCAGCCACGTAGGACAGCGTCGTTCCGGTCTGGGCCAGATACGGGCCAAAGAGTGCTTGCGTGTTGTTGCACGCTGCGTACTCGGCACAGTACATCACCGCGACCTTGGTCTTACCGGACTTCTGGATGGTCGTCAAGATGTTCAGACCCAGGTTCGCCTCAGGTGAACTGACGGAGAAGAAATTCGGGTCCGTGTTAAACAGCTTGCCGTTGTATTCCGTTCCTACGACGGGCAGCTTGATGCTGTCCACGTAGGTCTGGAAAGCGTAGTCCTCTGGGCTGTTGTCAAACAACGCAATGATGTGGTGCTGGGTCACAAGATTCTGCACTGCCGTCAAAGCGGACGCGGCGTCGGCGTCGGTTGCTTGGTACAACTTGATCTTGTGTCCGCCCTTAATACCGCCCGAAGCGTTGACCGCTTTCACCCAGGCATCAAGCGTTGGCTCAACAACCGACAAGGTGGCGACACTGGATCCGGTGGTTGACGTAACGATGCCGATGTTGTACGGCACTGCTTTAACCTTTTTTGCGGCTGCCCCGGCTGCTACGACGCTGACTCCCGCAAGAGCCAAGCAGCCCGCCAAGAGTACAACCGTCGCACGGCGCGCACCCTTCGGCATTACGTGGTTTAAGTATTTCAATTCTTCCCCCTGGTTAGTGTGATCACCGACTTCGAATGATCACCGTTACTTATTGCTATTGGGGCGAAATCCTTCCATGAGCCAACTGCTCGCTGGTAGTCACTCGCCCCTAAAAGATGGATAGATGCGCAAATAAATCAATAAGTGCTTCTACTACCCCTCTCAGTCACATCTTCATGCGTCGAGAGATACTATACCTATTTTTTTACCCTATCTGTGAGTCGCATTTAGGGCCGGTCGGATCAGGTAATTTCTGTTCAATAACCCTTTCTTTTTTAAAGAACTGGTGTTATTTGACAGCGCGAGGACGACCACCGGCGCGGCTTTCCATGACGATGAGCGTCCGGGAGTTGAGTGGATTGCCTTCACTGCGAAGCTTCGCAATGACATGTTTCAAGTCGCCGACTTTGTCAACCCGCAGGTGAACAAGAGCGTCAGCATTCCCCGCCATGATATAGACGTCCTCGACTTCGGCGATGTTCGAAAGTCTTGTCAAAATCTCTTCTTGGTTGACATCGCCTGCGTAGCGCAACTCCGTGAATGCTTCGAGCGAGTCGCCCACCAACGATTCATCGATATGAATCGTGTACCCCGCGATGATGCCGTCGGCTTCCAGTCGCTCGATGCGCCGCTTCACTGGCGCGGCTGAAAGACCAACGCATTCGGCGATATCTTTCACGGTGCGGCGAGCGTTCAGCCGAAGAAGTTCTAGAATCTCCCGATCGACTTGATCCAACGGACGAGCCCGATTCATCTCTAAAGTATAGATTAATTCGTTACCTAGCGCACGATGATGTCACTCCGTCTCCCATCGACTTGAGGTATCCACGCTTTCGAGCATTTTTGCGTACAACGTGTTTGCATTCACCTTCGACATCGGGTTGACTCACCTCCGTGACAACAGAATTTTTAGCCCGACCCAACGTCCGACTCGATGATCGCTACACCGCGCAGTCTGGTGAAGTCCTCATGTCAGGCATTCAAGCTCTCGTGCGACTAACGCTTGATCAACGGCGTCTCGATCAGCAGCGTGGTCTCAACACGAGTCTTTTCGTGAGCGGGTACGAAGGCTCGCCCCTCGGGGGCCTCGACATGGAGATGAATCGCTCGCAGCGATTTCTTGACGAGGCCGGTGTCATCTTTCGCGCGGGTTTGAACGAAGAGCTTGCCGCAACTTCTGTCTCAGGTACACAGTCCCTAGGCCTGATGCCGGGTCGACGATTCGACGGCGTTACCGGATGCTGGTACGGGAAGAATCCCGGTCTCGATCGTGCCGCGGACGCGATTCGTCACGGCAATATCAGCGGAACAGCGCCCCTCGGTGGAGCGGTCGCCTGGATCGGCGACGACCCCGCGAGTAAGTCTTCTACGGTACCGAGTTCGTGCGTGGCAACGTGCCGAGGTTTGACGATGCCGGTGCTCTCCCCCGCCACCGTCGAAGAGATTGTCAGCCTAGGTCTTCACTCCATCGCCATGTCTCGTCACGCCGGCTTGTGGGTGGGAACACAAATCGTTACCGATATCGCCGATGCCACGGACACCGTTAATCTCGATCGTGTCTGGGCTTCAGCATCGAAACTCGAATTTGAACCGCGCACAAATTTCGCACCCGTTCTGATGCTGCCGCCCGCCAATCTGGACGCCGAACTTGATTTGCTTCAAAATCGATTGTTGCGGGCCTCACGCTATGGTCAGCTGGCAGAACTCAATGCTCTAACTTTTGAGCCTTCGCGACCACGCCTCGCGCTCGTGGGCGTGGGACTCGGTTATCAAGCCATTGTTCGAGCCTTGGGCGAACTTGGTATTGACGCAGCCGAACGTGAGCACCTCGGACTCCGACTGGTACGGATCTCCATGCCGTGGCCCCTTGAGAGCAGCGACATTCAGCGACTTTGTCTCGGCGTCGAAAAGGTACTCGTAGTCGAAGACAAGTTAGCTTTCGTAGAAGTGCTTTTCCGCGACGGGCTCTACCGACAACCCGACGCGCCGCTCGTTCTTGGCAAGAACGATGAAGAAGGTAAGTCGCTTCTGCCACTTCGTTCGTTTCTGACCGCTGATGACGTAGCTCGCGCACTCGGTCGAATTCTCGACATCGACGAACTCTCCCCCTTCGCTCAGGAGCGCTTGCGTGAATTGCGGCCCCAGGAGAAAATCCCCCTCGCCCTTACTCCCGTAAGCAGTCGCACACCGTTCTTTTGTTCTGGCTGCCCACACAACACCTCAACACGCGCGAGTACTGAGCAACTCGTGGGACTCGGTATTGGCTGTCACTCCTTGGCAGCGTTGGACGGTGGTGATCGTCGAGGTACTTTGACGGGCGTTACGCAGATGGGCGGCGAAGGCGCGCAGTGGCTCGGACTGGCGCCCTTCACCGATGACCCGCACTTCATACAGAACTTGGGCGACGGTACGTTCCACCACTCGGGATCATTGGCCATTCGTGCCGCGGTCGCGGCCAACGTGACTATGACGTACAAGCTCATGTACAACAATGCGGTGGCCATGACCGGAGGCCAGCAACCGCTGGGAAAGATTGAGATTCCTGACCTCACACGATTGCTCGAAGCGGAGGGCGTATCCCAGATCGTTATTACGACGCCCGAGCCGTCAACGTACGCCCACGTGAAGATCGCCTCCATTGCCTCGGTGCGTCATCGCGATGACTTTCAGCAAGCGCAGCTTGAACTCGCGGCCGTGCCGGGCGTAACGGTGCTTATCCACGATGATCGCTGTGCTGCCGAGAAGCGTCGCCTCCGCAAACGAAACCTATTGGCAACGCCCGCTGAGAAGATCGTAATTAACGAACGCGTGTGTGAAGGTTGCGGGGACTGCGGTGAACAGTCCACCTGCCTCTCTCTCGTACCCGTGCCTACCGCGTTTGGTCGCAAGACACAGGTGCACCAATCTTCATGTAACTACGACAAGACGTGTCTAAAGGGCGACTGCCCGTCTTTTCTCCTCGTCACGCCCAAGCCGGGCGCCGCCACCGTCCACGTCATCCCCGAAGCTCCCGTATCGTTCCCGTTACCAAAACAGCGTGTTGGCAACGACGTTCTGATTCGCATGCCCGGTGTGGGCGGCACCGGCGTCGTAACGGTGTCGGCCCTTCTTCAGATGGCGGCTCACCTCGATGGCAAGTACGCCGCGGGCCTCGATCAGATCGGCTTGGCACAAAAGGGGGGTCCCGTTGTCTCGGACGTTCGATTCGGCGATGTTCCTCTCGAAGGTCAACTTCGCGCCAGCGCCCGCTCCGCGGACCTCATCTTGGGATTTGACGTACTCGGGGCAGCAACAGCCGATACGCTCGCAGTCGCCTCACCCAGGCGAACCATCGCCGTTCTTAATACTTCGGTAACGCCGACCGCCGAAATGGTGACCGACACCACAGTTTCCTCAGCCGGCGCTCGCGACGCGGTCAGCCGCATCAACTCCGTCACTCGATCAAGTGACAACGTTCTCGTGGACGCTGGTCGCCTCGCTGAACAGCTGTTCCAAGACCACTTCGCATCGAATCTCATCTTGGTGGGTGTCGCCTTTCAACAGGGTTACCTGCCCTTAAGCGAGGACGCGATAGAACAGGCCATTCGCCTCAATGGTGCCGCCGTTCAAGCAAATATCGAGGCATTTCGCTGGGGAAGGGCGCTCGTGGCCCTACCCGAGGCGCTCACTGAAGCACTCACCCTCTCGAAAAGCTTGTCGGCTATACCTAGCGACAAGGTCCGAGCTCACGTGACGCAATCGGGAATCGAAGAGGAACTGCTAGCCGACGTTGCGATGCGATACGCTGAGTTAGTCGCGTATCAAAATGATCGCCACGCCGATCAATTCTTGGCGGACGTATTATTCGTTCAACATCAGGTACGGGAGCGGCTTCTCGATTTGCCTACGGCGTTGACCGCCACGTACGCGCGGGGTCTCTTCAAACTCATGGCCTACAAGGACGAATACGAAGTGGCCCGTCTTCACCTTATTGAGCGCGAGCGCTACCGCAAGGAGTTTGGCGAAGGTGTCACAATGAAGGTGCTTCTCCACCCGCCGACGCTGCGATCGATGGGAATGAAGAAAAAGATTCACCTCGGTCGTTCAGCGTTCGCAACCTTCAGTGTCCTGCGAAGCATGCGTCGTCTGCGTGGCACGAGATTCGATCCATTCGGATACGCCTCACTACGAAAGCTTGAACGATCACTTGTCGACGAGTACAAGAGTCTCGTTGAGCAAGCAATCATTCACTTGCGTCCTGAAAATGAAAGCACCGTCGTAGCGCTTGCGGAACTACCCGACGTCATCCGCGGCTATGAGCACATCAAGGTGCGTAATGTCGAGCACTTCCGCCGTCGCGCCCAGGAGTTACTGACCGATATTCAGTCAGGTGATTCCCAGCTCGACAGCAACCTCACTCACTGAACGAGCTATCTGTTGAGCAATTCGCAAACGTGAGACGCAATTAGTCGAGACGAGGCATCGTGGTAACACGAACTTCAATCGGATCCTTACTCGAAATCTCCATAGTCTCGCCACGCGGGCTATAGAAGGCCGTCAATTCGGGATAGGTCTTGCCGTCGATGATTAGGCCCGCATTCTTAACCCAGGCAACCTGCGTACGATCTGCTTCAAACGTATACACACCCCCGTCTGACAAGCGAATAATCGACAACGCCGTGTCGGCGTTTGGGCCAGAGTGGTCGTAGAAGTTTCCTAGATACTTCACTTCGACGCCGTAAGCGACTTCGAAGAATTCAAAAGCCTGGGTGTGAATGAGGATTGGCGTCTCGTACCCCTCTGGCGGCACTTCAAACTTCTCGCCCTTCGAATACTCCGCCTCTGATTCATAGATAGCGTGCACGGAGTCACGAACACGTTCTTTACCGGTTTCAGGATCAGTGTCAAAGTACAGTCCATTTTCGAAGCGACCAACCTTCATCAATCGCTCAGTCGCCGCTTCGCGCACTTGATTGGACTTCGCTCCGTGCTGCTCTTGGCCGAAGCCCAGCTGCAGCGTGACGGTAATGCCTTGATCCTTTAATTGTGGACCGTAGTAAGCACCGCGGGGAAAGTAGCAGACGTCACCCTCGGGGATGTCAAATCCTGGTGCGTAGTTAACCGAACCAGATTCGGCCCAACGAACCTGCTGGAAGGCGTGGTGGTGTCGCGGCGTCTGATGCGCCGAAGCGCCCGGCTGAAACTGACTACGGAATACCTTGAAGTTCAACCCGTCACTTACGCTTTCGTTCAAAATGAACTGGCGAATAGTGTCCCCCTCGCGTACGGAACCGTATTCTTTTTGTGATTTCGCCGGAACTTCTTTAATAACTACCGCGCCCATACGTCTCCCCAGTAATTGCGAGGCCTCGCCCGCTTGGTTTATTTTATAGATACTACACAGAGTAATCTTTACCTGTCAATTAGCAATCAAGCTGCTCATTTTTGCGCTCATGCCAAGAGCGACGCGTTGACCTTCTGCTGGTAGGCCTCAAGATGCGTGCGCGTATTTTCGTGAGTGAAGACGTAGAGTCCGCCGTGTTTGAGAGCGCCCACGACGTGGCGCGCAACAACGTCGGGACTCTTCCACTCAGGCCCCGAGGTTTCGACGTTCCCGGCCATCTGCCGAACCGCAAGATTGAAATTGGTAACCACGGCGCCGGGGCAGACAAGCGATACTCCCACCAACGAGCCCTCGGCCTCGAGTTCCATGGCCAGCGTCTCGGTAAACGAGACGAGGGCGTGTTTGCTCGCTGCGTACACACCGCCTCGAGGCGTTGCGTAGATTCCCGCCGTCGAGGCGAGGTTAACGACGTGGGAGGCAACACCCTGCGCTCTCATCGCCGGCAAGAATGCTCGAACGCAGTTAATGGGTCCAAAGAGATTGACGTCGAACACGTCGGTCCACTCATCATTCGCGTACTCCCAAATGTGTTGGCTAAAGGGACCAAGTCGCCCCGCACAGTTGATGAGCACCATTGGAACACCGATTTCACGATTGATGGTGCTGGCGGTAGAGGTCACGACATCTTGGTTTCGGACATCAACAACAAACATGTGAGCGTTCTCGGGATTGGAAAGTAATCCCAACGTCTCCGCAAGTCCTTGCTCGTCAACGTCCATTAACGCGAGCGTCATACCGAGATCCGAGAGACTCTTCGCCACTTCCCTCGCAATCCCGTTTCCCGCACCGGTTACAACAGCGAGTCCCCCCTTGAATGTTTCAATCATGAATCAACCCTCTCGATTTAGGTTCAATAACTTGCCCTCGAGGACTCGCGTGGAGCACAGGTCCGAAAAGAGGCAGCAACTCGATATTCAAGATACATTGAGTTTAAAGATATATTTAATCGCAATTGGGAACCGTTAGGTCAGTTCCGCTACCGACGTCGTGGGGGGCACATGAGGAATCGTCGCAGGGGGATCGCTGAGTCGCAGGTAGAGCAGAGTGGATGCAGTCGATGAAACGTCTCGAAATTGGGGTATTTCTCCCCATTGGAAAACAGGGTTTCGTGCTTTCGACGAACGCGCAAGCGTACGTTCCTTCATTCGCTGACCAACTCGAAATTACTCGTATCGCCGAGGACATCGGTCTCGATTACGTCTTCTCCATGGCCAAGTGGCGCGGCTTCGGTGGAACGACACAGTTCTGGGACTCTTCGTTTGAGTCATTTTCACTCATGGCCGCGCTCGCCGCTACGACCGACCGGATACGACTCATCGCCACCGTCAATCCCCTCCTCTTTCATCCCGCGCTGATGGCAAAAATGGCGGCCACGGTTGATGAAGTAAGTCAGGGTCGTTTAGGTCTGAATATCATCACTGGATCTGTATTGAGCGAATACACGCAAATGGGCGTGCTTCCCGACAATTACGACCAGCGTCGCTACGAGTACGCAAGCGAGTGGATGCACGTATTGAAACGACTCTGGTCAGAGGACCACGTCACTCATGACGGAGAATTCTTCCAACTAGTCGACTGCGTCTCAGAGCCCAAGCCGGTCCAGCGTCCTCGTCCACAGATTATTTGCGCCGCGTCATCTGAAGAAGGTCTGCGTTTCACCGCCAGAGAAGCCGATTACAGCTTTATCAATGGCGACGGGCTCGAAGGGGTGAAGCAACAGTCGTTGAACTCAAAGCGAATCGCGCTCGAAGAAGGTACGACGATTAAGACAGCAACGACGACGCTTCTCGGAATTCGAGGAACCACAGAAGAAGCGAGCACCTACTGGGAGCATCTCATGGAGGGGGCTGACGACGAGGCCATCTTCAATATGGGCACCGCTTTCAGTCAGCGAACGCGCGAGAACAAAAAGCGAGGAGCGCTCCTTCTAGATGGGAAAAAGAAGATTCACTCCGGACGCCCCTTCGTCGGTGCACCCCAACAGATCGCCGATGAAATCATCAAGCTCGCCGTCGAGGGCGACATTGACAGCATTTTGTTGGTATTCCCGGATTACGTGGACGGACTACGACGTTTTGGGAGCGACGTCATGCCGCTACTGAGTGAAGCAATTGACGTCGGTTTTTCGTAAAACGAGGTGGCCCCTAATTTTTGGCACGGAAAATCTCTTGATCACCACGACATAAAGCCGTCGACGTACACCTCAGACTCCATAACAGAGGACGCGTCGTCGCGCGACGGGACTGCGACGGCTATTCAAGCATTCCCGAAAGTCTTCGACTTGGAGAAATCAAGTCCGGCTCCGAGCGAACTTCGATCATATTCACGCCGTCTCGACCAATCGCGGTAGTTAATGCGTCGGCAAAGTCCCCGAGTGCCTCAACTCGTACCGCCTGAGCACCCAAGCTTCTCGCGTAGCCAGCGAGGTCTACCCGGCCAATGTCGACCCCCGCGAGTCGCTGCTTAAATCCCGCCTGATGCATGGCAATCGTTCCGTAGAGTCCGTTGCTGAAAACCACGACAGTCATCGAAACGCCATAGCGCACCGCAGTTTCGATTTCTTGTCCGGACATCAAAAACCCACCATCTCCAGCGACGGCGACCATGGTTCTTGACGGATCGGCGAGGGCGCCTCCGATGGCAGCCGGTACGGCATAACCCATAGAGCCACTCGTCGGCCCTAGCTGTGACTTTGCGGCGCGGTACATCCAGTGACGATGCAAGAAGGCCGAGAAGTTGCCCGAGTCGTTCGCCATGACCGTGTCCGCAGGCAGTACTCGGGACATCTCCCCAATCACTTGTGCGGGATCAATGCCTTCGCTCTCGCCGAGAATGGAAGGTTTCACAGCGTTCCAGTCTCGGTAAATTGCGTTGGCCTCGCTCCACGTCCGAGAGGATGGCTCTTTTGGCGCGTGCTTCAGAATCTCGCGAACGGCGAGCGCGCTATCGGACACCACGCCAATGTCGGTGGGGACGACGCCACCAATGGACGCCGCGTCGATATCAATTTGAATAATTTCCGCGCTCGGTAACGGCAGCGTGTAGCTCTGGGTCGTTACTTCGCTGAGCCGCGCGCCCAGGACGAGAACTAGGTCCGCATCTCTGAGCGCCGTAAGACAAGGTTCCGGTATGCCAAGGCCTAAATGTCCAAGGAAGTGTGGGTGGTCGTTGGGAAAACCGTCTTGACGGCGAAAGGACGCGTACACCCCAAGATTGAACTTTTCAGAAAGGGCTATCAACTCCTCACGAGCGCCCCGGGCGCCACCACCTTCTATTACGACCGGGCGAGACGCGCCGGCCAAACGCACCGCGATGTGCGCCGCCGCGTCACTCGTGATGCTGGGCGGCGCTATGGATAAGCGAGCAGCTTTTTGCGCGTTCTTCGTGGCGGTTTCGTCGACCTCATGCTCGAAAAGGTCCGCGGGCACCGCGATCATAACGGGGCCCGGTCGTCCCGATCGAGCAACTCGAAGGGCATTGGCCACGAGTTCCGGTAACCGATCACCCCGTCCCGCCGTCTCGGCCAGTTTCGTGATGGGCGAATAAAATGCGGTCAGATCAACTTCCTGAAAACCTTCTCGACCGAGGTAGTCGCTCTCCACTTGGCCGAGGATGACGACCATAGGCGTTGAGTCCTGTTTGGCCGCGTGCACTCCGATAGCGAGGTTGGATGCACCCACACCTCGCGTCGCCATCACGACGGCCGGGACACCCGTCATCTTGGCGTCTGCCTCACCCATAAACGAAGCCCCCGACTCGTGTCGTGTCGAGATGAGTTGGATATCGTCACACTGTTCAATGCCATCGAGTAGTCCCAGGAAGCTCTCCCCCGGTACGGTGTACGCTCGCCGTACACCACCGGCTCGAAGCACTTCCACCATGGACTCAGCCGCGTTCGCCATCTATTTTCCTCTCATGAGAACTGCCAATACGTAGGTTGTTGCGTCGAATGCGCGTTCACTAGCTGATTGAAGCGGGATCGAGTTTGAGATCAATAAGAACGGGTCTATTCCGCTTTTCTATGACCTCAACCACTTTTTCTAGATCGGCTCTTGACCGAACCGTAACGCCCGTGCCGCCAAGCGCGTCCGCGACCGGCGCAAAGTCGGGCCAGTCGTACAAACTGGTCTCTGGGCTAAAGCCCTTAGCTTGTAGTTTTCGGTACTCCGCTCCGTACGAGCCGTCGTTACAGATCACCGTAATCAGATCCACACCGTGACGAACGGCGGTATTGAACTCGGCCAGTCCGCCAAGCATGAATCCGCCATCGCCAACAAACGTTGCTACCGGCGCGTCTTGAATCGCGCAGCCAATACCAATAGCCGTCGTGAATCCGTTCCCCACGGATCCAAAGCCACGACCTCCTTGGGCAAAACCCCTTGGGTTGAACACGTCAAGAATTTCAATCACGTACCTGGCAAAACGACCACCGTCGACTGAAACTGAGCGATTAGTAGGGAGTATCCGATTGAAGAAGTTCAGAGCGTATTTGAAGTCGACGAACTCACCGTCAGAGGCGGGCGCAGGCTCCTCAACAACTTCCATCTTTACATAGGCATCACGAAAACTTGTTCCGACGTATTCGGCTTCATCAAGCCAATCGACCACCGTCGTCGCGAAGTTCACCGCGTCGGCCAGCACGGAAGCGTCGGCTTGAAAATGGCTCGAAAGGGCGGCCGCGCTAGCGTCGCATCGGACGACTTTCTTCCCTTGTAAAAAGGGCCAGCCGTCTCCTCCGCCGGTCAATCGATTAAGACTGGCGCCCACGCCGATGACACAATCGCACTCCATAATCGCCTCGGCAGCGCGAGCCGAAGAGAGCGAGCCAAAAACGCCAAGGTTGTATTTACTCGAACCAAAGAGGCCTTTCGCGGGCAAGGTCGTCGCCAGCGGAGCGCCAAGTCGCTCGGCGAGTGCGGTGAGCGCCTCAGACGCGTCGGGCCACACGGCACCAATGCCCGCCAACACGAGGGGTCGGCGAGCACTGGCGATTAGTCCCACGGCGTCGTCGAGGGCTTCGGGCGTAGGACGAATGTTTTGGTGAGCGAGCAACGCCGGGGTCTGTCCATTCGTGTAGGTCGACTCCATGAAGGTGAATTCGTTCTCCACGTTAAAAACGATGGGGCGCTTTTCGCTAATGGCACGTTGAACCGCGCGTTGGAGGTCAAGGTGAGTGGTCTCTGGCGAGTGCGCCACTTCAAAGCCTGCGCCCGTCGGCAAAACAAATGACGCTTGGTCGACGTTTTGCGTATGACCTCTCGTACTTTCGTCGCCAACAATGAGGATCATCACCGCGTGCTCTTTTGCGGCGACCGTCAATGCCGCCAGGGCATTAGCGAGTCCCGGACCTTGCGTTACCGTCGCCACACCCACTTGGCCCGAAGCAAAGGCGTAGCCCGAAGCCATGATCACGGAGCCCGCTTCGTTCGACGTCGATACGTAACGACCTTCATGATCGTGCACGAAGCTGTCGATCATGAACATGTTTCCGTCACCTTGAACACCAAACATCGTGGTTAGACCGAAGTCCGCCAACGTCGCAGCGATGGCAGCGTGGATCTTCATGTCCGACCAACTCGGTTTTGGATCGACATTGCGACTTCTCCTCTTTTCATTTGAGACACACTCTTTTTAAGCGACTTTTGTGTAATGAGGCATCTCGAGACCACTCGCCACTTCGTTTCTTAGTCCCGCTAGTCGAGATGGGGAAAGCCCACCAGGTGAAGTTCCACGCCGTCTCTGCCGGAGATCTCTAGCTTCTCGTCACGGGGACTGTAGAGACAGGTCAGCGCAGGATAGGAACGATCGTCAATCTTGAGGCCATCAGCAATCGACCACGCAACCTGTGCTCGGTCCGGTTCCAAGGTGTAGATCCCGTCGTCGGACAGGCGAACCATTTCCAGGCGAACGTCAGCATTCATTCCCGGGTGATCGTAAAAGCGTCCCAGATTCTTCTTTTCAACACCGGGTGCCACCGCAAAGTATTCAAATGCTCGGGGATGCATCCAGATTGCCGCATCGTACCCACCGTCGGGAATCACGTACTTCTTCCCCGTTGCCTGGAAGTAGCGCTCTTCGTGTACCGCCTGTGACGAATCGCGGACTCGTTCCTCGCCCGTTTGATCATCGATGTCGTAGTAGAGGCCACCTTCAAAATTCCCGTTTGCCCACAATTTCTCAAGCACCGTTGGCGTGAACTGTTCCCAATAACCCTTTCCAGCTTGTTTCTCTCCGTTGAGACCGAACTGAATCGTGAGGCCAATGCCCGCGGGACGTCGCTGAGGTCCGTAGTACGCGCCCTTGGGGAAGTAGGCGAGGTCACCGGCTTGAATATCTTGGTTCGGGGCAAAATTAACGGCGCCCGATTCAGTCCAGCGGATCTGTTGGAACGCGTGATGGTGTCGAGGAATTGTCGGAATGTCGTCGCCGGCAAACCATTCCGATCGACTTAGCGTGAAATTGAGTCCGTCCGGAGCGTCGTCGCCAATCAGATGTTGGCGGTTGTGCGACTTAACACCACCACCTCTGGTTGCTCCACCTTCATTTTTCTCTGCAATGGGAACTTCCCGAGCAATAACAATCTCCACGCGGTCCCCCGTTCGATTCGTCTCCAACGGAAAGTGAATCTTACCTATGTTAATATAGATATTACCTGGAAACAATTCTCACTGTCAACGTGGGCGATGTCGCTCATTGGCTACGACGGCATTCTCTTTTGTCGCTGTTGACCACAGAAGCAACCGCCTGGCAGGCACTCGAGTCCCCGACCAATTAACGTCGTGATTGCCTCTTCCGGAGTGAGTTGATTCTGGAGCCCGTAACGCGTGATCGCGGTGGCGAGCTCGTCGCTCACATCAATCTGTTCGTACGAAGGCATGGGACTAGATCATCTCGCTTTTGCGAATTGCTTCACCGTGTTCTCCAAGACCGGGAACTTGACGAGGAAAATCTTCGTTACTCCAGCTCGCAAACTGGACAGGCGTTCGCACAACTTGTATGGGCGTCCCGTCAACGTCACTGACCGTCACGATGCTTTTGCGGGACTTCATCTCTGGACCGTTCGTGATGTCTTCGTAGTTGCGAACCTTGCCCGCCGTCATGCCTGCGCCGTCGAATAAGTCAAGCATTTCACTTACCGTTCTTTTGGCGAACTCCTCGCCCAATATTTGGTCCAGTTCCGCTCTATTTTCAACACGCTTACCAACGTTGACGAATCGCGGATCTGCGTGTAATTCGGGACGCCCAATGACGTCACACAGCTTCTTCCAGTGCGTCGGATTGTGCGCGGAAAGAACGAAGTCGCCGTCTTTGGCGCTGTACACGTCAGCGGGTGCCGAGTAGGCGACTGCGGCCCCCACTCGCTGGGGCAACGTTCCCGAAGCCAAGTACTCCGCGATAGGCGATGCCTGTAAGTGTGCACCCACGTCCATCATGGAAACAGTTACGTCATCACCCTTGCCGAATCGCTCCACGCCCAGGAGGGCACTGACAATTCCCAAGCACATGACGTAGGCGGCGGCGGCGTCAATGATTGGCGTGCCTACCTTCACTGGTCCACCGCCACGCTCGCCAGTCACGGACATCAGTCCGCACTCGGCCTGCAACACGATGTCCACACCACCACGAGAGCCCATCGGCTCCTCAAAGCCAAACGCCGACAACGAGGCGTACACGACCTTCGGGTTGACCTTTCGAATATCCGCGGGACCGAGACCGAGCCGATCCATGGCACCGGGGCGAAAGGTCTGGACCACGACGTCGGCGTGCGAACACAGGGAGAAGGCCAAATTACGATCTTCCTCATTTTTCAAGTCAAGAACGATGGACTCCTTCATGGAGTTGAAGGCGGTAAACGTAGGCGACGAAGTGCCTTCTTTACCTCCGGCGTTGCGTAGGAGCCGCATCGGGTCTCCCCCGTC
>Ga0206956_1107_pt1 | contig 23056 bp, 20 predicted proteins | sample Alteio_BWOrgHeat_35_FD_153252 | JGI IMG/M metagenome (GOLD analysis project Ga0206956, IMG submission 153252) | Enriched cells from forest soil in Barre Woods Harvard Forest LTER site, Petersham, Massachusetts, United States -... | ecosystem: Environmental > Terrestrial > Soil > Temperate forest >...
CTAGGCCCGCGCGAGCGGCAAATCGCCGATCTGCTGTTGCAGGGCTGTGACAATACGGAAATCGCTGCCCAACTTAAAATGGCTCGGCGCACCGTCAAAGCGCACTTCAATCGTCTCTTCCTGCGCTTTGGAATTGACAGCGGTATCAAGCGGGTTAAACTCGCGACAACCCTATACCGGAGGCAGTTATGTTTGGAGGAGAACGCTACGGAAAGCGAGTTCCGAACGAACGGGAGCGGCGAGTCATCGAGCTTGTCGCCCAAGGGCTCAAAAACAGTGAAGTCGCAGAAGCCATCGGCACCACTGAGCATGTCGTAAAGAATTACCTTCGCGTCATCTATGACAAACTTGGACTGTGGAATCGCGTCGAACTCGCGCTCTGGTACGAGGCGCGTCGGCACGAATCGCTGGTTCAGGTTTGACTCATTGTGTGAGCGCCACCCCGAAACGCGACTGAGTAAAACGGAGCGTCGCTGAATCCTTCATCAACGACGGAAGCTGTTTGCTTTTGGGTGGATGCTGAATCGGACGTTGGACGGGAAATCAGTCGCAGTTCTTACGAGCCGCAGGTTCGAATTGATCCAACTGCGCGTCGCGCTGAGTCGTGTACTTCCCTCCCGGAGTTTTTCCATAGAGGTCGGAGTCGGAGCAATAGTAAAGAGCGTGTTTCATGTCGACCCACACCGAGGCGTTTGGATTGCCGAGATAAACCGGCGCTGGTGGCGTTTCCGCCAATCCCAGATTGACCAGTAACTTTTCAAAAAGCGTGAGATTCGGTTGGGCAGGATTCTTCGATTGGGTATGGCTCTCGGCCGGATGCATTCCCACACCGGATAGCACGATCAGGAGCAGAACAACCGCTCCTGCCACGTAAAGGTCGGCGCGGTGCTTGGCAAGCCAGATTCCACCTGGCGATTTCGGATTCAGAGATTCCAGCCACTTGTTAGCCTTGGTTGCAGAAGCCCACGGAGACTGGGTTTTTCCTGGCTCAAGAGCAGCCGGAGCAAGGGCATCTTCCGCGACTTCGCCATCGAGTACTAACGCGGAATCGCCGACCGGCTCTACCTCTGGTTCAACCGGTTCGTGCGAAAGCTCCTCCATCATCTTTCGCAGCTCAAGAGAAAGGTCGGGAGACGCTTCGTGAGACGGTCGATCTTCACTGAACGTCGGCAGACTGATTTCGCTTTCGTCGGTCGCCGCCTCGGTTTCTTCGTGCTGCTTATTTTCTGCCGCTTGTTGCAGATGCCACATCGACGCCCATTTGCTCTGCAAGTCGCCCGAAGGAGAAGATGCTGCCGGTCGTGCGGTCCCGCATCGGCCGCAGAATAGCTCTTGCTCTCCAAACTGATATCCGCACTGCGGACAAACCGTCTCTCGGCCTGATTTCGCACTGGACTCGCTGATTGGAATCTGAATCCGCCGTTCTGTGGTTTCAGCTGCCAGATCGGCAACGCTTTCTGCCGGTTCGATGACGCGGTCTGCTGGTTTGACGTTCATTGCTGGTTCCACGGCAAGTCGCTCGAGCTGAGGTTTGATTCGTTCGAGGGCTTCCAGCATGGCGGCGCGTTCCGCAGCGAGAGTTTGTCTCCACTCGCGGTCCACAGCGCGGGCGATCGCTTCCGTCATCAATCCCGCCATGAGTTGGCAACTTCGCATCTCGGGATCTTGAATGGAATCAGCATCGGCAAAACGAATTTCCAGCAGGCCAGCTAAATTACCTTCGTGATAAAGAGGCAACGCGATCGATTGTTTGTCCGCGTGCTCGCGGCTGAATTCGGTGGAGAGCTGGCCCTCAGCGGACAGGCTCGAATCCATGGGCAAGCTGGTTCCGGTTAGATTCGCAGCATCTCCCGTGGCCGCACAATACTCGAGCCGATCCTCACGCACCACCGCGACTGCTACTCCGCTGGCGTGAGTGATTTTCTGCAGCCGTTCGACAATCACGTTCGCGGCAACTTGCAAATCGCTGGCTTGTGATCGGAGGAATTCCTGCGTCTCCACAATCTCAGCCAGCGCCTCCGCGGGATTGGGCCGCGGACGGTTCGCGACCTCAAATGCTTTTTGCTCCTGCAGCACATGAGCAGCCTCCAGGAGTTGCTGGAATGTGGTTTCATCCAGCGCCGGCTTTTCCCGTTCGCTTAAGATCGCTTGCTCCAAGTGGTGAGGTCCTCCGGGCTTGTGCGACTCTGCCATGGCCAATGCAATTCCGCGTCCACAATGCTGAGCTCAATCCCGCAACCCCCTGATTCTAGCAGCCGTGGTTGGCCCCGACCAGACCCCTGTGGATGCACCCAAGTGCTTGCCCTTCTTGGGATTATGAGCTCGGTCGAGCGACACCGTTGGATGCGGAGAACACGGCGGACGGAAAGTGCATTGCAATGCATTCTCGAAGACCGCCCGGTAGGTGGAGGATGTGCAAGATATTGCACTTTGCTGGTTTCTTGTCCCCGATGGCAGGTTATCCCGTCCCGCCAAGATTAGGCTTGCGCGGGTGCCAGTTCTTCGTTCTTCTCCATGATGTCGTGACTCAGGTAGTAGTGAACCGCAGGTGTAATCACAAGCGACAGTACCATCGAGATCAGGATTCCGCCGATCACGGCGATAGCCAGAGGCTGAAGCATCTGGGATCCCGCACCCAGAGCGAAGGCCAGGGGCAGCATGCCTGCAACCGTCGCCATGGCAGTCATCACGATGGGACGCAAGCGCCGCCGGCTGGCTTGCAGCATGGCATCTTCGGCGGAGAATCCGAGCTTGCGGAACTTCTGGTCCGCGTCGAGCAGCAGAATCCCGTTCTTCGCCACGATCCCAATTACCATGATCATTCCCATGAAGGAAGACACATTGAAAGTCGTGCCGGTAATCAGTAGCGCGATGAATACACCGGAGGTCGATAACAGAGCAGAAGCAAGGATCGCAAGCGGCGCCGCGAAGGTGCGGAACTCAAATAACAGCACGATGAAGACTAACAGGACGGCGAGTATCAGCACCAACACCAGATCACGAAACGATTTCTGCTGCTCCTCGTAGGTTCCGCCGTAAGCCACTCGGATGTTTGCCGGAAGATGAAGGTTTTCGACGGTCTTGATCACCGAATTCATGCCTCTGCCGAGGTCGGTCCCTTCCAGCCGAGCCGTTACCGAAACGTCACGCTGAAGATTCTCACGACGAATCTCGGTTTGCCCCGGGAGTTCGGTGAGTGTGGCCAGTCCTCCTAGCGTGGCGGTCCTGCCACTGCTGCTGTTCAACAGCGTATTGTTGATCGCTTCGAGCGAGGCGCGGTTGCTGGCGGGAAAGCGCACGCGCACAGTGTAGGCGCGATCGTTGCTGACTACCGGAGTTGCGGCAGGCTCGCCTTCGACGATGGCGGAAGCATCAGTGGCGATTTCTTCGGGGGTGAATCCGGCGCGAGCAGCAACACTGGAATCGATTTGAAAAGTTGCAGCCGGCCCGCTAATTGTATTTTCGATGCCATCCAAAACATCGACCACCCCTGGAATCTTTTGTATCGCCTCCGCGACCTTCGGAGCCCATTGCTCGAGAGCGGCCCCGTCCGGCGAGAACAATTTAATCTGGATCGGCTCGGGCTCGCTGGTCAAATCACCAATCATGTCCTGCAGCACCTGCACGAACTCAGCTCGCACAGCAGGTTCCTGCGCGCTCACCTGCGAGCGGATGTCCTCGGTTATTTCATCGACACTTCGCTTGCGATCTTTTTTGAGCTTAACCAGAATGTCGCCACGATTCGCTTCTGTCACCGCAGCCAGGCCCAACTCCATCCCTGTGCGCCGCGATGAGCTCTCGACCTCGGGAATGGAATTCACGATTCCCTCGATGTGGCTGATCATGCGGTTCGTTTCGGCCAACGACGATCCCGCGGGCGTCCAGTAATCGAGCGTAAATCCGCCCTCATCCATTGCCGGAAGCAAATCCGATCCGGAAAATCGGTAGCATACATATGAGGCCATTACGAGGATCACGGCCCCGCCCGCCAGCCACAGGGGCTTTGCCAGAGCACGCCGCAGCCAGCGCTCGTGAAAAGTCACGACTTTGCGAAAGAAACCGCCGATCGAAGCTTCCTCGGCCGCGAGCAATCGAGTGATCGACTCCTCTTCTGGTTCGGTTCCAGCCCCGCCCGCCGGTACAGCTTTGTGCTTAATGAAATATTGGCTCAGGTTCGGCGTCCACGTAAGCGCCAGCGCGAGCGATGTGAACAGTGCGATCGTCATGGTCACAGCCAGCGCGCGGAAGAATGTTCCCGTCACTCCAGTGATCGAAATCAAGGGCAGAAACACGACCACCGGCGTCACCGTAGAACCGATCAGAGGCACGGTGATTTCCTGGAGCGCGCTGTGAACGGCTTGCAGCCGATCCTGCCCCGCATCGCGATGCAGCACGATGTTTTCTACCACGACGATTGCGTCGTCAATTACCAACCCGACAGCCGCGGCCAGCCCGCCCAGCGTCATGAGGTTGAAGCTTTGGTGCAGAAGCTTGAGCGCCGCGAACGTCACCAGAATCGTGACTGGAATTACCAAGCCTGCGACGATCGATGTGCCCCAATCGCGCAGAAACACAACCAGAATGATCGAAGCCAGAATTAATCCCAACAGAATGGCGTCACGTACGCTCTTGATGGAATCTTCGACGATGATGGACTGATCGTAGAACGGCTGAATCTGAATTCCCGGCGGCAGCGACTTTTGGATGCGGTCCACTTCGGCATGAACTTCCTTGGCAACTTCCACAGTGTTGCTGTCCGGCTGGCGGTTAATGTTAAGCAACACTGAAGGCTTCCCGTTCGCGGTCACAATCGTATAAACCGGCTTCACCGCGCGCGTCACGGTCGCGATATCACCGATGCGAACGGGAATTCCGGCCGCAGTGGATTTCACCACTGTGTTTGCGATTTGCTCCGGCGTACGCACTTGCCCGCTGATCAAACCCAAAACCAATTCATGATTGCGTTCGAACAGTCCGGGAGAATCAATCAAATTGGTTCGCCGCATGGTATCCAGAATGTCGGTCACCGTGACGCTAGCGGTCAGCAGTTTCGCGGGGTCCGGCGTGATATGAAACTCCGGCTCCTGCCCGCCTTGTATCAGCACGGTTGACACGCCATCGAGCCGGTTCAGCCGAGGCTTGATCTCGTAAGTCGCCATCTCCCAAAGTTGCGTCTGCGGCATTGTCTCCGAGCTGAGGCTGTAGCCGATGATCGGAAAGCTGGCAAACGTCATCCGGTTCGCCACCACACTCGCCGTCGGGGGGAGTTCCGGCTGCACCCGCGAGAGCGCTGCATTCACGTATTGCAGCGTCTGGAACATATCCACGTTCCAGTTGAAGAACAGGTCGATCTCGGCGGAGCCGCGGCTGGTAATCGAGCGCACGTCCTGCAATCCGGGAACGCTGTTGACCGCTTCTTCCAAAGGCCGCGTGATCGTGACCATCATTTGATCGATGGGCATCACGCCGTTGTCGACCGCGATCAAAATGCGGGGAAAATTCGTCTCCGGAAAAACCGACACTGGAATGGTGAAGGCAAGATAAGCGCCCAGCAGCGCCACCGTGAGGATCAGGAAGATCACCGGCTTGGAATAATGCGCAAACCAGTACGAGGATCCGGGCTGGCTCACTTCTCCGCTCCGTCGCTGCCCTGGTCGCGCTGTTCCTGCGCTTTAATCCGAGTGTTGTCGGGCAAGCCGTAGGCCCCCGACGCTACCACGCGATCGCCGGCTCGCACACCGTCAATGATCTGGATCTGATCAGCTTGGCGAACGCCGATTTTTACCGGCTTCTGATGAGCGCGATTGTCGGAACCGACGAGCATTACCGAAGTGGTCTTATCTTGCGCGGTGAGCAGGCTGGCCGCGGGAATGACTAACGCATCGGGAATCGTGCGCGCCAGCATGGAGAGCTGAACGCTCGTGCCCGGCTTGAGCCTCTGTTCAGGATTCTTCGCTTGAACCCAGACTTCCACCGTAGTGCTGTTGGGATCGAGTGCCGGGCTGATCACTGTGATTTTGCCTTCGGTCGGCTGGTCATCGCCAGGCGCGGTAATGGCCGCCTTGTCTCCAAGCTTGAGCAAAGCGGCATCCGGTTGCGGAATGTGAGCGCGAGCGATGACCTGCGAAACATCCATCACGGTCAGCAGCGGAGTTCCGGCTGCGGCCATTTCTCCCGGATACAGCGGACGGTCCGCAATCACGCCATTGATCGGACTGCGAATCTCGGAATAACTCAGTTGCGCTGTCGCTCCCAGATACTTTCCTTTCGCCGACTCGAGCTGTCCCGCTGCCGACTTAAGCGTCTGCTGATTTCCGATTGCCTGCATCGCCTCCAGATGTCTTTGCGCGATCTCGTATTGGTTGCGCGCTTGGGTAAGATCGACGCCGGACAGATCGAGTTCTTTGCGTGGAAGCGCACCTTGCTGAAACAGTTCCTGACGGCTGTCGTAAACTTTCTGCTGCGCCTCAAGCAGTTGCTTTGCAGCCTGTGCTTCCAGTTGCGCTTTTTGCATCTCTGCCGGCAGATCGGCCCCTGTGCTGATTTCGTACGTAGCTTGCGCTTGATCGTATGTGCCCTTCGTATCCACGGCGGCGGCGGACAGATCTTGATGCTCGAGCACGGCAAGCAAGTCTCCTGCATGCACTCGGCTGCCGCGCGATACCAGAAACGTTTTTACTGGAGCACTGATTTTGGGAACGATCGCCGATTGCGCCAGCGGAAACAAAACCGCTTCCGCAACCACCGTGTGCTCGATCGTCATCTTCTCGACCGCGACGACCTGCACCGGAACGGCCGGCTCTTTCTCGCCTGGTTCCTTGGAGCACGCAGACAGAAATAGCAGGCTAAATCCAAGCGCCAGACAGATCGGCCATTGCCAAGAGCGCAGCCCACGGCGCAAGCCGTGCGATAGCAGGCTAAGACGACCGAACCTCAGCGGGGCGAAAGCATCCACGTCAATCTGCGCGTCGCCTGCGCAACGGGGGCTACTTCTGTTTTGTCCTGCGGTGAGATTGCGTGTGCCCATCTTCAAAAACTTCCTGTCAGCGTCTGCAAGTTCGCCAGGGAGACCCGAAAACGCACCTGCCCGTCATTAAAAGCATTGCGCGCCTGAGTCAGCGTATTCTGCGCGTCCACAACCTCGAGTACCGTGGATTCGCCTGCCTGATAACGCATGGTGGTCAGCCGCAGGCTTTCCGCAGCGAGTTCGGCGGAGCGGTCGAGCGACTCCAGTTCCGCACGCGCGGTTTGTGCCTCGTTGTACAACGTCTGCAATTTGGCCAGCAGTTGCCGTTGCGTGAAACTCAACTCAACCCGCGCCTGCTCGCGACGCAAGTCCGCCTGCTTCACCTTGCTGCGATTCGCGCCCCAATTCCAGATGGGCAGCTGCAACGTCGCAGTCGCGGCGTAACCCAGATTGCGCACTGGCAGTCCGGTGGCCGGATCAATTCCATTTACAGCGAAATGATTTGCATCGATGCCATAAAAATAATCGACAGCGAGCGAGGGAAGAAATCCATTCCACGCGACCTTTACTTCCTGATTGGCCTGTTGCAATGCAGCCAGCGCAGCCCGCAGTTCCGGATTTTTATTTGCAGCCGCCGCCTGAACTTCTGAAAACGACGGCACCGGCTCCGGCATCTGCAGATCGTCCACTACGGAAAAGCTTTCGTTGAAGTCAGGAAACACCAGAACCGCAAGCTCCAGCCGGCTGCGATTCATCTCCAGTTCCGCTTCCTGCAAGTCCCGTTGCTGCTGGTTGCTCTGAATCTGCGCCTTGATGACGTCCGAGCGTGCAACCTCACCGCCGCGTTCCAGCTTCTGACTAATGTCGAGGGACCGCTGCGCCTCGGTGGTGGCTTGTTGCTCGGTGGAGTATTTCCGTTGTGCCACGACGAACCCGTAGTAAGCCTGCACTAAGGTTACAACCAGCCCGCGAGCGGCGATTTCCGAACGTGCCCGGGCCACGGCCTCAGCCGCCGACGATCGTCGGTAGCCCGCGATATTTGCCAGCGAAAATTCCTGGTGCACATTTCCCTGACTGATATATTCATGCACCCCATTGTTTGCGATAAACCTGGCTCCTGCGGTGCCGTTGCCTTCGGTATAGACAAATGCACCGTTGTAATTCACGCTAGGCAGCAGGGCGGCTCGGCTTTGTACCCGGTCTTCTTTGGCCAACCCGAATTCCGTCACCGCCGAGCGGTATTCAGGATTATTCTTCTTCGCTCGCTGCAGCGCATCCTGCAGAGTCAGCGTCAGCGGCGCATTGCTCGGAGCCCCGCTGGTGTTGTTTTGATTTCCAGTTCCCGTCAGCACCTGATTCGGCGCGCTCTGGGCCAAAGCGCCAACCGTTAAACATAACCCCAGAATCATTGCAAGGTTCGCCTTCATCACGCCGTTCCGCACTTGTGAATTCAAAGTCACCATCTCGTGTTACCCATCCTTCGTGGTTGACGGCGCGCGCAGGGTGCAGCTTCAAAATTCTCAGGAGGCCGCACCCGCGCGCCAAGCCAGTGGGGGAGGGCCGTCAACCACGAGTAGATATTCCTAAATGCAAGATTAAGCGAAGCTGAAGCAGAGACGATTAGTTTTGGCTCTGTCTGGCCGGCAACTCTACTGTCATGCGTGTGCCCTTGCCGGGAGTGCTGGTGGCAGTGATGGTTCCTCCGTAGGCTTCGACCAGAGCTTTCGCGATCGCGAGTCCAAGGCCAAAACCTCCCGTGGCGCGCGTGCGGGACGGATCTCCCCGATAGAAGCGCTCGAAAACATGGGGCAGATCGGCACTCGCGATGCCGGCTCCATGGTCCTCGAAAACAATCTGGGCTGGGCTGCTCGCGCCGCCTGCAACCGTGACTTCAACCAATCCGCCTTCGGGACCATAGCGGACGGCGTTTTCCAGCAAGTTGATCCATACCAGTTGCAAATCTTCGGGATCGCCACGAAACGGTACTACACCATTCTTGGACAAACGAACTTTCGCGTTGCGACTCTCTGCCAGATAACGAACCCGCTCGATCGCTTCTTCACAAGTTGCAGTTATATCGATGACTTGCAGGTCGCGCCGCAAAGCGCCGTGCGCCCATTGTTCCGCCCGCGCCAGACGTAGCATCCATTGCAGCAGTTGCTCCAGTCGTTCAAGATCCTCCAGCGAGTGTTCGAGTCCGGCGCGATATTCCTCCGAGGCCCTTGGGCGTTGCAACAACGATTGCAACGTCGATTTCAACACCGCGACCGGAGTTTTCAATTCATGCGCCGCATTGCCCAGAAATTCTCTTTGCTGATCAAAAGAATGCTGCAGCCGAGCCAGCATTGTGGTCATCGATTGCGTCAGCGGACGCAGTTCTTTGATCTGCTGTACATCTTCAGGCAGATGCAACTCCCAGTTGTGAGCCGATACCAATCCTGCCTGCGCGGCCAATTCTTGCAAAGGCAAGAGTCCGCGCCGGATACCCCAAAGCGCGAGCAGAACCGTTGCCGCCAGCAACAACAGACTCGATAGCGCAATGGATATCCCCGCCTGTTTCACCTGATCGTCCAACTGGTTCAGGGGCGCTGCATACACAATTGTCAACGACTGAGGCTGGAACGACTTGCCCTCTTCGCGATCGAGAACTGGAACCTGGGAAACGCGCAAGCCTCGATAATGAACATGCGCGAACTTAAATCTCCAATGATTCGGGCCCGCAGGAGACATATCAAGACCGGCTGGCCAGTTCGCGGAGTGAGCCAGCAGCCCTGATCGTTCAGCCCACACCGCAAACAGGTCGGGATGCGCAGGATCCAGCGATGAAGGCATCAGGCTGTCGTCGAAATATACATTGCCGCTCGCGTCCTCCGAGTATCGCACCAGGGCGGCGACGCTCATGGCTCGAGCCTGCATTCCGGCATCGAGCGTCGAAAGCAGCCGCTGGCGAGTGTAGAAAATGCCGCTGAACAAAAGACCCGCCGCCAGCAACGCCTGCGAAAGCACGACGATGGTAATCAGCCGGGCTTTAATCGAGCCGTGCAGGATCGGACCCAAACGCTGCATAACGGAATTGTTTCTGGGTTTCATCCTTGCGATGTCCCATCCTGCAAAACATAACCCTGGCCGCGAAGCGTATGAATCAACTGCCGCGAGGAGCCATCGTCGAGTTTGCGCCTTAGTCCGGAGATATACACTTCGATGACGTTGCTGAATTTCTCCCAGTTGTAATCGTAGAGATGCTCCAATAATTCCGTCTTTGAGATCACGGCGCGGGGACGATGCGCCAGGTATTCCAATACGCGATATTCCATCGCGGTCAAAGCAATCGCCCGTCCTCCGCGTCGCACACTGCGGTTGACCGTGTTCAACTCCAAATCACCGACGGTTAGAACTGGAGAAGGTTGTCCTTTTCCGCGACGGATCAACGCTTTGGTTCGGGCCAGAAGTTCGCCCAGATCAAAAGGCTTGGTCAGGTAGTCGTCGGCTCCAGCGTTCAGCAGAGCCACGACGGACTCTTTGTCGTCGCGAGCCGTTACCACCAGAACCGGCGTGCGCTGACCCGACTTCCGCATGCGCCCAAGCAATTGCATGCCATCCATTTGCGGCAGCATGAGATCGAGCAGCACAACATCGTATTCGCTGGACTCCGCCAGAAACAGCCCTTCCGGACCATCGTGAGCGATATCGACCGCATACCCCGCGCTCTCGCGCAGACTGCGGGCAATGTTTTCCGCCAGCCGCGGTTCATCTTCGATGATCAGAACGCGCAACTTCGACCTCTCGTGTGCCCATCAAACACTTACTCTTTTTAACCTTAACGCGTCCTGAACTCGGTTGGAAGTGCTGAGGGTTACCCTGCTTGGCGTCCGCATCGCTTGGTGCCTCCGAACCTCAACTTAGCCCCGGAACGCTCTAATTGGCCGCGAGTTGAGTTTGTTCGTCGGGTCAGACACACCCGGACCCGAATCGGTGCGGCGTCTCCCATATTGGGTTTCCCTAAACATTAGAAGTCGCCGGCTGCCTGTCGGAAATGCGGCATGCAAAGGTCTTTATCCTGAAGTGTAGGCAGGCGAAAGTTTGGCGAATGAGTTGCTTATCAGTGATGGAGCTGGAGTCAATCAGAAGCAAACAGCGAAACGTATCGCCAGCAGGACGAAAGGAAAATTTCATGTTGGATCTCAGCGACATCAAGATTACGCATCGCGATGAACAGGTTCTGAAGTTGCTGGTCGAAGGATGCAGCAATAAGGAAATCGCGGAGCAACTGAACATCAGCCCCCGGACCGTGAAACAGCATTTGCGTACCTTGTTTCTGCGAGCCGGAATTAGGGATGGCCGCAAGCGCGTGAAACTCGCGACTGCCGTTTTCCAAAGAGAGCAGAGGGAGTCTCATGCAACCATGTGATCGTCTGACCGCCAAGGAAATTCAAGTCGCGATGCTGGTCTGGGAAGGCCAGACCAATCGCGAAATCGCGAGTGTAATCGGCACTACTGAGCAAGTAATAAAAAATTACTTGCGCAATACCTTCGATAAACTCGGTGTCTGGAGCCGCCTTGAATTGGCGCTCTATGTCGCCGCACACGGCGGCGTGCAATGGCGCAAACCCGCACCCCTGCCAACTGCTTCCGTCCTGTCTTCTCTCCTGGCGCCTACCGAGTTACCATTGCGACAAAACGCCCAACCGACGGCGGTACCCGGCGAACAAAATGACCATGGGTCACCGGGGTCTCGGATTAAGTCAAGAGGACTGCCACGACTGATTTCGGCCTAGTTTTTCACAGGCCGAAATTGCCCCTCGGAGGGTACGCTCGGATTGGAAGTCTGAGTCTGGTTTGCTGTTAGTGCGCGCTTACGCACTGGTATTGCCTCACCGGCCATCGACGATTGCACCGAAAACAGTGCACTACCCTGTGGAGGGAACGCATGTCTCTGAAAATAAATAGCCTGCAATGAGATGAAATTAGTTGACGATCGCCATCCTTCGGAGTACACACCTCCAGCGATTTTGCACGGCGTTCGTTCACAGAAAATAAAGTAAGGTTGGGACATTCGCGATTGAGGTTGCCGATCCTCTTGCCTGCACAATGCTTGCCCACGAAGCGAGCATTGGAACGAAAGCTGGAAAGAAGCGGAAACGATTTTCGCCAGTTCTGATTTTGGAGTGGGGCATGCTCACCCTGCGGTCATGGAGCAGCGAAGAATTGCGAACGAATCGATGGGAAATTAGATCGGAAATCGGTTAATCGATATTCAGCAGCCAATTGTCTCCCCCTATGGCTAATGTCAGACGTAACTCGGTCAAAGCCACGATCCTGGTTGTGGACGATTCCCCTGAGATCCAACGTTACCTGCGGGCCTTATTGGAGCTTGACTCCTACCGGGTCGAAACCGCCAGCAACGGCTATGAAGCCCTGCAGAGCTTAGCCGACGTGTGTCCCGATGTGGTGTTGCTTGATGTGCAGATGCCGGGGATGGACGGCCTGGAAACTTTGCGCCAGTTGAAAGAGTTCCGTTCGAACGCAAAAGTCATCATGTGTTCAGGCCTTGACGATCCCGTCAAGATTCGCGAGGCCGCCGCGCTGGGTGCACACGGCTATCTCCTGAAGCCCATCCAACATTTGTATCTTTCGGCTGCGGTTGAACGCTGCCTCGCGGAAAATATGGCAAAACGCCCGAGCGAGCTTATGGGAGCCCAACTCTTTGTGTTGCCGTCGCCTAGCCCACTCTGAGCAGGAACCGCTGTTTGGCGACTTCAAAGCCTGATTCGAATCATGCTCTCGAGGTACTGCTTGAGTTGATTTCTGTCTTGTTCAGTCAGTTCGACAAACTTCACTCCGATCCCAAAACCCGGTGTGCTGGTTACGACTTCGCCATTCGCCCACAGCTTGAAATCTTTAACCCAAAGCGCAATCCTGATTTGCGTTCCTTTTGGTAGAGGATTGGGCATCTCCAGAAAACATCCTCCCAGGCTGAGATCCGCGGTTCTGGTTCGCATGGGAGCGGTTGCACCCGCGGGGTAAACCTCCGCCGAATTGGTGCACTTCACACGAACTTGAGTCCGTCGATCTCGTGCATCGCGGATGGCTCCATCGAAACCAGGCGGCGGTAAAGGGAAATCCCAAAGGCTTTTCTCCGGCGACAGATTGAGTAAGCCCATTCGTCCCGCTTTGGCGCTGCTCCACTCTCCCACCCATTTCACCCGAAAATGAGTCTTCGTGGCCCCATAAGTGACGCCAACAATCTCATCCACCTTCGGCCGGGCTTGAACTCCATCCAACTCCAACCCATGTTGGCTGACGTTGACTGTGAAGACCTTCTCGGAGAAAATCTGCCCGGCGCTATCGGTCCCGAAGATTCGGACGGGAACTCGGATTTCCTTGCGGGGCTCGCGACGTTTACCCATGACCTGACCAGACTCCTCCAAAATAGCTTGGGCCGCAGGTGATGTGATTCTACTTCAGATATCTGCGCTCGCCCAATGAACGGATAGACTGTCCCACCGGGAAGCCCTGCAACCTGCACAAGGGAAAACGCTGCAAAAGGTTGCATAAACGCTTTCTGTTTCCTGGGGATTGACGGCAAAAACGCCGCTTTTACAGCCATTTGACGATAAGCCCGCGGCATCCCAATTGCACTGGCACCGGGGTTGCACCAAGGTTTGAGTGCGTCCCCCGCCGACTGTTGCGATTCGAGGTTCGAGGTAGCAAATGACCACTAAAGAAAGCTTCTGGATGGCCTGTGACTCCATCGAACAGTTGCGAGCTGAATACGGACCCTTCCAAACCCGCGCCGAGGCCGAAGCGGAAGCGCACAAGCTAGGATTCGGCTTTCTCTTGCGCTACGAGCATGTCATCGACGCCAACGAAAACATCCAGGAAGTGCGCTGCATCTTTATCGAGTTGCCGTCGGCCCGCCCGGCGCCAAGCGGTCCCGTAATCCGCAAGCTTCACACTCGCTGCGCCACCTGCGGCGAATCCGCCGTTCATGATGAACACTGGCAAGCTGAGGTGTGGGCCGATATTCATGAATTTGAGCATATCCGCCATCGTGTCCGCCTCTTCGAGCAAAGCCGTCGCGAAGGCCTCAAGGAAATTGGCGATTGGCGCGATCAGTGCGCGTGATCTCACCCGTCTCTCCAAAACTTTTTAATTTTCTGCTAGTCTGTTCCCGGTAAGCCGGCCCTCAGCTGGGCCACGTCCGAGAAAACTATGGTCTTGGTGATTTCGCTCTTTCTGGCGCTGATTCCTCTCCTCGGTATCGTTTACATCATTTTTTTCGGCTCCTTGACCACGGTCGACGGGCTGTTCATGTCCCTGATCCTTCTCTCCATCTCCGGCATTCTTGGTTTGAATGTCTTGATTGAGTTGCGCAAGGGGAAGTCCGCGTTTGCCCCTAGCCGCGGTGCGCCCGCCGCCAGAACGGCCGGGCCGGTAGCGGAGGGTGCCCGACTGAAAGCCCGAGGCAAAGTAAAAGAAGTGGTCTTCTTCGAGTCCAACGTGGGGCAGCCCAATAAATCCATCGTCACTCTTTTCGACGGCGGCGGTTCTTCGCAAACCCTCGCCCTTGAGGGAGACGTGCGCAACGCCATTCCCGTAGGCCAAACGCTCGAAATCACGCTGCGCAAAGAAGCTGGCAAGAACGTCCTGGTAGACGTCAGCCATGCCTGACCCGAACTGAAAACCGAGAACCAGCGTCTGAAAACTGGTTTTCTCTTGCGTTCTTCTTCGAGCCAAATTTCCTTCGTTCTTCACCGGTCTACCGTCGATTTCTTGGCTGCAATCCGGACCGCCATTCCGGCTGATTACGAACGTAACTCACAACCCTACTTCCGCCTCGCTAGCCTGTGCGATTCCAGTAGAGAATTACCAGGCAGTGGTATTTCGCCGGACGAACCGCGTCCGAAGCGGAGGGGGAATGGACCGGACGAGAGAGGAACTGGACGCGCCTGCGCCAACCATGTTGGCGCGCGCGGAACAAATTCAACGGGAGATTCAACAGCTCTCGGGACGCGACCTGCAGTTGTGGTCGATCGTGATTCTCGTCGTTGTCGTGCTTACGGCGGGCATGTTGGCGCTGGTTTTGCCCAACGTGATCTGGGCCCAGCGCGTTATCCGCATCGAACATGTTTATCTCCCGCAACTCTTCTTCGGATTGATCTCGCTGATCCTGCTCTTCAATATTTACCTGGTCGGGCAAAAAGTCAGTTTGAACAATACCCGCCGCGCTCTCATCAGCGAACTGGTGCTCAATGAGAGATTGGAAAGCCTGTCGCTCATCGATCCCCTAACCCAACTGTTGAACCGCAGGGCGATGAACGAACTCATTCCCAGAGAGGTGGCGCGTGCCAATCGGATCTCCAGTCACCTTACCTTCCTGACTATCGACCTCGATGGTTTCCGCGCCATCAATTCCAAGTTCGGAAACGTCGAGGGCAACCTCCTGCTGAGAGAGTTTTCCAAGTTGCTCACCCTGATCTTTCGCGGCGGCGACATCGTCTTCCGCCAGGGTGGGGACGAGTTCCTTGTGGTTATGCCCGATACCAGTGAGGAAGATGCCGATTTTCCCATCCGCCGCTTGCACCGTGCGCTGGAGCAGTGGAACCTCAGCAGCGGCAAAAGCTATCAACTCTCGTTCAGCTGGGGCATCGCCGGCTATGTGACCGGCAGCGAAGTTGAAGATGTCCTGCGCACCGTCGACCGCCAGCTCTACCAGAAGAAACACAATCTCGTTCCCGTATTCTAATATTTTGATCACCTCAGGATCGGGCAAGGTCCTCGTCCACCGGGCTCGACGCAAGGACTTCGCGAAGCCGGCAGAACATCCAGCCTAAGGCTGCCACTCCCGCGATCCACACCGAGAAGCAAAGTTTAACCACCCAACCCGGGGCTTCTCCCACTCTTCGCAATAGAAATGGCAGAAAATTCCAGGTCGTGATGTGAACGTAGTCCCACGGATCCTGAGTCATGGCGTGATTGTTGAGTCCCCACGCGTCCATCTTGCCCAAAGCAAACGCGAGGATGTTCTTGAGGCGTAGCGCGATCACTAAGGTCGGATGACCCAGCGTCTCCATCTGGTAAATCTCCAGCGGCAACCAGAACGCAAGTGACGCTAATTGGATAGCAGCGCTGACCGCGATCAGCGTCAGTCCGATCGTCCAGACGAATTTTCCCAGATCCGCGCGATAACGCAACAGCAACGGCACTGAAATAAACGCTACCAGCTCTGCCGCCGTTGAAACGTATCGATCGCCCCAGGCAAAGTCACCACTCCATACCGTGTACTTTGCGTAAAAGCTTATGTACGCCAAAAGCAGCAAGGACGCTGCGACGACGTATGCTTTTATTTCAGGGCGGAAGCGCATCCACGCCAGTACCGTAATGACGATCGTGAGGATCACCAGGGGATCAAAAAGGAAGATCGACTTCTCCGGCGCAAAGAGCGCACCCAGAAAACCAACGTGGAATGAATTCTCGAACGGATAACTCGCGGGCAGCGATGGATCCAGCTGGCGGCGTTCGACAGCAAAATAGTGTACGTAAGTGTTGAAGAATGATCCGAAGCGATAGTACTGGTACAGGCGGTCGACCAGCAGAAAGATCGCATACACCGGCAGGGCAATCTTCAGATACGCCACGAACCGCTCCCACAATGCCCGCCCGCGAACCCGCTCGAACCACAGAACGAGAAACAGAAACGCCGCCCCGGCCAGAAGGTCGAGGCCGGTAGTCAGGCGAGTCAGCAGGTTGAGTCCAAACGCAGCCGACCCGACGAGCAAAGCGCGGCGGCTGCCGGTTCGCAGCCACTCATACTGAAATGTAAACCCAGCCAGAGTCAGCAACATGATGTAGTTGTTCTCCATCATGTTCTGGGTGTAATGGAGATGAGTGGTACAGAATAGCAGCGCCAGTACGCCGGCCGCGGCTTGGCGGGTAGTGAAACTGAGCCAGCGTAGAAAGCGGAAACAGACCAGCGCGGTTAATACGCTGAGCAGAATGTTGGTGCTGTAACTGACCACAATGTTGCGCACGCTCGGGTCATTGCCGTTGTAGTCCTCAAAAACCGGCAACTTTTCGACGTACGTTCCAACGATATCTGCCGGCAGCATCAGCAGGGGCTGACCTATGCCATACCAGTCAAACAGTCTGCCTCTGCGGCCATGCACACCGAACTCTGGATACTCCTGCGGGAAAACCGGGGGCTCCGAAGTCCAAAAGGAATGGGCGGTCTGAAGACGATGCATGGTATCGGCTGAGCCCAGCTCGCCGGACTGCACCACGAACGCGCCGAGGCCTGCAATGAACGCCAGCAGAACCAAAGGATCCCGCAGCCAGGCCCGAGCGCGGACTGTCATGCCTAGCTCTTTCGCGATCTCACAATCGCTTCTCTGGCTTCCTTGTCTGCGGTTCTGCGACGCTCGGTTTCGCGTTTATCCCATAGCTGCTTGCCTTTTGCTAGCGCGATCTCAACCTTTACTTTACCGTTCTTGAAATACATCCGGGTGGGGATCAGCGTGAGTCCGCGCTGCTGTGTCTTGCCGATCAACTTGCGGATCTCCTCTTTGTGCATCAATAGCTTGCGTGTGCGCAGGGGAGCGTGATTGAAGATGTTGCCATGCTCATACGGACCGATGTGGCAGTTCAGCAGCCAGAGTTCGCCGTCTTTGACTAGGCCATAAGAATCTTTGAGATTGGTGCGGCCCGCTCGAACCGATTTGACCTCCGTCCCGGTCAGCGCGACGCCCGCCTCAAATTTTTCCAGCAAGAAGTAGTTGTGTGACGCGATCCTATTAACGGAGGCATCGCGCTGCCCTGCCGCTGTGGGATCGCGACGCGGGTTTTTCTCCGGATTCGGCCGGGTTGGTTGTACAGGCTGCCGTGGCATGGTTTCTACTAGCTTATCTCATTGCGGTGGTGGGGGCGTCGAGGCTTGGTCAGTTGCCGCGTGAAGGACAACGAATTCGCGCGGAGCAGAGGAGAGAGCTAGAGACAAGTTTTCTCTCGCGCACTCACATACAGGATCAAACCCATGCCCGAGCGAATCGGGGGAAGTTTAGGACCATCACACCTTCAGTGCTAGAACCAAAGAGTGTAACTGCCACTGCATCCACCACATCGGAAGGCTCCGAGGCGATGCTATAATCGCGCAGCTAACACTATCTTTGGCAGATATTTAGAGTTGCGTCCCGAGGTCCTCGCCGACTCGCGGGAGAAAACTGCTCTAAGAGGAATTTTGATGAAACGCTTGCTCCGCTCGGCGGCGATGGTCTTGCTGGTTTTGGCCGTAACCCTAGCCATCGCGGCCGACAAGGCCAAGTCTCTATACAACAAAGGCAAGGATGCGGAGGCGCGAGAGAACTACGAACAAGCCTACGATCTTTACAAGCAGGCTTACGACCTCAAGCCCACCGAACTCACCTACAAGTCCGCGTTCGATCGCCTACGTTTTCTCGCCGGCGCATCGCACGTGCATCGCGGACAATTGCTCCGCGACGCCGGCCAACTGGACACCGCGCTAGCCGAATTCCAGAAAGCCGCCGACATCGATCCTTCGAGTGCCATCGCCCAGCAGGAACTCCAACACACAAAACAGATGATCGAGGCGGCCAAGGCTACCGGACCAAAAGCGGCAGCCGCTCCACCGAGCGGCGTGCAAAAGCGCTTGGAGGAAGCCGGAGGTCCAGTCGAACTGGCAACCATTTCGAATACTCCCATCAATCTTAAGATCACGGAAGATTCGAAGGTCATTTATGAGACGGTAGGCAAACTCGCCGGCATCAACGTGTTGTTTGATCCCGACTATACTTCCCGGCGCGTCAAGATTGAGCTGAATAACGTATCCCTCGAGGAAGCGCTGGAGATTATCGCGCTCGAATCAAAAACCTTCTGGCGGCCGGTAACCCCCAACACAATTTTCGTAGCCTCCGACAACCCTGCCAAGCGCAAGGACCTCGAGCAAAGCGTAATCAAGACTTTCTACCTGGCAAACCTTTCCCAGCCGACCGAACTGCAGGACGTGGTCAACGCCATGCGCCAGATTCTTGAAATCTCGCGCATTCAGCCCTTACCCTCGCAGAGCGCAATCGTAGTGCGCGGAACTCCCGACCAGATCGCGCTGGCGCAAAAATTGATTGGCGATCTGGATAAAGCCAAAGCCGAGGTCATCGTGGACGTCGCGGTTCTGCAGATCAACCGCGATAAATCAAAGACCTTGGGCATCAGCCCACCGACCAGCGCAACTGTCGCTTTGCAGAACAACATCACCAACACGAGCACAACCGGAACCACTCCCACCACCGGCCTGACCACTGGCAATACATCGAGCACCACCGGTACACCCAACCAGCTCAACCTGAATCAGCTCGCGAACCTGAACGCAACCGATTTCACTATTACCATTCCGCAGGCGACGGCCACCGCGCTCTTCAGCGACACCAGCACCAAGCTCATTCAGAAACCGCAGATTCGCGCCGTGGACGGACAGAAAGCTTCGCTCAAGATCGGCGACCGTGTGCCCGTAGCCACTGGTTCGTTCCAGCCCGGCATCGGCGGTGTCGGCATCAACCCGCTGGTGAACACCCAATTTCAATATCTCGATGTCGGCGTAAACATTGATATCACGCCCAAGGTTCACGCCAACGGCGAAGTAACGCTCAAGGTCGTCATGGATATTTCCTCCGTGACCGGCACTTCCAACATCGGAGGCATCAGCCAGCCCATCATCGGGCAACGGAAAATCGAACACGAAGTTCGGTTGAAAGAAGGAGAAGTCAATCTGCTCGGCGGCATGCTGGAAGACTCGCAGACCAAGTCGCTGAGCGGCATCCCCGGATTGGGCCAGATTCCGATCCTGAAATATCTGTTCGCGCAGTCCACTACCGATCACTCGGAAACTGAGACCGTCTTCGTCCTCATTCCGCACATCGTGCGCGCCCACGAATACAACGACATGAATCAGGAGGCCATCGACGTAGGTACGGCGAACGCAATCGAGCTGCGCCGGGTCAGCCATCAGTTGCCGGCGCCTGCTCCAGTTCCTGTCTCTCGACCGCAAGCTCAGCCGCAAGGTGCGCCGGCGCCGGCTCCAGGCGCCCCGGCAACTCCGCCTCAAGGGGCAGCCGCCGTGGCCCCCACCGGGCCCGCGACCTTCAGCTTCGATCCGGCCACTATTTCACAACCGAAGGGATCGACTTTTGCCGTCAACGTTATGCTTACCGGAGCCCAGAACGCGTTCTCCGTTCCCTTGCAGATCAGCTACGATCCGAAGATGCTCCAGGTGATCAATGTTTCGAATGGAAGTTTCCTGTCGCATGATGGCCAGGCCGTAGCGCTGGTGCATCGCGACGATGACACCACCGGAACCCTGCAGATTACCGCGACCCGGCCACCGGGCGCCCCGGGGATTTCTGGCGAAGGCTCGATCGTGACTTTGACGTTAGTTGCGAAGGCTGCTGGCCAATCCTCGTTAACCATTGCCAGGGGAAGCGTGCGCGACCCCGGTATGCAAGCTGCGCCCGCGGCCGGCGCCAACGTGACCGTAACGATTCAATAGGGAGTTGCGCGTGGAGGACAGGCGTCCTCGACGGTCGCCATCGATGCACTGGAACCGAGTCCCCCTGTGATTCTTGGTGGCGCAGCGCTTCAACGCTGCGGTAAACCGCCCTCGAATGAATAAGGAGGTTTACCCCGAGGTAGCGAAACATCAGTTTTCCCGCAACCTGATAAGGATTGCGAGGAAAGGCAAGAAAGACGAGCCAGCCGGGGCGAAAGATCAGTTCTCGTTAACACTTCAAATGCTGATTGCCAGAAAAAACGTCGCACAAAGGACACGGGGTTTCACGCTCATCGAGCTGATCGTGGCCACCGCGATTCTGCTGATCCTCAGTACGCTCGCTATCCCGTTGGTGCGGGTAAGCATCAAGCGCGAGAAGGAGCACGAGTTACGACAGGCTTTGTGGCAGATGCGGGATGCCATCGATCGCTACAAGGACGCTGCCGACGCCGGTAAGTTCCAGACCAAGGTGGGATCGGAAAACTACCCTCCCGATTTGGATACGCTGGTGAAAGGCGTCGATGTGGGCGGCAAGAAATTAAAGTTTCTCCGCAAGATTCCGATTGATCCGATGACGAACAGTACCGAGTGGGGGCTGCACTCCATGCAGGATGATCCGGAATCCGACTCTTGGGATGAGCAAAACGTTTTCGACGTGTTTACCAAATCGCAAGACACGGCGCTCGACGGAACCAAGTACAAGGACTGGTAGATGGCAAGATCTCGCAGAAAGCAAAGCCGTGGCTTCACCCTGATCGAGCTGATGATCGTCATCAGCGTCATCCTGATCCTGGTCTCGGTCGCGCTCCCGGCTTACAACCAATCCATTTGGCGAGCCCGGGAATCGGTGCTGAAGCAGAATCTGTTCGCCCTTCGCTCCGTCATCTCGCAATACACGCTGGACAAGCAGAAGGCCCCGCAATCTCTGGAAGACCTGGTTTCAGCCGGTTACTTCAAGCAAATTCCCAACGACCCCATGACCGGCCGCAGCGACACTTGGACCGTCGAAGAGGAAACCGACACAATTATTACCGTCAACCAGCAGGAGCCCGGAATCTACGACGTGCACAGTGGCTCGAGCGCGGTCGGCAGCGACGGCACCGCTTACAACACCTGGTAACGCACCTTCTAGCTTTCACCGGTCAATTCGTCTCTAGGATGAAAGTTTCCGCCTCGCCACACGGCCTCCGCCGCCCCCACAGCTCGCTGACCTGGCATTATCAGTGACTCTCGGCGAGTCTATCGGCCTCAATGCAGCGGTTGACTCCTGCCCATCGCCGGGGGATACTTGGATGCTGCCAGTTGGGGAATCATGCCACGCACGCTTGGGAACCTGCCAAGTTCTGTCGGTCACTCCATCAACGGCTCATGCCAGTTCACATCAAAGGAATTCAAATGACTCGATTGTTGCCCAGCTTTTCCCAAGGAAATCGCCGTCTCGTGTTCCCGTTGTTTCAACTTGTAATCTGCCTCCTGATTCTCGCCTTCTCAGCCTTGGCGCAGACTTCGTCGGAACAAATCTCCACGCCCGCTCCGCAGGGGTTTACAGGAATATTTGGTGGAGGCCCGTTTTATAAGACGGCGAATTTCAATGTCCCCAAGAACATCGCTGAAATTGAACACGCTGGCTACTCTGAAGCCATCGTCTGGAGCGTCGAAGTCAATAGCACAGGCGATTTGAATTTCAACGGAGAATTCCCCTTGACCTCAAAGGGCGTCTATGTGGGCAACAAAACTTATCCGAATTTCGCCGCGGATATGGCCACGTTAAAGAAAGCTGGAATCGTCAAAAGAGTCACCTTCAGCATCGGTTCCTCCAACTACGGAGACTGGGAAGACATCACGGCTTTGGTGAAGGCGCAAGGCGTCGGTCCGAAGAGCATTCTGTACAAGGATTTCAAGGCCCTGAAAAAAGCGATCCCGGCTCTGGATGCCCTCGATTTTGACGACGAAAACAGCTACAACCTCCCCACCACCGTGAAGTTCGGGGTCATGGTTGGGAAACTCGGCTATCACGTCATGCCTGATCCCTATGTCGACGCCAGCTATTGGCAGAGTGTGGTTTCACGAATCAACACCCAACTCCCGGGCACGGTAGACGGAATTCATCTGCAGGCCTATGCCGGCGGTGGCGGAAACAATCCATGCTCCGGTTGGAATTTTGGAAAGGTGCCTGTTTTCCCCGGCGTCTGGGACAAGAACTACACCCCAGGTCAAGTGCAGACGTTGATGAGTGGCTGGCACAAGGAATGCGGAATCCTCGGCGGGTATATGTGGATCTACGACGACTTTGTGGGCAATGGCTTCGCCAAAAAGTACGCCACCGCGATCAACAAAGGAGTCAAATAGAACCGCCCCACCGGGCAGCGTCTAAATCGCACATATAAACCGGGTGCCCCACCCTTCCGCGTTCTTTGCGGAGGGTGGGACGCCAAGCCGCCCAGGATGGCAACTCCACAAACCCCTGGTCCTCTCCAATCCTGAACCCCCCAATTCCCATTTTGGAACTCGAATCCCAACTTTTCCACTATTTCCTT
>Ga0206956_1108_pt1 | contig 22918 bp, 15 predicted proteins | sample Alteio_BWOrgHeat_35_FD_153252 | JGI IMG/M metagenome (GOLD analysis project Ga0206956, IMG submission 153252) | Enriched cells from forest soil in Barre Woods Harvard Forest LTER site, Petersham, Massachusetts, United States -... | ecosystem: Environmental > Terrestrial > Soil > Temperate forest >...
GCAGGCGGACCTGCGCCTGCCGATACTCCAACTCAGCGCGCACCTGGTCGGCTTGCGCCTGCCGATTTCGGATGGGGATGGTAAGAGTCAGCCCAACTCCCTTGTCGGGCGCGGTCCCGTTGACGAGCTGACTAAAAGTGTTGGCGGTGCTGACCGGACCGCCATTGCGGAACGGAGGAGCAGCGGTCGGCGGATTAAAGCACCCGAAGCTACTGGTCGCAGTCGTGCAAGTGCCACCTAGCGACGGCGGCAACAGCGCAGGATTCACATTCCCGCCGATACCTGATCCGCCATAGTATGCGAACAGATCGAGAGTAGGCAGCATGGCGTTGCGAACGGCTTTGTTGTTGAGCTCGCGGCTGTTCAGATCGATTCGCGATTCAGCCAATTCCGCGCGATGGCCGAGCGCGTCACCGATCAGGTCCTGCACAGGGACTACCGATTCTTGCTCGGGTAGTTGCATGGTGGAGGTAGGAATGACATCGGCGCTTGCGAGCTTGGGATCTTCCAGCGTGCGGCTGAGCGCATTCTTCATCAACAATTCCTGCAATTCCAGATTGGTTTGCGCGAGTATCAAAGCCTGCTGATCGGTGGAAACCGTGCTCTGTGCGCTCACCACCTGGATGGGCGGCAAGGTTCCAAATTGCACTTGCTTCTTGTTGTCGGCAAGCGTCCTCTGCGCAAAGGTAAGCGCCTCCTGCTGGACCCTCACGTTCTCATAAGCGAATACCAGATCCCAATACAGGTTTTCGATTTGGTCTACGGTTGTGATGATTTGCAGGCGGAAGGCGACGTCAGAAATCTCGCGGTTATTCTTCGCAATCCGGATGAAGCGCGTGTTGGCCACGAAACCAAATCCTTGCAACAGGTTCTGCGTAAGCCGGAATTGCAGGCCAGAACTAAGGCTGGGTGTGTACTCGCTGGTTGGGAGGTTGGTGGTAACGTGCGTGTTGTTGAATCCCACTGCGAAATTCGTACCGGTATGAAAGCCCTGCAGGTAGCTGAAGTCGGCTGTACCGGTGTTGCTATTGGCGATGGGCACGGGGCTGAATACGCTAGTGGATTGGGTGAAGTTGCGGTCGATCTGAAGAGTGCTGTTAATAACGGGATCGAAACTGGTAATGGGCGAACCAATGCCCAAGGTAGAGCTGACCAAACCGTTCGTACCCGTGCCCACGCCGCCGGCGGCTACGCTCGTGCCACCCGTTCCCGACCCGACCGTTCCACTGAGCCCGCCTACCCCGCCACCGGGCGTGTTTTGGACGATGCCCGTATTCACACCGAGAATATTGGCGCCCGCCTCGGCTCGCAAGACGTCGGTATCCGCGATGTTCAGGTTGTACCGCGCCAACACCAGATCAAGATTGTTCTCCAGAGCCAGCGCCACCGCGTCGTTCATCGAGAGCATGATCTTGCCGTCCTGCATCAACTGTTGAATGCGATCGGTATTGTTCAGATTCGGCGGTGGCACGTAGCCCGGTTTATACGGGGCGATCACATTGGGGAACTGGGAGCGCGGTTTCGAATAGTCCACTGCGACGTACTGCTGTGACTGCGGCGCTGGGGCCGGCATGGACTGGGGCGCCTGGGGCAATCCGGATTGAGCCGGTTGCGCGTTCTGCGCCCATCCGCTGAGGGTCAGCCCACCAGCCAGTGCAACCACGACAACTTGCCGCCTCACGGAATTCAAACTAAGCAAACACATTTCTTTATCTCCTTGTTGTTCTATCGACTTCTGGTAAATATTGCGACACTTCTCAATATCGAGATTGGATGCCCCCAAATTTCTGGGGACACACTAGAGTAGCTTTGGAAGCAGCTAAGTATACGGGCGGAAATTGTAAAGATTTATAAAGGTGCGATTCGTGGCGGAGATGAACAGCGAAAGGACTGTCGGTGCGAAGTTGCCACTATCGGCATTGCGGAACAAATTCTCGCCGTTGGACTTTAAGAAAGGAGCGGCTTAGAATCCCGCCCCTTCAAGGTTCCACTCGCCGATTGCCAGGTTCGCCCGCAAGCTGCACAGCACTAATTCTGGGGTTGCTGTTGCTGAGGAGCTTCCATCACCGACTTCACATCCTGACGGGGTTTCACATAAGGCACACTTGGCATGCGCGTGACCAGTCCGCGCTCGGCGTCGCCCATGACGATTCCGGCGTGGTCCAGTAGCAGGCCAGTGGCTCGATCCATCTCTATTCGCGATTTCTCATAGGCCGCCATTGCCGAAACCAGGTTGGATTCGTTGGTCGCCAAAATAGATTGGTTCTGCAAAACCAGCGTGCTGGTGGAAGCGCCGAGATTTAACTTCTTCTGTTCCGCGTCCAGAGACTCATGACCTAGCCTTACCGCTGCCTGCGCCGCTACGACAGCAGCTCGATTTTGCACCACCTGGAACTGGGCGTTGCGAACCTCGATGCGAATCTGGTTTTCAATTTGCTGCTCGCGCATCTGCGCCTGACGGTATTCCAATTCCGCGCGCACTTGTAACGCGTCCGCGTTGCGGTTTCGAATTGGAATGTTTAGTGTCAGGCCAACACCCTTATCGGGCGCAGTCGAGTTGACCAACTGATTCAATGCAGTGGTGTAACCAACGGGTGTGACAGGGGGGATGAAGGTACCACCCAAGGCGGAATTGAAACCCGAGCAGAATCCCTCCGCCTGCTCCGCGGGAGGTTGATTGGCGCAGAGGTTAGCAGGGTTTTGTGAACCTGCCAACCCCGAACCGCCGTAATAGGCAAAAAGGTCGAGAGTGGGCAGCATCGAATTGCGAATCGCTTTGTTATTGATCTCACGGTTGGTCAGATCGATCCTCGACTCAGCCAATTCGGGCCGATGACCAAGGGCGTCGTTGACCAAATCTTGAATTGGTGTAACCGGCTCCTGATCCGGCAAGGCGATGGTTGAAACCGGAATGACTTCGGCATCCGCGAGCACCGGATCGACTAATGTCCGGCTGAGCGCATTCTTCATCAGCAATTGCTGTAGCTGCAGATTATTCTGGCCCAGGATCAAGCTCTGCTGATCAGAGGAAACCGTGCTCTGAGCACGAACTACCTCAATCGGAGCCAGACTACCGATCTGCACTTGCTTCTGGGTGTCCGACAGGGTCTTCTGCGCGAAAGCTAGTGACTCCTGCTGCACCCTTACATTCTCGTACGCGAAGACCAAGTCCCAGTACATGTTCTCGATCTGATCCACAGTCGTAATAACCTGCAACCGGAACGCGACGTCGGATATTTCGCGGTTGTTCTTGGTTAGTCGAATCAAGCGGGCGTTGGGAAGAAAGCCGAATCCTTGCAACAGATGCTGCGTAAGCTTGAACTGGAAAGCCGGGCTGATCTGCGGGCTATAAGTGTTGAACACATTGTTGGTGGTAATCCGCGAGTTGGTGAACCCCACCGACATGTTCGTGCCCCACTGGAAGCCTTGGTTGTAGAGGAAATTGTAGGTTCCTGTATTCTGCGCTACCGTGGGCGCCCCGGTGAACACGTTGCTGGAGATGATATTGTTGTGGTCTTCCTGGATCGTACCCGTGAGTATCGGGTCGAAACTCGTAATCGGCGATCCCAGACCAAGGCTCGAACTCACCAATCCGTTCGTGCCCGCCCCTATACCGCCTGGTGCAGCCGTAGTGCCGCCTGCGCCGGAGCCGACCGTTCCGCCCAGTCCGCCCACGCCGCTACCCGGCGTATTTTGCACCACTCCGGAATTCGCTCCGAGAAAGCTGTTGGCTCCGGATTTCGCGCGCAGAACATCTGTGTCGGCGATGTTCAAGTTGTAACGCGCGATTCCGATATCAAGATTGTTCTCTAGCGCCAGCGCGACCGCATCGTCAATCGAAAGCATGATCTTTCCGTCATGCATGAGCTGATCGATCCGCGGCGTATTGGCTAGATTCGGCGGCGGCACGTGTTGCGGCATGTAAGGCCGAATCACGTTTGGGAAAGCGGGAGTCGGCTTGGAATAATCTCTTAAAACGAACTCCTGCGGTTGCGGTGCCGGCACCGTCCGGGGCTCAGAAGCAGGCGACGCGGAACTGGATTGAGTTGAGTCTTGCGCCCAACCGCTAACGGCCAGCGCGCAGCCGAGAAACATTGCAGCAGCCAGCCGGCAGGCGGAATTCAAAGCAGACAAAGGCATTCGCTTCTCTCCATGCATAAGAATCGCTCGTGATGGCGACAAAGGCTTCTGTAGATCAAGAGTTATTACGCAAAACAGCCTATCCGGGTTTCATTTTTGTGTTCTTGGGGCAAGGCTCTGCGTTTCGTCGTAAAGCGCTACGTGGAATGCAATAGTATAGCTGACGCGACACTCCTGAATCAGGCCCGGCCTAGCCGACCGCATTAAATTTGCGAAGACTTGCAAACTATTTCGACGTGATGCGCAATCTCAAAATCGTTCTAGCCTATGACGGCTCGGAATTCTCCGGATGGCAGGTACAGCCGGATGTTGCCACAATCCAGGGCACACTCGCCTCGGCTATTGGACGAGTGACCGGCGAAAAGGTTTTGCCGCAAGCTTCCGGACGCACCGATGCCGGGGTTCACGCTCTTGCGCAAGTCGCCACGTTCGTGACCGAATCGCCCATGCCCGCCCGCAACCTGGTGAAGGCGCTGAACGATATTCTTCCGCCTTCCATCCGGGTGATCGAGTCCATCGACGCGCCCCTTGAATTTCACGCGCGCAAGTCAGCTCATGCGAAAACCTACCGTTACCGCATTTATCGCGGCGCCATTTGTTCCCCATTTCTGGCGCGCTACGTCTGGCACTATCCTTATCCCCTTGACCGCGACGCAATGCAGGAAGCCGCTGGATTGGTCATTGGAGAACACGACTTCACTTCCTTTGCAGCAGTAGATTCAGAGCGCAGTCGCAAGGATGAAACTAATTCCGTGGTTGGTCATGCAGCACTTTCAAACGTGCGGCAGATCTTCGCTTCGACCTGGGACCGTGGAAGCGAAGACGAGGAACTGGTTTACACCGTCCGAGGCAGCGGCTTCCTCCACCACATGGTCCGCAATCTGGTGGGAACATTCATGCTCGTGGGAAAAGGAACATTGAAGCCGGACGACATAACGGGCATTTTGGCGGCACGCAACCGCTCGGCCGCCGGAGCCACAGCTCCGGCTAGCGGGCTGTATTTGGTGAATGTCGAATATTGAACCAGTATGAACGGACAACCATCCTGTACTGTAGATGCGTTGCTTGCAACGTTGCTATAGTCGGGAATGAGACGTAGCAAGTTGCGTGTCTACACAGCATGGCAACCGATCTTCAAGTCACGACGCGCAAGGTGGCTTCGGTAAATCCCGCGACCGGCGAGACCCTGCGCGAATTCGAGGCTGCTGCCGACGCCGAGGTACATGCTACGGTAGTCCGGGCGCGCGCGGCGCAACCGGCATGGAACCAGACTGATGTGCGAGGGCGAGTTGCTGTCCTGCGGAAGTTTCAGCGTCTGCTCCACGAAAAGAAATCGGAAGTTGCGACGCTGATTACGCGCGAGGCCGGCAAACCGGTGGTAGAGGCGCTGCTTACCGAAATTATGGTCGTGTTGGATGCCACACGGTTCTGTGTCGATAATGCGTTTGCCTTCTTGCATGAGCGGCCGGTTCCGCACGGCAACCTGGCCATGAAGACCAAGGTTGGACGCATCCTGCGCGAGCCCTATGGAGTGATCGGCATTATCTCGCCGTGGAATTATCCGTTCTCCATTCCTGCCACTGAATCGCTGTCCGCGCTCGTGACCGGAAATGCGGTCGTGCTGAAACCTTCAGAACTTACTTCGCTGACGGCTTTGCAACTGGCGTCCTTGCTGCATGAGGCGGGCGTTCCCAACGATGTCTTTCAGGTCATCGTTGGCGACGGGCCCACGGGTTCTGCATTGCTGAACGCAGAAATCGACAAGCTGGTTTTCACCGGAAGCGTCGTCACTGGCAAGCGCATCGCCCAGGCAGCCGCCGCTCGCTTGCTCCCGGTAGTACTGGAACTTGGCGGGAAAGATCCCATGCTGGTGCTCGATGACGCCGATGTGGACGTCGCATCCAGCGGCGCGGTCTGGGGTGCGTTCGTGAACGCCGGACAAGCCTGCCTTTCAGTCGAACGCTGCTACGTACATCGCACGTTGTATGACGCATTCCTCGAGGCTTGCGTGCGAAAAACCAAGCTGCTGCGAATTGGCAACGGGCTTGATCCGCACACTGATGTTGGCCCCCTGATCCGCGAACTACAGGTGCGTAATGTGGAGGCACAGGTCGAAGATGCGCGTTCGCACGGCGCGCGAGTGCTCATTGGAGGCTCGCGACTCCCTGAGCTCGGCCCGAATTTTTACGCTCCCACCGTACTTGCCGAAGTCACTCATGCCATGCAGATCATGCGCGAGGAAACGTTCGGTCCGGTCCTTCCCGTAATGCCTTTCGACACTGATGATGAGGCGATCCGGCTGGCCAATGATTCTGATTTCGGTCTCGCTGCCAGCGTTTGGACACGCAATCGTACGCGCGGAGAATCGTTGGCCCGGCGCATCCAGGCTGGCACGGTCATGGTGAACGACGCCATCGCTTGCTTCGGCATCAGTGACGCTCCGCATGGGGGAATAAAGTCTAGCGGACTGGGCCGCACTCACGGTATTTTCGGTTTGGAGGAAATAGTGCGAATCAAGTATCTGGACACCGATCGTTTGCCCGAGGTCAAGAAAGTCTGGTGGTACGGATACGGCGAAGCATGCACCCGACAGATGGAAGGCTTCATCGATCTGATGTTCGCCCCCCCTCCGCTCCAAAAACTCCGAGGGGCACTACGCTCGGCGGGAGCGTACTTGCGAAAAGGGCGCCTCTAGTGCGGGTTACATCGCGACGCGCTTCGTGAGCCTCTGGCATCGCGCAAAACCCTTCGAGTAGAATACTGACAGACGAAATCCTGCGGCGTTCGCCGCTTGAACGAGGGTAAACCTTTTGGCCACAACCGTAACCTCTGGCACGCAGACTCCTCCGCAACTTCCCAAGCACAAAGTCAAAGTTAAGAAGGCGGGACAACGGGCTTGCAACGAGAAGAACGAGAAAGGCAAGTTTTGCGGCGGTCATCTCAAACACTGGTTCTACGCTAGCGATGTCCTGGAGCAGGCCTGCGGGGATGTGGAGAAGGCTTGGGGCCGCGATGCCGAAGTCTATCGCTGCGAACATTGTAAGACGCTTTATTTGCCGAATCCCGAGGAGTCGGGTGGTCTTAATGTTGCTGGATCAGGGCAGATTTCGATTTTCGGGTTGACGGTGCCACCAAAGAAATAGGTCAAAATGCGCTGCCGAGCTTTGCTCGGCCTGGACGGGGGGCGCCCGTCCCTACGCGGCAAGAACGTATGCTATCTTCCGAACTTATTTACGACTGGAACCGAATCCATCCCGCATCGTTGCGGCCGGTGGGAAAGGTTTTGCTTAACGATGAAACTTTGCGTGACGGTTTGCAGTCGCCTTCGGTGCGTGATCCCTCCATCTCAGAAAAAATTCAGATACTCCATCTCATGGAAACTCTGGGCATCAACTCGCTCGATCTTGGGCTGCCTGGAGCAGGGCCGCGCGCGGTGGAGCATGTGGAGGCTCTGGCACGCGAGATCGTAGCCCACAAAATGAAGATTCGCGCCAATTGCGCGAGCCGTACGCATGCGAACGACATTCGCCCTATCGCGGAAATTGTCCAGCGCACCGGCCTGAAAATCGAAGCCGCGACGTTTATTGGATCCAGCCCCATCCGCCGCTTCACCGAAAATTGGACCGATGATTTTCTGCTCAAGACAACGGAAAGCGCGGTGAAGTATGCCGTATCGCTTGAGCTGGACGCGATGTATGTCACCGAAGACACCACCCGGTGCGATCCGGAGATGGTGAAGCGCCTCTACTCGACGGCCATCAATTGTGGGGCGCGGGCCATCGTCATTTGCGACACTGCGGGGCACGCCACGCCGATGGGGGCATTTGCCCTGGTGCAGTTCGTCATCAACGAAGTGGTGAAGCCATCGGGCGAGAAGATTCGCGTCGATTGGCACGGTCATTGCGATCGCGGCTTAGCCATTGCGAACTCCATGGCGGCGCTGTTTGCAGGCGCGGATTGCGTGCACGCAACCGCGCTGGGAATTGGAGAACGCGTCGGCAACACGCAGATGGATCAGATGCTTTTGAACTTGAAACTCATGAGCATTCCTCCGTGGGCGGAGCAGGATCTTACCAGGCTGAAAGAGTATTGCGTTGCTGTGTCGCAGGCGACCGGCGTGCCCATTCCGGCAAATTATCCAGTGGTGGGAGAAGACGCGTTTCGCACGGCCACCGGTGTGCATGCAGCCGCCGTTATCAAGGCCTTCAAGAAGAACGACATTGAACTGGCAAACACGGTTTACTCGGGAGTGCCTTCGCACGTGTTCGGCCTGGAACAGGTGATCGATGTGGGTCCCATGAGCGGGAAGTCAAACGTGTTGTTCTGGCTGGACCGGCGAGGGATTCCAGCGTCGGATGATGTAGTGGACAGCATCTATCAGCGGGCGAAAGCGTCGGACCACACTCTCAGCGAGGCGGAAATTCTGGAGTGTGTGGAGCGGTCGCAAGCCCATTAGATCGAGCAGACCGAACAACCTCGGTTACGACCTCCTCAAGGCTGCATGATTTACACTGGCCCCGTTCCCCACGGAGGCAGGTCATGCGCCGTTTGTTCGGCTTGATTTTGTTTGCGTCATTGGTTCTTCCCGCTCTAGCTCAGAATAAACAACAGCATCCCTTTACCTTTGAAGACATGATGGCACTCAAGCGGGTGGGAGAGCCCATTGTTTCGCCCGACGGAAAATGGGTTTTGTTCAGCGCGGTGGATGTCAGCCTGGAAGCGAATACGAAGACGCCGCATGTCTGGGCGGTACCGACCGCGGGTGGCGAAGCGCACGAGATTATTCATGTCCAGGAATCGGATCGACCGCGCTGGGCGCCGGATGGTAAGCGATTTTTGTTCGTGTCGTCGAAAGAAGGCGGTTCGCAGATCTGGATCGCTGATTTTGATGACACCAAAGGTACGGTGACGGCTACGCATAAGCTGACTTCGATTGCTACCGAAGGTGATGGCCCTCTCTGGTCGCCGGATGGAAAGAACATTCTTTTTGTTTCCAATGTCTATCCCGAGTGCCCTGACGAAGTTTGCAATGCGAAGAAAGTTGAGGAAGCGGAGCAGTCGAAGGTCAAGGCTCTAACGTTCACTCGGCTGCTTTACCGCCATTGGAACGCCTACAAGGCGGGAAAGCGCAATCATCTTCTGATTATTTCGGTTGACGGTGGAGCGAGCCGCGATCTCACCCCTGGGGATTACGATGTGCCGCCGTTTAGCTTGGGCGGGCAAGACGATTACGCATTCTCGCCCGATGGGCAGGAGATTTGCTACACGTCGAATCATGACGCGGATGAAGCTCTGAGCACTAACAATGATTTATTTATTGTTTCTGTGAATGGCGGGACGGCGAAGAAGATCACGGACAATCCGGCGAACGACTCGTCGCCGCTTTACTCGCCGGATGGCAAGTACATCGCGTATCGGGCGCAGGTTCGGGCGGGATACGAGAGCGATCGCTTTCGGTTGATGCTGTACAACCGGCGCAGCGGACATATCAGAAATCTCACCGAAAGTTTCGACCGCTGGGTTGGAACCTATGCGTGGGATCCCGATTCTTCCAAGATTTATTTCGTTGCGGAAGAGAAGGGCGATTCGCCGGTGTATTCCATCGCGCTGGATACTGCGGTCATCGGCGGCGATGAAGGAAACGATACGACCGCCCGTCTTACGAAAAACAACGTCAAGCTGATTGTGCCGGGCCACAACGACGATCTCGCCGTGACCCATGACGGCAAGAGTCTCTTATTTACACGGATGTCGGTGAGGTTCCCGAATGAGATCTTTCGCGCCGCGTTAGCGCAAGCCGCCTCTTCGGCTGGCGGGGCCACCGTCTTCGAATCTCAGGAGGTGTGCACGGATGCGAGCGGAAAGATCAAACCTGAGGGATGCAAGGCCCCGCCCGCGGAAAAGAGCGTAGTCCAGCTCACCGATCTCAATCATGCTGTGCTTTCCCGAGTTGCCATGTCTCCTCTCGAATCCTTTTGGTTCACTGGCGCGAGCGGTGACAAAGTAGAAGCGTTCTTTATCAAGCCGCCGAATCTCGATGCCAGCAAGAAATATCCCGTCAAGTTTCTGATTCACGGCGGGCCGCAGGGCGCTTGGGGAGACGACTGGAGTTATCGCTGGAATCCGGAATTGTTCGCTGCCAACGGCTATGTGGTGGTGATGGTGAATTTCCACGGGTCGACGGGCTATGGGCAGAAGTTCATCGACGCAGTCAACGGTGACTGGGGTGGGGCACCGTTTGAAGATCTGATGAAAGGCTTGGATGATGCTGAGCGTACCTACCCGTTCATCGACAAGGACCGGGAATGCGCGTTGGGCGCAAGCTTTGGCGGCTACATGGCAAACTGGATTCTCGGACATTCGCAGCGCTTCAAGTGCATCGTCTCGCACGATGGGACGTTCAACAATGAATCCGTATGGGGCACGACCGAGGAGCTTTGGTTCGAGGAGTGGGAGTTCAAAGGGCCACTTTATAACAATCGCGAACTCTACCGCAAATGGTCGCCGCACTTGTCGGCACTGAATTTTAAGACTCCTACACTGGTCATTCACGGCCAACTGGATTATCGATTGGATGTGTCGGAAGGATTCCAGCTGTTCACGACATTGCAGCGTCTGAAAGTGCCTTCAAAGATGCTTTATTTCCCCGATGAGGGACACTGGGTGCTCAAGCCGCAAAACAGTCAACTCTGGTACAAGACTGTGAACGACTGGGTGGATCAGTGGACGAAGAAGTGATCGAAATTTTTCATGCCCACGCGTACATTGCCAGTTCCTATTGCGTAACCGGCCACAACGATTGCAATTGAAATGGTAGGCTTTCCGGCCCAGCCGTAACGTTGCCGAGAATTGCCAGAGCGCCTTGAAACCCTCCAGTAGAGGGCAGCATGCTCGCCAAGCCGTTCGCGTCAGAAGTCACAGCGGCTTGCGATATCCCGAGAATAATCGGCATCGGATTGGTCGTAATGTTCGTATCTCCGCCCGACACAATCGGCGCGTTGTCGGTGGTGCGTCCCAGCAACCACTGGAACAAGACGCTGGCGCCTAGCACAGGATTCGGGGGAACCAACGTGTCCGTGACCCGAACCGCAACCGGTTGGAATGGTGACCCAACAGTGATGAGTTGTAGATCTCCAGCCACCGCCTGTAACCGCAGCCCTGAGGACGGCACCGGGAGCACGTGGAAGCCCAGGCAAGGATTGTTGTTTGATCCTACACAGGCGTTTCCATCTACCTCGGCTGCGAAGTTCGCAAGCTGCAAGGTAGTGCTGGCGTATCCGCTGCTATTTGTGGTGGCGGAAGCAGGGTTCAACGTGCCGCTTCCGTGGTAGAGAGAAAAGTTTACTGTCTGACCATTTTGTGGCGATCCATTCGATAGAACCCGTGCGATCAGCGCGAGGTTGACTGTCGCACCTTGCGCGACCGATTCACTTTGAGGAACGAGCGCGATGTCGAACGCCGACCCCTCACAGTCCACGCAGCCTACCAAAGTAGTTTGCACCTGCTGAGGGCTGGTGTACGAAGCTGGTGCAAGTTGTACCGTGATAGTCATTGCCCCCGGAGTGAGCACAGTGGCGTAAGCGGAGGCCTGACCTGATTGGTCGGTCAGCATAGTGCAGCTAACGCCACCGGCACAGACTATCGGCGTACCCATCCCCGGGCTAAAATCCACCGCGGGAGTCGATGTAAAGGAAACAGTAGCCCCGGCTATTGGAGTTACTCCGTCGGGCGCGAGAGCTTGGACGCGAATTGGATTTGGCGCCTGTCCCCCGACCGGTATGCGAGGGTTCGCCCCGGCGATCAGGCTGAGCGCATCGTTAGGACCCGCGCCGTAGGTCACAACAGCTGTGAGTATCGACGTGGCACCCGTCGGCGGATCCAATAGCTTTATATTCTGCACTCCGTCGGCTTGGGCGGACCCGGTGACGAAGATCTGGTTCGCGGATGCTGCTAGTGGTGGGGCATTCCCGCTTCCAATGGCAACCGCAGTGTTAGCTTGGAATCCATACCCAGCAATCGCGAGAGCCGTTCCACCGGCCACGCTGGCGCGGGTTGGACTTACGTGGTCGCCGTAGAGCAAGCGTGCGTGATACCTGTAGTCCGGGCGTCCATCGCCCCGGATGTCGGCGATTCCGAGGCGGAAGCTGGTCGCCTCCAGCAATTCCGCGTTCAGAATCGTCGTCCCGAAAATCGAAGAGTTGAATGCGGATGGCGTGTTGGCTGGGGCCGGAAAAGTTCCCGGGTCAGACAACTGCCACAAACCAATCACGGGTTGAGCCTCGTTTTCTGACGGATCGCCGGAGTCATCCAGGGCGGCGACCAACACGGAAAGAGTACGGTTCGCCTGCCCCGTGAACCAGAAATAGTCGAGACCGCCGTAGGGGTCCAGCGAGGCTGCCCAGTCGCCCGGAACCGGCAGCGGCGCGGGAGAGTTGTACGTCGTCGGCCCAAACCAATCTGGTTTTTGGAGAGCACTGGCTTGCATCACAATGTCCTGGGGAAAGTCGCCGCCCAAGGTTACGTTCACTGTGATGGTTTGAGTCGAGCCCGAAGGCAGCACCTGCCAAGGCTGGTAAGGGCCCACAGTCGGCGACCAAAGAGGATCGACTGCCTCGACCGTCAATTGGTACTGTGCGTTGTTTCCGCCGTTGGGAAATTGCAGCCCGGCAAGATCAAAAAATCCTTCGAGCGTCGTGTCGTTCGAGCCGTAGCGATTAAACGGCAGGCCCGTGGCGTCGTTGAAGCCGGTGGCCGTCGTTCCCACATTTCCGGCGAACAGGAAACCGGAAACGCAAGCAGACGCGTACGCTCCCGAGGGCTGACCGGTATTAGGATCGATCCAGCGGGCAACGACATTTACCCCTTGCATGCCTTGGCCTGATTGTCCGCTCGCATTCGCGAAATAGATGTTGCCGTGAATGCGGGCAGTGCTCGCGGAAAAAGTCGATCCCGGATATAAGCGCGACAGTGCTGCCTGATCGTCCATTTTCGGTTGGTAGGGATTGACTTGGCCGCCATTGGAATAGCACAGGGAAATGGGAACGCAGCTAGGAGAATCGACAGCATGCATGATGCTAAAACCGACGTAGTCGTCGGCAGTCGGTCGGGGATTGCCCGTCTGGACGTTAAGGTTCATCTGGGACCATCCAAGGCCCAGCACCCGCCCCAGCACCCGCACAAGCCTGTATTCCACATCAGGGTCCGGCAGTTGGGCGACACAGTTTCCGTTGATGACGACCAGCGCGTGCAAGAAATAAGCTGCGACTCCGAAATTGTCGACTCCTCCATAGACCGCATTGCCGAAGCACTCTGAGGCATCGCCTGCGCCCTGGCCAAGAAGTGCGTTCGTGACTGTGCCGTCCGCGTCGTAAACGATGCCCACGGGCGTGCCTGTGGCCGTTGGCATAATGTCAGCGGGCATGGTGATGGTTCCATCGCTGTTGCGGTAGACGTTCGAGCCGTTGACATCTTCCGCAAGTTGACCAACGTGCGTGACTGACAGCGCGACCGTCGAAATGGAGGTCCACTGACTGAAGGCGTCGGCGACCAGTGCGTCCCCTTGAGGCCCGGAAACCGTCGCACTTAGGGGGCCCTGGTCGGTGTAATAGTTGACTACTCCCTGGGCCCAGGTCAGAGGTGTGCCGGCCGTCCCCTGGTTGAAGTAGCTGATTCCGGCAATGTAGCGCGGGCCCCCAGCTCGCGCCAGTTGCATGAATGTCAGGAGCAGTAGAATCACTGCTGCTCCGGGATAAACGAACCTCGATCTAACTGTCCATCGCCGTGAAGCTCTCGAGGTTTTTGGGGGGGGTCCGGGTAAGCATGGCGGCGACCCATCTGGCATCTCCAGCGCACGCGAAGACAAGGGGCTCGTCGGCATGACTTACTCCTCCGCCGAGCGGAGGAAACGGACGAGCTCGATAGGGGTTACACGAGTTCGTCCCCGCAACGCGTCTCGAATATGCGGACGCGGTGCCGGAAAACTGATCCGTCCTGGATCAAGCACTATCTGGCCGTCGGGGCCAATTTTGAAACGGCCCATCGGCCCTCGGACCGGGCTAGTCAACCCTAATTTGCTGGGAGGATACAAGAACAGCAGAACGCGTTCGCCCATGCGATAACTTTCGCCGGATTCCCATAAGCCGGCCCATTCGCGGATCGCCAGCATCTGTCCCGTGCGAACGCCGCGCAAGCCCTGATCGACGTGAAAGTTGATCTCGACGGTGGCTACACCGTTTCCTTTTGGAGCAACCCGCTGCACTGATTTGACCGTACCAGCGAAGATGTAGCCCGAGCTTTGGGTCACGGGGCGTCGATGCTGAGGGTGTGCTGATCCGGGCGGGATCAATACTGGGAGTACTGGCCGCGTCGGCTGCTCCGCAACCACCAGCGGCGAGACTGGAGCGAGGATCAGCGCAACAACAAAGACCTTCCAATTTGGAAACAACATGAGCAAGCCTCGCTTCTAAATCGAGGCCAGCCTTTGACGGGAATTGACTGACACTACCACTACGCAAGCAAGGATGGCTGTGCCGGCTGTCACAGAAGGATTGAGCTTTGTCTGAGGAAATCGCGGTGAAACTGTGATGTCGGTACCCAAGACTTACTGCTTCGCGCGCACCTCAGTGAGTTTTTCTCCGGCTCTGCCGCTGCGCTGACAAGTGCGCCCCCGTCAGCAGTAACAACCCCGTAAGGAATGCCCAAAACATCAAGCTGGCTGACAGAGCGAATGGTCCGTACACTTCCTGGAAATCCAGCCGCGGCAGCGCCAGGATGTAACAGTATTTCAAGATCTCCGACAGCAAGCCCATGATCACCGCCGCAGGCACGACCGCCCGAGCTGGCACCTTGCCGTTGGGCAGCAGCCAATAGATCAAAAAGAAAATTGCAATACTCGCGGCGATGGCGAAAAGCTTCATGATCAAAAAACCCAGCAGCCGGGTGGCGAGAAATGGATGCCCGAAGGTTAGAGTCTTCAGCAGAAACACATTCTCCGCAGTCAATGCGACCGAAAGCAGCGCCAGCACACCGCTGCTGAATGCAAGGCCAAGCGAGATCAATTGATTTCCGAGATAAGAACGATTTTCCGGAAAACGCCAGACCCGGTTCAACGCAACTTCGAGCGGCATGAAGATTCCTGTCGAAGTGATCAGCAGAATCAATAGGGAGAACATTTGCGCCCGGTTGCGCGCGTTAACCAGCGCGTTCAGATTGCGAATCACGAAGTCCTGCCCGGCAGGCAAGTAATCGCGCAGCAGTTGCACCACAACCTCATACATCGCCGGCGAGTGGAACACTCGTCGAATTAAAGTCAGCAACAGCAGGACGAAGGGAAAGAATGAAAGGATCGCATTCGCTGCCACCGAGAACGCAAAGGTGTGGACCTCGGTGCGCAGAACATATTTCAGCGTAGAAGATAGCCAGCCCGAACGCGAGGCCGGGCCCTTAACAGAAACGTTAGGGATAGCCGTCTCAATCAGAACTGGGGGCGACAATGGATGGTCGTCGTTCAATATTTATCCAATATTATCAGAGAGTTGCGGCGCTCTCTTTGGGTCGGCGTAGTTGCCCGTCGACCGCGCCGATCTCTCAGTCGCGTTCGAAAAACCATGGGTCACACTTATTGCTTTCGCATCATTTCGCATTATTGTGAATTCTTCTCTTGCCAGAAAGAAAATTCCTGAATATTATTCCTGCTCGTTGACGAAATGTCGGCAACGACGTTCGTCAGCTTGGGTTGAGGTTTTTGTGCATTGTTGTCGAAACTCGCGCCACCACGACAGGCTCCGGAGCTTTGCGCCCTTTTCTTGACCGACGGCGCAGAACTCAGGAGCCTTTCTTGTTGAACCAAGTTCTCGGCTGCATGCAAGTGAAGACCGTTTCGTCCACATGCTTTGAGGGGGTAAGAGACACGCGCGCGCTTCAAGAAGAATGTGGAATTTTTAATCTTAGCAGAGGCGAAAGGAGTTCATTGTGAGAGAGAAGGGTACAGTAAAGTGGTTTAACGGGGCTAAAGGATACGGTTTTATCCAGCGGTCCACTGGGGAAGATGTCTTCGTTCATTTCTCCGCCATCCAGGAGAATGGTTACCGCACGCTGAATGAGGGCGAAACCGTGGAGTTTGATCTGCTGAAGGGCCCCAAGGGGTTCCAGGCGGGTAACGTAGTCCGCGCCTGACAACCCGGCTCACCAAACTTAAGAGTCAGAATTTCGCCAGACCCTCTCAGTATTCCCCTGGGAGGGTTTGTTGTTTTAGTTCCCAACCTCCGCGAAAGTTTAACTCCGTAGCCGGCGCTCTCGAGAAAATTCTCTGCTCCTTCTGTCCCGCCGCCTGGCGGTCTATTCGAGCTCTACCGAAACTAGATCGCCGTCGGCTGTTCCTCCGGCTCTATAATTGACTGCGACGGTGCGCCCCTTCCATTCGCAGGAAAAGTCATCGGCTCCCATGACCATCAGCGATTTGTAATTGTCCGTCCGGAGCTTCAGCACTTTCGCTCCCCCCGACACAGTGAGGATGGCTGATGGAGCGTGGGAGCAATCGACGGCAACTATCTTTCCCTTCAGAAATTGGATTGGACGCTTGTCGGGCTGCGGCGGGGCGGGAACTTGCTCCGGCTGATCGACACTGACTTCGTCGGATTGAGGATTTTGGGTTTGTGCCTTTGCCTGCGTCGCCGCTTGTGTTTTGGCCGTTGAAGAAGATGGAGTTGCAGAAGACGCGGGCGACGAAGACGGCGGTGCCGCGCCTGCAGGCTGCGCCTTAGTTTCAGCCTGCGGCAGCACGCCATACTTCTTCAACATGGGCAAACCTTCCAGTTGCTCAGTAGCGGCCTTAGCAATCTGCGGGTCCTGACTGGTCTTGAGCCGCTCGAGCAAAGCGGTAGCCGCATCCCAGTTCTTTCCCGCCATGTAAATCTGCGCCATGTTCAGCAAATAGGTTTGGTTTCGCGGCGCGAGTTGGATGGTTGCTCGCATCGAATCCATCGCGGCGTGGACGCCGCCGCCTTCCAGTTGCGCCATAGCCAACATGCTGCGAGCCTGGACGAATTCGGGATCCCAGTCCACGACCAGCCGGAGATCCTGCATCACGTTTGGAAGGCCCTCTGTCGATTTTCCAGCGGCTTGCGCCGCCCGCAACCGCACCAGTGCCAGGTAATAATGAAGCCATGGATCCTTGGGGTTGAGCTCCGCTCCCTTGTTGAATTCTTCAACTGCACTTTCGAATTCCTTCTTCTGCATGTACGCCCAGCCCAGTCCGCGACGCGCGACCACGTTGTCGGATTTTGGTTGGCCTATGATCGACTCCAGCTCCTGTACAGCTTGGTCGCGATGCTCTGGCAGACGAACGGTCATTTCCGCGAGCAACGCCTGCCCTTCCGCGAACGGAAGCTCTTGATTGCTGCTGCCAATCTGGTCGGACGGAGCCACGCCCAGCAACGGACTCGCCCCAGCAGCCCCGCTCTGGGCCACGGTATGGAAGTAATTCTTGACCGCGTCCGCAAATTGGCCCGAACTCATGCCATACGCTTTCTGGATCGCTTCCTCGATCGAGAGATGTTGGTTCTCGACCATGTCGAAGTAGGTGCCAGTCTCGGGAAGCTTGTTCTGGCTGAGCAGGTAGTGCATCACGATCCACGACTCGGCGTAGAACACGGTATGGTGCGAGCTTTCCTGCGCAGCAGGCATCGCACGGGAAGTGGCGAATAAGTCAGGGATCGCAAGCCATGCTGTCGTGTTCAGCGGTTCAGTGAACGAGTCTGGGTCGCCGCCAATCAGTACCTGCTTGTTCTCGAAGCGCAGGCTGGAAAAGTAGTCCGCGAAGCCTTCGTCGAACCAAGCCTGCGTGGGCGGATAATTACAGTTGAGGAACACCAAAGCAAAGTCGCGCGATATCGCTCGCCAACTCTCTTCTTTCGACAGGTTCAGCACGAAGTAGTTGCGGTCCTCGCCGGGGATGAAAAATCCACTACCGATCCCCTGCCCCTGGCGGTTAGGCACCACTTTGCTGTATTCGTCATCGTTCTTCAGGGCGATAATGTCGATCGGTTCCGACATGTTGATCCGGGTTCGCGCCAGCAGTTGGCCGAACATGGCGCGTATTTGTTCGAATCGCGCGGCCACGGCGTGTCCCTTGATATCATCCGCATCCGTGACCACAGAAAAATGGCTGGAGTTCACGCGGATCCAGTGGGACTCGTCGGAGCGCGCAGGCGCAAGCGGGACGCGGCATAGCAGGAGCACGACAGTAAGAAAGATGAAACGCAAAGACAGAGAATGGATGCGAAGCGTCATGGTCCGTCGCGAAGCTTGTCAGACAGAAGAATGCTAACACGCTGCGGCGATGGAAGATTTGCGCGGGCCGATCGGGAACGGACAATCTCAAACGTGGCTTGTTGGGTATTTACTGTAGGAATGTCGGCGAACGCTATAATTCTTCAATGTCATTTCTGCGCTATCTCATGCTGCTGTCTCTCATCGTTTGGCTGGGCGGGCTGATCTTCTTCGCCTTCGTTCTCGCGCCCACAGCCTTTTCCGTATTACCCAGTCGGCATCTGGCAGGAACATTAGTTGGACGCTCCCTGGGTGCGCTGCATTGGATGGGCATTATTTCCGGCATCATCTTTTTCGCGAGTTCGATTCTTTACAGCCAATTGACCAAAGGTTCGCCACGCGTGTTTGCCGCGCGCAACCTGCTCATCTGCTTGATGCTTGCGCTAACCCTGATCTCACAATTCGGCATTATTCCGCGCATGGACACGCTGCGAGCATCAATTGGCGAAATTGACTCGGTTCCTCCCGACAACCCGGCGCGCATGCAGTTCGACGCTTTGCATGTGTGGTCCACGCGAGTCGAAGGCGGAGTATTTCTGCTTGGGCTGGTGCTGGTGTATTTGACAGGTTCGCTTCTAGCTACTAGCTCCTAGGTTTTAAGGCGGATCTGCTTCAATCGATTTTTTGGAACGTCGCTTCATCATTTATCCTCACAAGACTAGCTAGAAGCTAGCAACTAGAAGCTTCCTTATGAAAACTGGCATTATTGGCCTGCCTCAGGTAGGCAAGACATCTCTCTTCGGCATGTTGACCAAGGCGTGTTTGTCCGAGCAGGCGTACGCGAACCCACGCGAGGCGCATCTCGGCGTGGCCAAGGTCCCAGACGACCGCCTCGACCGCCTGGCCGCACTCTACAACCCTAAGAAGTTGACCCACGCTTCGGTGGAATATGTGGACGTTGGCGCCATCGGCCAGGACGCCCTTAAAGAGACTGCTTATCTCACGCATTTGCGTGGCGTAGACGCGCTGGCCCACGTGCTGCGGGCCTTTGATGATCCTGCGATCCCGCACGTCGGCGGCATCGATCCTCTACGTGATATCAAGAACGTCGAGTTTGATCTGATGGTCAGCGACCTCGGGCAAATCGAAAAACGGCTGGAGCGCCTGGAAAAAGATCTGAAGAAGATGCGCACTGCGGATCTCGAAAAAGAATTCGATCTGCTCAAGCGCGCCAATGCTCACCTGGGATCGGAGCGCCCACTGCGCGAAATGGAGATGACCCCGGAAGACAAAAAGCGCCTGCGCGGTTTCATGTTCCTCAGCGAGAAACCAATTCTTTATGTCTTGAACGTAAACGAGAGCACGCAACTTGGAAAAGATCTCGAGGCTGCGGTCAGCAAATATAAGCTCACAGAAGTCGCGTCGCGACCGAATGCGGGCGCGGCAGCCATCTGCGGAAAGGTCGAGGCTGAACTTGCGGAAATGAGCGATGCTGATGCCGCCGAATTCCTTTCCAGCTACGGCCTCACCGAGAGCGGCCTGGTTCGCCTGATCCGCACTACCTATACGCTGCTCGGCTTGATTTCTTTCTTTACCGCGGGAGAAGACGAATGCCGCGCCTGGACCATCCCCGTGAACACTCGCGCGCAGGATGCGGCGGGCGCGATCCATTCCGATCTGCAGAAACATTTCATCCGCGCCGAAACCATCCGCTGGGATCAGCTACTCGACGCCGGATCAGAAGCCGACGCCCGCGCCCGCGGCACGCTGCGTCTGGAAGGAAAAGACTACATCGTGCAGGATGGCGAAGTGATGCACATCCGGCACAGCGGGTAGACGGGAACCAGGAACGGAGAACTGATATTATCCTCCCGCATGCATCCCGTTATTCTCAGTCTTTTGCTCGGTCTCACCGCCGCCGCGGCCAACGTATTCGGCGGCGCCATCATCGTCCAGAAGAACTGGGACCGCTCTTATCTCAGATATTTTATTGCTCTGGGCGCGGGATTCATGCTGGCCACCGCCATCGTCGAAGTTTTCCCAGCTGCATTGGAACTAAACGGCAAGAACGCGGCATTCCTGGTTCTGGTGGGCTATCTCATCATTCATTTTTTTGAGCACACGGTCACGCCCCATTTTCATTTCGGAGAAGAAACCCACACAGACGAATTTGTTCACGCCCACAAAGGGTATTCGATTCTGCTCGGTCTAACGATTCACACGTTTTTCGACGGCATCGCGATCACCGCTGGCTTTCTCGTCTCCAGTTGGCTCGGCTGGATCATTTTCCTGGCGATTTTCCTGCACAAGATTCCCGAAGGATTCACCATCACCTCCGTCATGCTGGCTAGCGGCCAAAGCCGCGGTGTGGCGTGGGCTGCGTCGATGCTGCTGGGTGCAGCGACCTTTGCGGGAGTACTGACCATGGCTCTTTTCAAGCACCAAGTGAGCTATGGATTGCCTCTAGCGGCGGGAGTGACGATCTACGTCGCGGCGTCCGACCTCATTCCGGAGGTAAACCGTGAGCCGGGGGCGAGAATGGCCTTAGTCGTTTTTCTGGGAGTCGGACTAATGTTCCTGCTGGACCACTTGGTTCATCTGCACTAAAACCTACTCCACCGTGTGTTTCGCGGTGTAACCTTCGCGCGCGATCACCAGATACTTCAGATCTTTCCCCTTCTGATCTTTAATCTTGAGCGTTCCTCCATCCGGCGCGACAACGTCGACTTTCAATTTGCGGTACGTGCCATCGAGCTTGGGATTGGTGGGATGATAAGCAATGCTGTACTGATTGCGTATATCGCCGCCGATCTGATGAAAAATCTCCGGGAACTCGGCCTGAAATCGTGGAAAGTAGGCGCGTCCCCCGGTCAAGCGGGCAAAGGTGTTCATTTCGTTGTCGGCTTGCAGATAATCCATTTGCCCAACTGGGATACCCGCTCCGTGAGGCGCGGACATGCCGCGTGCTTCGAAGTATTCCCGAACTTGCCATCCCACGCTGATCGGGAAAATCGTCACATCCTTCGTAGCTTTGATCTTCTTCATGATCTGGTCGAGATTCAGCTTGCTGAAAGTATCGACGCCGGTCGTCACCAGAATGATGTACTTATGCCCTTGAATCCGGTCCACCCGGTCCAGCGTGTCATAAAGCGCGTCGAACAGATTGGTCTCAGTGAAACCCGGAATTCGCAGCTGATTCAGTGCGCCGTAGGCTTGCTGCTTGTCTTGCGTGAAGTCCGCCAGGATGTAGTCGCGCATGTCGTAGGAAATCACCGCCAGCCAGTCGTCTTTTTTCAAAGTGCTGACGAAGGAGTAGGACGCCTGCAGAATGTCGCCCATGAAAAAATAATCTCCAGCGGCGAACTCGACCAACAGGACGGCCGTGATCGGCGCTTCCGAAATCGTGAAGCTGCTGATCTTCTGCGGCGCGCCATCTTCGGAAATGCGGAAATTCTCCTGTTTCAAATTGGAGATGAACTCCCCATCCTTGGTCGTAACCATAACCGGCACTTCCACTACGGGCACATCGACATGGATGGAATAGTCCGGCATGCCCTCAATCTTTTTTGGCTTCTCCGGCGGTGGAGGTGGCGGCGGCTCGTCCTTTTTCTTGGGAATGGCATAGGGGCCAACGTCGTTCTGTGGACCTCCGGCCGCGTCGGGCGCATCTGTCTGGCCTTTGGCAGGCGCCGAGGACCCTTGATCCTGTGCCGCAGTTAGACCTACAAGAATCCCCAAGACCAGAATCAGCAAGGAGATACGCCAACGTTGGAACAGCATAATACGGCCCAAGACCCTGCCAAACCGCCGGCCACCCTGCCCAGATGGGTATGAAATCATTTGAAGTCCTCGGAAAACCTTATGCTAGTATAGACGCAGAGCTTCGCGATTGGGATGTTTGCTCGGCTTTGATTGAACCCTCTCCTTCCCGGCAAATCGCGTACAAAGCGCGAAGTGTCATTCAGTAATAAGAGGACCAGTTGGCGGTTCTCGGGGAAATTTGTGGGTGAAACTGTGGATCGACCTGTACTAAGACGAGCGACTCTAGCCCTGTTTGTTTTCAGCTTTGCACTGTCCTCAATAATCCAGGCGCAGACTCCCAAGCCCGTTGAAACTATTCCGATCGAGCAAATCCATGCTGGCATGAAAGGCGTGGCCTACACCGTGTTTCAGGGCACGAAACCGGAACCCATGGATGTTGAGGTGCTCGGCATCCTCAAGAACGCCGACGGCCCCAAGGGCGACGTCATTCTGGTTCGTCTCGGCGGCGCTAAGGCGGAATACACCGGCGTGGTCGCCGGTATGAGCGGCAGCCCGGTTTATCTGGATGGCAAGCTGGCGGGCGCGCTCGCCTTCCGTATCGGCGAATTCTCGAAAGAACCTATTGCCGGCGTTACCCCGATCGCTGAGATGTTGGAGATCAGCGCGCTCGATCGCAATCCAGCTTCTGCGCCAGTCGAAGCCACATCCGCGGCCCGCTCCCCGAGCAAGACTGCGAGCCCAGGCGTTG
>Ga0206956_1109_pt1 | contig 22857 bp, 18 predicted proteins | sample Alteio_BWOrgHeat_35_FD_153252 | JGI IMG/M metagenome (GOLD analysis project Ga0206956, IMG submission 153252) | Enriched cells from forest soil in Barre Woods Harvard Forest LTER site, Petersham, Massachusetts, United States -... | ecosystem: Environmental > Terrestrial > Soil > Temperate forest >...
GAACACCCCGAGGCGTTTTTCGGTTTCGACGGTGCCGTTGAGAAAGGTGAAGGCGATATCGTTGGCCGTGGCGACGAGTTGTTCGTACCGGAGCAGGTCCCATTTCGCGATGGGCTCGCCATTGATCCGAGTGACGAGGTCGCCCGACTGTACGCCTGCGGCAGCGGCGGGCGAACCGGGCACTACGCCTGCAATGCGCCAGTAGGCGGGGGTCTTATCGAAGCTCATGCCGGCGCTCCGATGCGAGGGGGAAAGAATCGGGTCATGGCTGTCGCGCTGAAACACCACGCGGTCGTGTTCCTGATCGAAGGTAACGGAGAAATTCCGGAGTACTTCGCCGCCGACGGCGGAGAGTTCGTCGGTCAGCTCGACGATAGGCCGCGGGAGCGTGAAGTCTCCAATCATGAGCGTCTCGGCAAGGCGGCCGACTTGAGACGGTTTGTCGCCCGTCAGCGTGCCGACACTGGGGCCAGCATGCGGGCCATTGGCGTAGTGCGGCTCGAGTCCGACGGGATTGAGGCTAAGCGGAGAGTCACTGCCGGAATCGACCAGCGTGACAAAGCTGCGGTCATCGAGCCGCACGTGAATGAGCGGAGTCTTATTGGAGTCGTCGAGCGGTAGCGTGGTGCCGGGAAGCAGAGCGGTGGTCGTGGTTGGCTGTAGCACCACGCGGCTGCGCGGGTAATCGAGCGTGAGCAGCGTGGCGCGAAACAGCGGGAACCCCAGCACGCCATCGATCTTCACGCCGAAGTGCGCGGAAAGAGCTGCGCAGTCGTAGATCAACACCGGGACGTCGTCGAAGCGAACGTCACCCAACTCGAGACGCCGGAGCATGGCGGGCGGGAATTCTGCGGCATCGCCCTCGGCGGAGTGCACGACAACGCGCGGGGAGTCCGACGCCGGCGCGTGGGAGGAAGGATAGCGCTTGGCCAGCGCGGGCGTGACCAAGGTGACCGTCGAGCCCGTATCGATGAGGAAACGATAGGGGCCGTAACGATCCCAGCGCGCCTCGACGATGAGACAGTTGTCGAGAGTCTGGGCCGGCACGATGACGAGAGGACTACCAAACGTCGTCTGGCCCGGAGGAGGCGGCGCGCGGTGAAACGGCGACGGCAGGGCCGAACAGCCGCCGAGCAACAGCGCCATGCCAGCCGCGATCGACGAGAAATGGCGTTTCGTCGGAGCAAGCGCAGGTAAAGGCTGAAAGAGGGCGGCAGTGGGCACGAGAAGCGGGAAGCAAAGAAACTTCCCACGAGACGCCAAGGAGTAAACAGAAGTTCCAGCGATCTTAGCGAAGCGTGGCCTGAACCTTCTTCGGCAGCTTCGCGACGACGAGATCGTAACTGCGGGCAATGCGGCGGGTGAACTCCGCGGCCGGCAGAGCATCGAGATCCGAGACATGCACCCAATGGCGCTTCGCGCAATACGGCGCCTGGGCGATGCCATCGATTTCGGTGAGCGCATCGAATTCCTCCGGCGTACACTTAAATGTCGCGCCCTCGGCGAGGGTGCCATCCAGCGCGACGATGAGAAACATTTTCCCGGCGACCTTGAAAACCAGGTGTTCGCCCCACTGTTTCACAAACAGGGTCTGGGGCAGCGCAAGGGCGCAGGCCTTGAGCGATTCGAGACGCATAATCAGCCCAGGAGTTCGCGGAGCTTATCGGCGAGGCCTTCGCGGGTGAACGGTTTCGAGAGAAACGCGAGGCGCCCCCGCTCCGGGCCGAAGCGGCGCAACAGTTCGCCTTCCGTGTAACCGCTCATGAGCAGCACACGCACATCGCGCCGGATCTGGCGCAGCCCCTCGAGGGTTTGCTCGCCATTCATGCCGGGCATTACGAGGTCGAGCAGCACCACTTCGATTTGCGCCGAACGCTCGCGAAACGCCGCCAGACCGGATTTGCCATCGCCGATCGCGCGCGGCGTGAAGCCAAAGCTCGCAAGCATCTCGGCCGCAACCTGGTGGACGGATTCCTCATCGTCGATCACGAGCACCTGGCCGGTGCGCCGCCAGCCGGCGGGTGCGGAAGCGCAGGGCGCGGCGGGCCGCGCATCCGCCGCGGCATTCGGCGGCAGCAGGAGACGAAAAGAAGAACCCTTCCCCGGCGTGCTCTCGACCTGGAGAGCGCCCTGGTGACTGCGCACGATGCCGAGCGCGGCGGCGAGCCCAAGCCCGCGACCGGCGAATTTCGTGGTGAAAAACGGTTCGAAAATCTTGGCCCGAATCTCGGGGGCCATGCCGACGCCGTTGTCGCGAATCTCGATGAACACGTATTCGCCGGCCGGCCGGTCGGCGCCGGCGGCGCACTGGGCCAGCAGAGCAGCGTCGGCGCGCATCGTCCCGGTCGTAATCGTGATCTTGCCGGGATGGGTGGCGATGGCGTCGGCGGAATTGAGGACGAGATTCATCACGATTTGGCGGAGCTGCGTCGCATCGGCCGTGACCGGTGGCAGCCCCCGTGTCGGTGACAACTGGAGTTCGGCGCGCTGGCCGATCGAGATGCGCAGGAGCGGCACCAGGCCTTCGACCAAGGCGCTGAGATCGACGGGCTCGACCACAAAGCGGCCCTTGCCGGCGTAGGCCAGCATCTGGCGACAGAGCTCGGCAGCACGCAGCGAGGCCGACTCGATGGCGTGGAGGTGGCTGTGGAGCGTGGAGCCGGCCGGCAGCCCGAGGCGGGCGAGGTTGGCGTTGCCGAGGATGCCGGTGAGGAGGTTGTTGAAATCGTGCGCGATGCCGCCGGCCAGCAGACCGAGGCTCTCGAGTTTCTGGCCCTCGAGCAGCTTGCGCTCAAAGCCGATGCGCTCGATCTCGGCGAGCTTTTGTGGCGTAATGTCGAGCGCGATACCCTCGAAATAGTTGATATTCTCGTCGTCCGACCGGCGGCCATGGCCCCGGCACAGCACCCATTTTTCCCGGCCGTCGCGGGTGCGGAGGCGGTATTCGATCGCGAGTTCGTGGCCCACGGTGAGGGCGGCGAGCGTCGCGGCGCGCACATTCGCGAGGTCGTCTGGGTGGATGAGGTCGCGCAGGTGAACGCGACCGGCGATAAAATCCTCCGGAGCGTATCCGGTGAGTGCGGTCGCGCCATCGCTGACATAGAAGAGAGTGAACTGCTCGTCGTAGCGGCCGCGGAAAGCCATGCCGGGCAGGGCATGCAGAAAGCTCGCGAGTTCGCGGCGACTCTCGATGACTTCCTTGGTGCGCGCATCGACAAGGTCTTCGACGACAGCGGCCCGCCGGGTGAATTGGAAGACCCAGCCGGAGGCCATCCCCGAAAGCACAAGTCCGGTGACGAGCAGCCAAAGGGAGAGGTGAGACTGGTGCTCGTGGAGCCACAAGATCGAAGGGCGGTAGAGCACGGCCCACGTCTTGCCCCCGATCGCAAGCGGCTGCTCGCGGAAGAACGCGCTGCGGCGGAACTCTTGTTCGGAAGGCCACTGCACGGGTGCGCCGGGCGCAATCGTCTGATAATACAGGACCCGTTGCTCGGCCTCGGTCTGGGCCGGATCGACGTAGAGGAGCTCGAGATCGGTGTTCGACTCGCGCCGCAGCGACTCATCGAGCATGTCGTTCAGCCGAAAAACGCCGAGCACGTATCCAGTGGGTGGAGCGGCGACGTCCGTGCTGCGAAAAATCGGCCAGATCCAGACCAGGCCGATCCGGCCGCGATCGGGGCTCTCGAGCAGCTTGACCGCAGAGGAAACCATCAGCGTGCGATCGCGCCCGGCGCGTTCGACGGCCTCGGCGATCTTGCCGGTGGTGATGTCGAAACCAAACACGACTTCCTTCCCATCGGTCGGATAGATGAAGGTGACGGGAGTATAGTAGGGCTTGGACTCCACCGGTACGAGTGGGCCGTCGCCCCCCGTCTTCGAGATCTGCACCGGCCGGCCGAGCTTGCTGCTCATTTCCGCTTCGAAGGCCGTGCGATCGGCGCCAGCGATGACGGTCGCCCACTCCAGGGAGGCGACGCCGGAATAGTGCACGACAATTTCTTTGGCCGCGCGATCGAATTCATCGCGCGTGGGCTGCCGATCGGCGAGGAACAGGTTGCGCAAGCCGAAGAGACCCGCGCCATAATAGTTCAGGACCTCGCGTGTGAGAGTGTGCTGCACATCAGCGCTCCGAAAGAACTCCGCTTCGATCCGTCGCTGCACGCTTTGCGCGGAGATGCGGTAGGCGATCACGGATACCGAGACGCCAATCGCCAGCACGATGAGTGCGGCGTAGGATTGGAGGATCGGGATCGGTCGTCGGGCCACGCGAGGGATGATTGTTTTGTTGCTGGCCGACGCTCAACCGCGATTCGCTCAATCCGCGTTTTTGCGCGGGATTTGCACTACTCCGGCGCGCCCGCAGGCTCGCGATCGCTCAGGCGCGATAGGGCAGGGGATAACGCGTCGTGAGGGCATTCACGCGCTGGATGACGGCGGCGATAGCCGCGGCCTCACGCGGCGACCCGATCGCAGCGAGAACGACATCGATGCACGCGGCGATTTCCGCCATGTCGGCTTCGAGGAAACCGCGAGTGGTGACCGCGGGCGTGCCCAGACGGATGCCTGAGCCCTGGAAGGGGCTGCGCGTCTCGAACGGAACGGTGTTCTTGTTGCACGTGATGTGGGCGAGATCGAGAGTCTCCTGCGCCTTCTTGGCCGTGAGATCGGGGAACTTCGTCCGAAGATCGATCATGAACAGGTGGTTGTCCGTGCCGCCTGATACAATCTTATAGCCGCGGGCCAGAAAGTCCGCCGCGAGCGCGCGCGAATTCTTGATGATTTGCTCGGAGTACGTCTTGAACTCCGGCTTCAGGCACTCGCCAAAGCACACCGCTTTCGCGGCGATGACGTGCATCAGCGGGCCGCCCTGCGTGCCCGGAAAGACGGCCGAGTCGACCGCCTTGGCGTGTTGGGACCGGCAAAGGATGAGGCCGCCGCGCGGTCCGCGCAGCGTCTTGTGCGTGGTCGTCGTGACAAAATCGGCGTGCGGCACTGGCGAGGGATGGTGGCCCGACGCCACCAGACCGGCGATATGCGCGATATCGGCGAACAGCATCGCCCCCACCGAGCGCGCGATCTCACCCATCCGGGCGAAGTCGATGATGCGCGAGTAGGCGCTCGCGCCCACGGTGATCATCTTCGGCTTCTCGCGAAGTGCGACGGCGGCAAGCTCGTCGTAGTCGATCAGGCCGGAATCCTCGCGGACGCCGTACTGGCAAAAATTATAGAGCTTGCCGGAAAAATTGGCCGGATTGCCGTGGGTCAGGTGGCCGCCGTGGCTGAGGTTCATGCCCAGCAATTTGTCGCCGGGTTGAAGGACCGAGGCGTAAACCGCGGAGTTGGCCTGCGCGCCCGAGTGCGGCTGGACATTGGCATGCTCGGCGCCGAAAATCTGCTTGGCGCGATCGATGGCGAGCTGCTCGATCTTGTCCACCTGTTCGCAGCCGCCGTACCAGCGCTTGCCCGGATAGCCCTCGGCGTACTTGTTCGTCAGCACGCTGCCCTGGGCCTCAAGCACGGCGGGATAGGTGAAATTCTCCGACGCGATCAGCTCGATGTGACTCTGCTGGCGGGAGAGTTCGGCGGCAATGGCCGAAGCAATGGCGGGATCGAGGGTGGCGAGAGGCGCGGAGTTCAACATTGCGGAATTGAGATGGCGGATTGCGGAATAAGAAATACAACTCCAGCGGAAGTTTTTAGTCTGCAATCCGCAATCCGAAATCCACCTTTTGTTCAGGCGGACTTGGCGGCCAACTGTGTCTTAATGTAGTCCACCAACGAGGGGATTGCCTCGACCATCTCGTCGCGCGCCAGCTCGTAGGCCTTGAGCGGTCCGCCATAAGGGTCGGCGATTTCCTTGTCGCCGCGCTGAGGCATGAACTCGCGGAAAAGGAAAATGTTTTTCGGCACCGGCTCAGCCTGCAACCGGATCATCGCGCGGTGCGATTCGGTCATGCACAGGATCATCGCCGCCTTATCGAGCATCTCCTGCGTCAATGGCTGGCTGAGATGGTCGGAAATATTCAAGCCCACCTTTTTCAGGGCGATGACTGAATTCTCCGAAACCCGCTCGCCGCCGCGGGCGGCGACGCCGGCGGAAATCACCTCCAAGGATCGGAGCGGCTCGGGCTGCGCGGCGAGGGCATGCTGCAGCAGCGCCGCGGCCATGGGGCTGCGGCAGATGTTGGCGGTGCAAACGGTGACGATTTTTCCGGGCGCGGGCATCGATTGAGCGGAGGCAAAGGGCATGATTTTGCCGGAAAGGCAAAACCGTAGTATCCGCCAAGCCCGATCAGGGCAGGGCGAATGTCGGACGGCATCAGATTTTTTTCAATGCCAGGAGCGCGCGGTGCAATTGAACCGCGCGCTGGAACACGGCGTCGATCAACGGCGGAGGAAGCTTCGGTTTGGCCACGAGATCGGCGAGATCCGCCGACGGCTCCTCCTCGACGGCGGAGGACTCGCCCTTCCGATCCTTGGCGAGCTTGGCTTCGTCGTTGCGCGGCTTGTCCAAATTTTCGGCGAGGAGGGAATCGACGGTGGCGCCGTGTTCGAGTGCATCGTAGGCGCTGCGCTCGGTCTCGGCGGAGACCTTCAAGGCGATATCGGGCGTGAACGCAGGTGAGGGGACGCCTAACACGACGACGCTGGCGCCGGGGCCGCGCGGCGCAACGACGGAAAGGAGGGCCGCGCTGGTCTGCGCGTTGGCCAGCACGAAGACCGGCGCATGGGCGGTGGCATTGAACTTCAGCCATGCAGATAGCGCGGTGGCTTCCTCGCTGCTGCCATCGACGTAGCGCAGGTCGAGGATGCACGCTTGCCGGCGAGCCGCCTCGGCCGTCGGCAAATCCGCGGGGAGCTGGTGAACCCGAAAGTAGGCGAGGCCCTGGCCGAGATCCCGCGAAAGCGGCGCGGCCCGCGCAAGGCCGACGAGCGCGAGCAGGAGTAGAAAACGGGCGAGGAGAATTTTCATGAGCGATGCAACTGACGGGCGCCGATGTCGCGCCGAAAATACTTCGATGCGCATTGCACCTGATCGCAAGCGGCGTAGGCGCGATCGACCGCGATACGAAGCGTGGGTGCCAGCGCGGTCACCCCCAGCACGCGGCCGCCAGCGGTGACGACAGCGCCGGTGGAATTTTTCGCTGTGCCCGCGTGGTAGATGAACGTGGCCGGTGGAAGCGACGCCGCCGGCGGAAAAGCGATCGGGTCACCCTTCGGATAGACTTCGGGATAGCCGCGTGCGGCGATGACGACACAGGCGGCATGCTCGGATTTCACGGCGAGCCGAAAGCCGGCGAGTTCGCCGCGGGTGGCAGCCCAGAGCAGCGCAAGCACGTCAGTGGCGAGACGCGGCAGCACAACCTGCGTCTCGGGATCGCCGAAACGCGTGTTGTACTCGAGCACGCTCGGCCCGTCGGCCGTGAGCATGAGACCGATGAAAAGCGTGCCGCGAAAATCGATCCCCTCCGCCGCAATCGCATCCACCGAGGGCCGGACGATCTCGCGATCGATGCGGGCGAGCAGCGCTGGCGTGACGACCTCGGCCGGAGAATAGGCGCCCATGCCGCCGGTATTCGGGCCGGTATCGCCATCGCCGATGCGCTTGTGATCCTGCGCGGTGGGGAGAATCACGTAATCGCAGCCGGATACGACGACGAGGAGCGAAGTTTCTTCCCCGGTGAGGCAATCTTCGAGGAGGATCTTCGATTTTCGTCCCGCAGTCGCGGAATCGATTTTCGATTGAGGATTTAGCGCGAGGAGGGAGCGAACGGCGGTTTCGGCCTCGGCGTGGGTGGAGGCGACGACGACCCCTTTGCCGGCGGCGAGGCCGTCGGCTTTTACCACGATGGGCGCGGGCCGGGCGCGGAGATACGCGATGGCCGCCTCGGCGTCATCGAAGAATGCGGCGGCGGCGGTCGGGATTTTATATTTCAGCAGGATCTCCTTCGTGAAGATCTTCGAGGCCTCGAGCCGCGCGCCGTCGGCCTTCGGGCCGTAGGCGGGCACGCCGATTTTTTGCAAGGCGTCCACCAGCCCGAGCGAAAGCGGCACCTCGGGTCCGACGACGACAAACTCGATCTGCTCTCGCTGCGCGAGCGCGACGAGCCCGGGCACATCGTCGGCGGGGACCGGGAAACAAGTGGCGTCGGCGGCGATGCCGGCGTTGCCGGGCGCGCAGACGATGCGCGGCTGGGCCGGCGAAGCGAGCAGCGCGCGGACGAGCGCGTGTTCGCGACCGCCGGAACCGACGACGAGAACAGAGCGAGGAAGAGCGACGGAACTCACGCGGGCGGGTGGGCAGGCTTCAAAGCACCTGCAGTTTTTTCCGATAGAATGCCACCACCTCGTCCGGGTCGTCGGTAAACAGAAGGTAGTCAGCCATCCAGGCCGGAGCGCGCTTGGTGCGGATCATGTGGGCGACCTGCTTGCGGAGATCGCCCCAGAATTTCGCATTGAAGAAAATATAAGGCACGCGCGGACGGATGCCGAGCTTGAGATTGCACATCTCGATGCCGATTTCCTCCAGCGTGCCGACGCCGCCGACGTTGAAGATGCAGAAATCCGCCGCCTCGAACCATTTTTGCCGAAAGTGACGGGAAGCCTCCTGGAACGTATTGAAAAAATCCACACCCAGCTCGGGCGGCTGCGCCTCGAGCTCGAGGAAGCACGCGCCGGTCAGCGCGCCCTTGCCGCGCGCCTGATCGGTGGCGAGCCGCATCACGCCGCCGCCACCGCCGGTCAGGACGCCGAGGTTGCTGCCGATAAAGCTCGTGAGCTTTTCGACGAGCGACGAGATGCGCGCCGTGTCGGCCTCATCGAGGCCATGAGCCGATCCATAGAACGCGAGAATGGTCGCCTCCTGAAACCGACGCGCCATCTCTTCGCGCACGAAAAAGCCATGCTCTTTCTTGTAGATGTGAGTGTAGAGATCCTTCGTCAATTCGTCGTACCAATGGATCTGGAGCCCCATGGCGTCGAACATATCGAGGCGGGCGTGGGCGTTGCTCGAGAGAAAGTAGCCATGGGTACGCGAGGCCTTGCGGAAGATGAGGCGCTTTAACTTCACCTCGCCGATGCGCGTGACGAGCTCGATGTGCTCCAGGAGATCGGGAAAGTAGTCGAGGATGAGGGTGTCGGCGTTTTCTGGAGCGGCGTCGAGCGCCTGAATCATCGTGCGGAATCCGATGGGGCAGATTTCGCCTTCGAGCACCTTCTTCAATTCCTCGTTGGCACGGACCACGACGCAGCGGTTTTCCATCGTGGCGCTCTGGCCCCGGACGGAGACTTTCGTGCGCGGGCGCGCTTCGCTGGCCTCACGAGCGGGATTGCCGTCGAGACACTTGTAGAGTTCGCCGGCGGTCGACAGCAGACGCGTGCGCTTCTTGGTGAGCGACTTGAATTCCGGATCGGCCGCCTCGGGCGCGCGGAACAGCTCGACGGAGACGACCGGGTTGACGACGGGTTGGTCGCCGGTGTTGTAGATTTCCAGCATGACGTTCGTGCCGAACGTCTTGATCGGATCGAGCAGGACGGCGCTCGTATGGATGCCGAAGTTACCCTCGCCCTGATTGAGCACCACGAAGTGCTCCTTCAGGTACATCGAACAGCTCGTGAGGATGCCGGAGTGCGGCGGGATGGTGAGGGGCGCGGCGTCGTGACGAACCTGCACGCGATCCAGATAGCTGCGACCGGCATTGCCGCTGACCACGCGCTCGAAATTCGGGCGCAGCAGCTTCGGGTTGAGCGTATAACTGACCTGATGCGGAGTCAGAAAGACCCGGCCGAGCCGATCGATGCTGATCGTATTCGGAAGCTTGAGGCGGTTCTCCTTGATCGCGGTCCAGATTTCGGCGGTCGTAAGCTTGGCGGCGGCAGGCGCGTAAAACAGCCGTCCGACCGGCGAACCGACGCGGAGCAACTTCTTCCAATACGGAGCGTTGGGAAAACTCGGGTCGTAGATGAAGGCGTCAGCTTCCAATTCGACCCGATTGCCTTCGACGCGCGGCGCACCATGGACCAGCATTTCTATCCCGATGCGTGCCATGGAGCTACGCTCGGTGAATTTCAACGCGGCCAGATTGGCTTTTTGAAATTCGAACTCCGCGGGATTGCGGGGCCAGAAGGCGAGGGTCAGGGTGACCGTCCGCTCGTCCTTGTTCTTCACCGTGAGGATCTGGCCATCCTGGCTGGTCCAAAATTGATCGGGGCTCATTAGATAGGAAAGGGAGCAATGAAGGGTCGGACGGTGCGACACAAGCGGGGAGTAATTGGTTGCATTTGATCCGGTACGCTGGCAGACTCGACGACTTTTTACGGCACCGATCCCCGTGTGCCGTGACTGATTGACCTACCACCTCATTGCATGAAACTAAACGTCCTCGTCCCGATTTGCCTGCTCCCGCTCGGCTTTGCCGCGGTGCGCGCCCAGGAAGTCAAACTTAACCTCCCGGGCCAGCCGGCGGCCTCAGGCGCCGCAGCCCCCGCAGCCGCCGCGAATTTCACTGACGAGCAGCTCGTCGAAGAGTTCGGCTGGTTCATCGGCAAGCGCATCGGCGTGACCGAGCTGGCGTTTTCGCCCGAGGAAGTTCAGGCCTTGGTCAAGGGCCTCTCCGGCGCCGCGGCCGGCAAAGACTCGCCGTACGTGCTCGACCAAATCGGCCCCAAGATGGACGAGTTCATGCAACGGAAGCAGAATGCCTACCTCACCAAGGTGAAGGAGAAGAGCACGGCGGCGAACGCGGCCTTCTTCAAAAAGCTCGACGACAACAAGAACGTGATCGCGCTGCCGGACGGCCTGCGCTACGAAATCACCAAGCCGGGTGAAGGCCCATTCCCCACCGCCAACGACACCGTAAAAGTGCACTACACCGGCACTTTGGTCGACGGCACGGTCTTCGACAGCTCCGTGCAGCGCGGCGAGCCCGCCGAGTTTCCGCTTCAGGGCGTGATTCAAGGCTGGACCGAAGGCATCCAAAAGATCAACAAGGGCGGCAAAATCAAACTCTACGTCCCGCCGCAGCTCGGTTACGGTGACGATGGCAAAGGCAGCATCCCGCCCGGCGCGACGCTGGTTTTCGAAGTCGAGCTGCTGGAAATCAAGCCGGCGGGTGCCGCTCCGGCGATGCCGGCAGCGCCTGGCGGCAAGTAATCCGATTTTCCGCGAACGTTTTCGTGCGATCCAAGCCCCCGGTCAACACCGGGGGCTTTTGTTTTTTTGTGAAGATTCGAAAATCACTTCCGCTTTCCGCCCTGCCTGGCGAACGCGGTGCGCGCATCGGCCAGGAATGCGGCGATATCGGCGTCCTGGGTTTCCCAGGAGCACATGAGCCGATAGCCATGCTCGCCGACGAATTTGTAGAAATGCCAGCCGCGCGCGGTGAGCGCCTTGACGACCGCCGGCGGCAGTTCGACGAACACGCCGTTGGCCTCGACGGGGGCGATGAGCTTACCGCCGAGCCGGCGCAGGCCGGCGGCGAGCGCAGACGCCTGTCGGTTCGCATGCAGCGCATGCCGCAGCCACGCGCCCTCGCACAGCACGGCGACCCACTGCGCGGCCGCGAAGCGCATCTTCGAGGCGAGCTGGCCGGACTGTTTCACGCGGTAGTCGAATTCGCGCGCGAGTTCGCGGTTGAAAAAGACCACAGCCTCGGTGCCGAGCAGGCCATTCTTGGTGCCGCCAAAGCAAAGGACATCGACGCCTGCGCGCCACGTGAGATCGGCGGGCGACTCGCCCTGCAGTCCCGCAGCAGCAGCGGCGTTGGCAAAACGAGCCCCATCGACGTGCACATCCAGCTCGTGGCGATGCGACCACTCGGTCAGCTCGCGCAACTCCGGCGCGCGGTAGCGCGTGCCGAGCTCGGTCGATTGCGTCAGCGAAACGGCGCGGATCTTCGGGAAATGCACGCCATGGCCACGATGCAGTGCCGGGGCGAGATCGGCGGGACGAAGCTTCGCGTTCGGGGCGTCGATCGGCAGTACCTTGCTGCCGCCGGTGAAGAATTCCGGCGCGCCGCATTCGTCGGTCTCGACGTGCGACATCGCATGGCAGAGCGTCGCGTGGTGCCGCTCGCAAAGCGCCGCGAGTACGAGTGCGTTGGCAGCAGTGCCGTTGAAAACGAAAAACACGTCGCACTTCGTCTCGAATACGTCGGCGAAAAGCTTTTTCGCACGGGCGGTCAGTGCGTCATCGCCGTAGCTCGGCACGCGGCCGGTATTCGCCTCCGCGAGGGCGGCGAGCGCCTCGGGACAGATCCCGGCGGTGTTGTCGGAAGCGAAGGCGTAGTTGGGCGCAGGTGCGGTCATGGAAATTTTCGGGTTTGGCAAAAGCGCCGTGACGGCGTTGCGTGAGAGCGCACGCGATGAACGCAGCGGACGTCAACCTCTACCTCGTCGGATTCATGGGCACGGGCAAAAGCACCGTGGGCCGCGCCGCGGCACAAAAACTCGGCTTCACACTGGTCGACAGCGATCACGAGATTGAGCGGAAGCATGGGAAGAGCATTCCGGATATTTTCGCACAGGACGGCGAAGCGGTGTTTCGAGCGATGGAGCGGGAATTCATCGAGAGCGGTCATCCGCCCGAACGATGCGTGGTCTCATGCGGAGGCGGGCTTGTCGTGCAACCCGGCATGCTGCCACGATTGAAAGCCAAGGGAGTGGTCGTGTGCCTGCATGCCTCGATCGGGACGATCCTCGAACGCACGAGCCGCAACCAGCACCGGCCGCTGCTCGTGGCGGAAAACCCCGAAGAGCGCATCCGCATGCTTTATGCGCAACGCGAGCCGATCTACAAGCAGTCGGGCACCGTGATCCTCACGGACTCACGGCCGCTGAATGACGTCGTCGGCCATGTGCTGCGGGCCTGGCGACGCGACGGGGGGGATTTCGTCCGCGCGCACAAAAAATAGTGCTTGGGCGATCTAATTCCACTGCGCGATCAAGTTGAGATTAATCTGCCGGGAGGCAGGAGCCTGCAAGCAGGCTCCTACCGGCCCAATTCGTCTCAGCTTGAGAGCGAATTGGAATAAACGTCTTTGTAGCCGGCCTTGCGGGGGCCGGCCCGGGGTCAACGCCCCCGGCTACAACTACAACGAGCTGCGATTCAGTTTAAAATGCTAAACAGTACGGCAAGCTGGCGGGCATAAAGCCCGCCCCACAATTTATACCAACGTCCCGCAGCTTTTGGACCTTCGACTGTGCGGAAGCCGCGCAGCTACACCGTAGCGGAACGCCTTGCGTTCCGTCCGATGCGACTCTGCTGACCCGGTGTGGCAGCGACGCTTTGTGGAACGGGCAGCCGTTCCGCTACTTAGCGGCGCGGCTTCCGCGCTTCTCATCCGCATTCGTCTAACAGCAAGCGGACGTTGGTATTAGCCCACAATTCGGAAAGCGGGCTGCGCTATTTGAACAACTCGCCCATTTTTGTGGCGAAGGCCGGCGGCGGGCGCACGGGCTGGCCCTTGGTATCGCAAAAGACGTGGATGGTGTGGCCGGTGGCGAGGAGTTCCTCGCCGCGAAATACTTCATACTCGATGCGAATGCGCATGAGCGGCCTTTCGCGAATCGTGGCGATGACGGTCAAGAGGTCATCGTAGACAGCAGAGCGGACATATTTCGCGGCGACCTCGAGGACCGGGATGCGATAGCCGTCGGTTTCAAGCTGGCGGTAAGGAAAGCCCTGTTCGCGAAGGAGCTGGGTGCGGGCGACCTCGAACCAGGGCAGGTAGTTCGCGTGATAGACAATGCCCATCATGTCGGTCTCGGCGTATCGGACCGTGACCTGCACGCGGGCCTGAATCATGTGTCGAGCAGAGTCGGGCTGAAGAGCGCCTCGGCGGATTCCTTCCAACAATTCCGTGCGGCCCAAGCGCGACCGGCTTCGCCCAGACGATGGCGGAGCGAAGCGTCGTGAATCAGTTTCTCGAAAGCCGCAGCCAGCTGCGCCGGCCGATGCGGCGGCACCAGCAAGCCGGTCTGGCCGTCCATGACGGCCTCGGACACACCGCCGACATCGTGCGCCACGACCGGCAAACCATGCGCAGCCGCCTCGAGGTAAACCAAGCCGAAGCCCTCGATGCTCTGGCCGTGGTTGATGCTCGTCATCGCGAAGATATCCGCGCGGTCGTAAAGATCGGAGAGCTCCTCGTCGGGGATATTACCAAAAAAACGCACGGTGAGATCATTGCGCTCCGCCGCAGCGGAGCGCAGCATGGCCTCGTAATTGGATTTGCTCTGGCCGCCGACGATCCAGTATTCGAGCCGGGCGCGGACATCGGGCGACAGCATTTGCAGGGACTTCAGCGTGAGCAACTGCCCCTTCCGCGGATGCAGCCGGCCGACGGTGAGTACCACGATTTTGTTCTTCGGTTTGGCGGGCTTCGGCGGAACGACTGCGAAGTCGGAACGCAAAGCGCCGGGGGTGAGAAAGATTTTATCCGCGGCGTCCGGAAAGTGGGTGAGGAGCAGCTCCTGAGTATAGTTGCTCAACGTGCTGATGCGAGTGGCATGCCGGATAAGGCGGCCGGCGAGCAAACGGCGAAGAGGACTATTCGCAAACTTCAGGATTTCTGAACCATGAAACGTCAGCACCAGCCGCCGCGGCCGAAAAGCATGGAAAAACTGCAACAACATCATGGTCATCATCGGACCCGGCTCCGGCAGGTAGACCGTGGCATGGCGGAGATTTCGGCGCTGCCGGATGAGTTCCCGGGCGAGCTGAACCTGGCAAAATACATCGTGCGAACCCTTTAGCGGCAGCCGGCGCAGCCGGAACGGCCAATCGGTTTTTTCAGCGGTGGGGGCGGCGGATTGAGCCCAGACTTCAACTTTATAGCCGAGGTCGGCAGTCGCCCGGGCGATCTCTTCCGTAAAGGTGGCGATGCCGCCGCGCACGGGATAAAATTCGTGAGTGATAAGAAAGACTGATTGCGACGCCGATGCGGTGGAAGAGGCGCTCATGCGCGATATAAAAAATGTCAGACAATGCGCCGAATGAGCGCACTTATTGTCAAGACGGCGTAAACGTACATTGGTAACACGCTTCTGGCAAGCACGCTCCGCAGCTGGCACGAACGAAAATTCTTGAAACTCCGGAACCTACCCGTGCGTCGGTGTACCATGGGCCGCTTGTGCGGCCAAGAAATGGGTTTACTTTACGTCACCCCCTAACATACAACGACGAACCATGTCAGACGCAGTTCAATCCACGCCGGGTGCCGCCAAATCGATTCCGGCCGGGCCGAAACCATTTGCCCCCGAAGATGAGGCCTCACTGCGCGAAGCGCTGAAGCGCTGCTCCCCGTCGACCTTCGAGGCGGCCGTGCAATTTCGGAAGACCGGCAACGCCGAGCATGTCCCGGCGGTGGTCATCGGCGTGATCGAGCGCTTCGTGGAGCCGGACCTGCGCGCCAAACTGAAGGATGCCGACGACGATCTCCGCCTCATCGAAGATCTGGGCATCGATTCGCTAACCATGATGGAGATCGTAATCCTGGTGGAAGACGTCCTCCAGATGACGATCAACAACGACGAGTTGCGCAACCTGCGGACGGTGGGCGACGTAAAGACCTTTATCGACTGCAAGATTCGAGGCCTGCCGCTGCCGAAGCCCACGAAGTTCATCCCGATCGAACATATTGGCGCGGTCATGCCCATTCAGCCGCCGTTCCTTTTCCTCAATGAGGCTTCGGTCAGCTCGACCGCAGCCAACGGCAAATACAAGATCACCGGCCAGGAATTTTTCCTGCAAGGCCACTTCAAGGACAACCCGGTCATGCCCGCTTCGATGATGCTCGAAGCGCTCGGCCAGCTCGCCGTGCTTTATCTCCTCGAGGGCGCGCCAACGGAACCCGGCAAGATGGTCAGTGCGCAGACGATCTTCTTCACGGGCTGCGAGGGCGTGCGGGCGCATCGCATTTGCAAGCCCGGCGACGTTCTCACACTTTCGATCAAACCCAAGCGGATGAAAATGCCTTTCGCCTGGTTCGAAGGTTCGATTCGAGTCGGCCAGGAAAAGGCTGTCATGGTCGAGGAAATCACGCTCACCTTCGGTTTCGTCGACGCCGCCAACCAGCCGGTGCCGATCAACGGCGCAGACCATGCGGGTTCCGTCAACGGAGTCGATGCTTCCGTCGTCACCCCGCCGATGCGCGTGGCGATCGGCGGTTGAGTGAGGGGCGAGTCGTCGATTCGCATTATTCGACGGCGACTGGCTTTGGCTGGCGGGTTTTTTGCCGCCGATTGTCCCTCCCGCGTTGACCGGCGTCGGTGAAATGCATTCATTGGCGTAATCTTCAATTGGCGTTCACCCGCCTTGCATCGCCTCTCCCTGCATGCCTCGAGTTTTTATCACCGGCCTCGGTTTCGTCACCAGTATCGGTAACGATTCCGACACCGTTACGCGTCATCTCCGCGAATTGCGTCACGGTTTCGAACTCTATCCGCCGTTCCAAACCCCCGACATCCCCTGCAAGGTCGTGGGTACGATCAAGGAGTTTACGGCCGATTCCACCGATCCGGAGGACTGGACGTTTCCGGCACGCTATAAGATCAAACGCGAGTTGCTGCGCTCGATGGCGCCCAGCGGTCTCTATGCGCACTGTGCGATGCTGCAGGCGATTCAGGATGCGCGCCTCGCCGAGTCGGATGTATCCAATGCCGATACTGGACTCTATGCCGCGTCCGGTGGCTCGCCCATGCTCACGCACTATCATCACGAACGACTGCATAAGTTCGGGGTCATGCGCTGCTCGCCGCTCGGGATCGTCGCGGCCATCGTCGGCACGCTGAATTTCAACCTGGTGGCGGCGTTCAAGATTCTCGGCTCGTCGTGCGGGTTTTCGTCCGCCTGCGCATCTTCCGCGCATGCGCTAGGCTACGCGTTCGACGACCTGACCTTGGGACGGCAGAAGCGCATGTTCATCGTAGGCGCCGAGGATGGCAATGTGGACGCCATCCTGCCCTTTGCCGGCATGCGCACGCTCTCACTGCAAAGCGACCCCAACCTGGCCTCGCGCCCGTTCGATGCGGCGCGGGATGGTTTTGTCGGCACGGGCGGTGCGACCGTCATCGTGCTCGAAACCGAGGACGAAGTGGCACGGCGCGGGGTTCAGCCGTACGCCGAGGTGCTCGGCTGGGGCCAGGCGTCCGATGGATACAACGTCGCCATCTCGCACCCCGAGGGCAATGGCTCCGCGGCGGCGATGACTCGGGCCTTGCGGGCCGCGCGCGTCGAGCCGGAGCGCGTCGACTACGTGAACGCCCATGCGACCTCCACCATCATCGGGGATATTTCGGAAGCGCGGGCGCTGCGCAGCGTATTTAAACAGGCTGTCACCCGCCCGCTGGTCAGCAGCACGAAAGCGCTCACCGGTCATGGGCTTTCGCTGGCGGGCGCGATGGAAACCGGGTTTTGCGCGCTGGCGCTGCGCCATGGATTCATTCCGGGCAATGCGCACCTCGCGAATCTGGAGCCGGAATGTCACGGCCTCGCCATTCCGCGCACGACGCAGGACACGCCCGCGAATATCGTCGTCAAGAACAGCAGCGGTTTCGGCGGCGCGAATGTCGCCGTCGTCCTGCAACGTGCCGCCTAAACCGTCGTGCCTGCCGCCCGCGTCTCCGAACTGCACCGCACCGCGTTTGTCACAGGCGCCAGCACCGGGCTCGGGCGCGCGTTTGCCGCGATGCTGCTAGCCGATGGCGTGCGCGTGTGGGGCACCGCGCGCGACGTGGCGCGGCTCGAACAGGTCGCGAGTCGTCCGGACGAAGCGGCGCTCTTCACCCCGGTCGCGCTCGATCTCGGCCACGGGGCGCACGCGGAAGCGGTGTTTCACGAAGCCGAGGACGAAGCGGGCGGTTTCGATCTGACGATCAACAATGCTGGATACGGAGTCTTTGCCGAGTTTACGGCGGCGGATTTTTCCGTGTGGCAGGCCCAGCTCGAAGTGATGCTCGTCAACACCGCGCGACTCTCGCACGCGGCGTTGCGCGGGCTGCTGGCGCGCGACCACGGCGCGCTCGTCAACATCTCGTCGCTCGCCGCGGAATTTCCGCTACCGTATCAAAGCGCGTACAACATGGCGAAGGCCGGCCTCACGGCGCTCAACGAGAGCCTGATGCTCGAAACGACCGGCACCGGGGTAGTGATCCTCGATGTGCGCCCCGGCGACTATCGTACGGATTTCGAAGGCGCCGTACTGCGGCCGGTAAAGAGCGAGACGCCCCGTAGCGCCCGCGCCTGGGCGGCTTTTACCGCGATGATGAAAAGCGGTCCCCCGCCGGCGCACGCGGCGGCGGCTCTCCGTCGCGCGTTGCTGCGCAACCGGAGTGGCACGGTCCGCACCGGCCGTTTCTTCCAGGCGGCGCTGGCGCCGTTCGTGGCGCGCTTCGGCTCCCTGGCGCTCAAGCGCCGGATCCAGGCGAAGTATTTTCACGTCGACTAACCGCGCATGTCCAAGCTCCGGATACTCGTCCTCACATCCAGCACCGGCGGCGGCCACGATGCCCGCGCCGCGGCGTTCGCCGAATGGTGCTTTCAACTCTACCGGCACGAAGTCGACGTCCGCATCGAGCAGATGCTCGAGAAATCTTCCGCGGTCAATCGCACGGGCGTGAATCTCTACAACAGCATTCAACGCCGGGCGCCGTGGATCCACAAACTTTTCTACGCGATCATCGAGCTGTTGAGCTGGCTCAATCGCAGCAAAGTCACTTTCGGCGCGGCATTTTATGTGAAAGTGCTGCAGGACTATAAACCCCATCTCATCCTCAGCGTGCACGACTGCCTCAACCGCGGCTATTTCCAGCTCGCGCGCCAGACGCTCGGGGCAGACCACGTTCGTTGCGCCACTTATTGCGGCGAATTTTCCGGCGGCTGGGGCTATTCGCGCAACTGGGTCGAGCCGACCGTGGATCTCTATTTTTCGCGCACGCCCACCGCGAGCGACTACGCGGTGAAATGCGGCATTCCAGAGGCGAAATCGCGCGTGCGCGGCCATCTCATGCGGCCGCGCCAACTCATCGAAGTGATGGGCCGGGCCGAGCGGGCGGAATTCCAGACGAAACGACTGGGGCTCGCCCCGGGAAAGTTTACCGTGTTTCTCGCGACCGGCGGCAACGGCGCCAACAACCATTTCGACCTGCTGCCCGCGCTCACCGCGCACGCCGACCGCGTGCAGGCCATCGTCATCTGCGGGCGCAACAAGGAGGCCTATAACGAGCTGGTCCATTGGCGCGCCACGCATCCGGAGTTCGACTGCCACGTCGAGGGGTTTTCGGACATCGTCCACCTCTATATGCAGGTGAGCGATGCGATCGTCACGCGCGGCGGCACCACGACCTGTGCGGAAGCCCTGCACTTCAAGTGCCCGATTATTTTCAACGCGTTTGGCGGCATCATGCCGCAGGAGGAACTCACGTGGAAATTTTTCCGCAATGGCGCGGCGTCGGAAAAAATCGAGTCGGGCAGCGACTTCGCCCATCTCATGGACCGCTGGATGGGCAATCCGGCGGCTTACGACACGGTCCGCGCAAATTTCCTGAAATTGCGCTACGAGGAGGACCCAACGGTGCTGATCGACGAACTGGTCGCACTGGCCAACGAAGTGGCTGGGCAGCGTCCGCTGCAGCGGCGGCCCTTTCCGCTTGCGACGAACGGTGCGAGCGGCGTCGGAAAGTGAATCCATTTGCCGTCCGCTGGTGGAGGCACAAGGCACCGGAGATTGGCTAGCGTGGGGACGCGACGCCCTCGTCGCGTAGCGGAAGCGGTTCCGCTTCCGCGGCGGAACGGAAAGCCGTTCCGCTACATCCCGACAAAAAACGCGGCGAGGGCGCCGCGTCCCCAATGGCGCCCAACGCTCAAATGCCCCGAACGTCCAAGGGCGACTCGTAAATGAGGTCAGTCGTCTTCCGCGTTGCCGGCCGCGGTGGGACCCGCACACTGGCGCGATCTTGCCAAATGCCACGCCCGTCATCGCCTACCTGTTCACGACGTTTCCCAAGAACACGGAGACATTTCTACAGCGCGAGATCATCGCGATGCGGGCGCAGGGCGCCGAACTGAGACTCTATTCGCTGTGGGGTGGGGGCGGCACGTTTCGCGGGCTGCCGGTGGCGCGGTTCAACAAGTGGCGGCTCATCACGCTGCTCTGGCTCATCCCCGCTGAGTCGTGGCGGCGGCCCGAGGTATTGAAACAATTGTTGCGAGGGCTCTTCACCCGGCGCGCGCCCTCCTGGCTGAATTTTTGGGAGAACATGCTCGGAGCCGGATTCGCGTGCGTGGAATTGGGCAACTTCAGAAAACATCCCCCGGCGCTCGTGCACGCGGCCTGGGGCGGCGCGCCGGCGACCGCGGCCTGGCTGTTGTGGCGCGCCGGAGGGCATAAATTCAGCGCGGCGGCTCACGCCTACGACATCTACGAACATGGCGGCGACTGGTGGCTGGTGGACAAGCTGCAGCACGCGGCCTTTATCCACACTTCGACCGAGATGGCCCGCCGCGCGCTCATTGAACGCGGGCTGGCGGCCGAGAAAATCTTTTGTATCCGCCGCGGACTCGACCGCCTGCCGGTCGTGAAAGCGCTGCGAGCTTCGCGGCTGCCGCTGCGGCTCGTGTGCGTCGCGCGGCTCGTGGAAAAAAAAGGGCTCGATCATCAACTGCGGATCTACGCCGCGCTGCGCGCGGCGGGGGTGGCGTTCGAGGCCCGCGTCGTCGGCGACGGACCGCTGCGGCTCGAACTGGAAAAACTCGCCGGCCATCTCGGTATCGGTGCGGATGTGACATTTACCGGGCATTTGGCACAGCACGAGGTGTGGAACCAACTCGACTGGGCCGATACGCTGCTGCATACCGGCGTGGTGGCCCCGAGCGGGGATCGCGACGGACTGCCCAATGTGATTCCGGAAGCGTTATCGGTCGGCGTGATGGTCGTCACGTCGGCCGCCGCCGCGACGACCGAAGCGGTGACGCACGGCGTGTCCGGCCTGGTCGCGGCGGTCGAGGCGCCGGCCGAATGGGTCAGCGCGCTGCGGCGACTCGCGACCGACGACGCCTTGGCCGAGAAACTGCGTGCCGCTGGGCGTGCATGGGTGGAGGAGAACTACGACGCGCACAAGAATGCCGCGCGGCTGCGAGTTCATATGCTGCGGGCAATCGAGTCATGATTTATTTCGACGTGACCAAGGCCGGCGCATCCGGGCACCGCTCGGGGCTGATACGGGTCAGCGCACGGCTGGCTGACGGGTTGGGCGCCGCCGCGACCGAAGTGCGGTGGCCGGACTGGCCGCGTCGCGTGCAGCCCAACGATTGGTTTCTCACTGGCGAACTATTTTCCGAGGAGGAGCGGCCGGGTTTCGCGGATTTTCTGGCGGCTCGCCCTTGCCGCCTGGCGGCGATTTTTCACGACGCGATTCCACTCAAACTGCCGCACGTCACGTGGCCGCGGAGCGTCGCGCGGCATCCAGGCTATATGAAGTCGCTGGCGCGCTTCGATCGCGTGTGGGCGGTGTCGGAGGCGAGCCGCGCGGAGCTAATGGGATTCTGGCGCTGGCAAGGAGTGGAAAAACCGCCGCCGGTCGACGTGCTTGCACTGGGCGCCGATTTCAACGCCGCGCCACGGGTGACCGCCCGGGCGGCGCCGGCCGGAGCCGCATTGCTCTGCGTCGGGATCCTCGAGCCGCGCAAGAACCAGACTTTCCTGTTGGACGTGTGCGAGGAGCTTTGGAAAGAGGGAGTGCGCTTCAAGTTGGACGTGGTCGGCCGGGTGAATCCGCATTTTGGTCCGCCGATCGTCGCGCGCGTTAAATCGCTCGCGAAGGAATTTCCCGGGCTGCATTTTCACGAAGCGGCGGATGATCGAGAGGTCGCGCGGCTTTATGCGAACGCGCGCGCCAGCGTGTTTCCGACGCTGGCCGAGGGCTGCGGACTGCCGCTGCTCGAATCGCTGTGGATGGGCGTGCCGTGTGTGTGCGGCGATTTGCCGGTGTTGCGCGAGAACGCCGATGGGGGTGGGTGCTGGCCGGTGCCGTTGAACGATCGGGCGGCCTGGTGCGAAGCATTGCGCCGTATCCTAACGGAGGATTCGCTGCAGGCGCGCCTGGCGCGGGAGGCGATGACACGGAGGCTGCCGACGTGGGCGGGCGCGGCGGAGACGTTGCGGGACGCGCTGGGGGCGTGAGCCGGCGCAGAGGGGGTTGAAAAAGGCTGAGAGAACGCGAGGCAGGAGCCTGCTTGCAGGCGATTTGTGAACTGTGGGGCGGGCTTTATGCCCGCCATGGTTTGGGTGCGAGCGACGGCGGGCATAAAGCCCGCCCCGCAACAAAGCCTCGAATCGCCTGCAAGCAGGCTCCTGCAAAACCGACTTGGTGAGGCTGCCATTACACCATCGCATGCCGAACGGCGCGCCCAGCGGTCGCGCCCTACCTTCAAGACCCGCTCAGAGCTTCTTCATCGCGTAGGCGAGGGCCTCGGCGATTTTTTCGAGCTGCTCGTCGGTGTGCATCGCCGAGATGGCGGTGCGGATGAGATCCTTGCCGGCGGGGACCGCAGGCGCGATCGACATGACCGTGAACACTCCACGATCGAGCAACGCCTTCCAGAATGGATACACCCGCTCCTTCGAACCCAGCACGATCGGGACGGCCGGCGTTTCGCTCTCCCACGTGTCGAAACCGAGACCCTTCAGGATAGCCTTGTACTTCTTGGTGTTGGCCCAGAGACGCTCGAGATGCTGCGGCTCGGTCTGCATGACCTCGAGCGCGGCCATCGAGGCGGCGGCCTGGGCGGGAGAAAGCGCGGCGGAGAACGTCGTTTGCTTCGAATGCGAGCGCAGATAGTCGATCACCTCCTGCGAGGAA
>Ga0206956_1110_pt1 | contig 22665 bp, 24 predicted proteins | sample Alteio_BWOrgHeat_35_FD_153252 | JGI IMG/M metagenome (GOLD analysis project Ga0206956, IMG submission 153252) | Enriched cells from forest soil in Barre Woods Harvard Forest LTER site, Petersham, Massachusetts, United States -... | ecosystem: Environmental > Terrestrial > Soil > Temperate forest >...
CAGCCGCTTTGATGCTGGGCAGCGATAAATCCCGGGGCTACTGCCTGGAGATGATCTGTGCCGACTTCCTGGCGGGAGCAAACCTGGAGAACGAAAATCCCGATGTTCTCTTGCAGTCGGCACTACGGTTCTTCAAGTTTCTTCCCGGCGAAGAGAAGCAGACATTTCTGCGCCACGTGACCGACAAGGCGTCATGAATTCGGTTCGACCGAAACGTGCGCCCCAGCGGCTTGATCCCGACCAGTACGACACTCTCCGCAACCAGGTGCTCCGCCGCGACGGCTGGCGATGCCAAATTTGCGGTGCGATGTCCAACCTCGAGGTGCACCATAAGGATTTTCGAAGCCACTCGGGCGCGGACTCGGAGGAGAACCTGATCGCGCTATGCAATGGCTGCCATACAAAAATCCATCGCAGCTGAGCCTGGCGGCCTTATGTGGTGAGCGAGCGGTGCGAATTGAAACACAATTGAGCCTGGTATAGAACCGAAACCAATACTGGGCCGACCGATAATTTTCGACGGCACAGATGTACTACTGGTATCTTCCGCCGAAACTCACAAACCTGCAGACTCTTTGAATGTCATTCCTCCCCCGAATTACATATTGGATATTTGTGTCTCTAGTCTTCGTCTCAGTCTTTGCGCCGGCGGGCCTCGCGCTCGCCGAGAACCAGCCCGTAGGTACATCGAGTTCTGCTACTGCGCGGACACAGCTGACTTGTGTTGCCACAAAGCTGCAGCTCGGTGAAGTCGCTGTTGGGCAGACACGCGTTAGACTCATAACGATTACCAATAGCGGTACAACGACGCTCATCGTTCTCTCGGCTGCTTCGACAGGCACGGAGTTTGGTCTGAATGGACTGGACTTGCCCTTAACCTTGGCTGCAGGTGAAAGCTTTACGTTCGGTGTCGCTTTTGCTCCGCAGAGGAGTGGTCGCGTTGACGGAAGCATCTCGATTATTTCCGAAGCACCCAACCAGACTCTAACGATACAACTATCGGGAACAGGCAGGGCGACCGGGCAGTTGCAAGTTACTCCGGCGACGATCGATTTTGGAGATGCGAGCGTCGGATCGACCGGAAGTCAAAGGGTTCAACTTATCGCCAGCGGTGCCGATGTAACTGTCTCCTCCGCAACAACAAGCAGCAAAAACTTTCAATTGAAAGGGCCGGCACTTCCCTTCACGATTCCAGCGGGCCACAGCGTTCCATTCACCGTCACATTTGTTCCACACGGCAGCGATAGTTCATCTGCCGTCCTTTCGTTTGTCAGCGATGCCTCGAACTCACCCAACGAGCAAGTTGTTACACTCGACATCGTTGGGCCAGTTCAGCACAAGGTTCGGCTATCGTGGAAGGCCAGCAATTCCAAGCATGTGGCTGGGTACAACATATATCGGGGCACCCGATCGGGTGGGCCGTACAAGAAGATCAATGGCTCTCTGGATCCAAGCACAAACTACACAGACGTCCATGTAGTTGCAGGGTACAAATATTACTACGTCGCCACGGCGGTCAACGCGAAGGGCCAGGAGAGCAAGTACTCAAAGCAGGTGAAAGCTGTAATCCCCTGAGACCCTGTCAATCATAGAGGCGTTTTCGCAATCAGAAGCAAGTCCCCTCTGACGTGCGGAGTGTACAATCAATAACAATCTTCTGGTCGTCGTTCTAAATTCCGCGCCTGAAACTGAGCAATTTTGCTCTCATGATGTGAACCAAGGACTGTTAGCCTTTTCTGGAACACGGGCGGACGCTCCCGCTCTCGGCCAGGACAAATGGGAGTACCCGGCACTCGCGTTAGTTCCGCTGGGTGCTTTTGGGAAAGAGCTGCCGGTGGGATTGAAGGTGAAGGTCTGACGCTGATTGAGGGTACCGTTGTGAGCCCGGCGGCTGAGCGTCGATATCGGGCGTGGGCGAATCGAGCCCGTTCGGAGAACGTCAACCTGGGAGTGACCTACTCAAGTTACCACTCAGCGACGTGGGCAGGTCTCGGGAACTCGGTTGCAGCAGTCCTCCAAGACCAACCGCAGTGAAGATGGCCTGCACTGATTTGCTACTGTACAACGCAGTTCCGATACCCGTTCCGAGCGTGTTCGTGATGAGATCAGTCATGCCAGAATCCCGGGTTGGGAGAAATGCCTGCAGTACCTCAATTGTAAGACTTACCACTCCACCGAGGACGATAGTGGCTAATACGGCCCGGTTCATGCGGCACACCGACACGAAATACACGCAGAAAAAGAACCCGAGCGGAGCGAAACCACCGATGTTGATCATAACGTTCTTCCAATAGCTCCAGCTGGGTTGGAACTCATCCCAAGGCGTTTCGAGGAACGGTGCATGCAGAACGAAAAAATGTCCTGGAATGCGAAGATCATTTTTCGAATTCATCTGGTTGTGAACCGTAGCGCCCCACCCTTCGTTGAATAGGTAAAGTGCGATCGGACCTTCGTTCTTGATGTCAGCATTCTGGTCCGTTGTCCACGCGTTGTAGTGTTGCAAGACCTGCGTGTCGGTGAGCGCTCGATTGTAAATCGCTAGACCCCTTATCTGACCCTGCCAGCCATTCTCCACCAGCGGATGGTTGCCAGCGAAAAGTTGACCGGCCAAGTCTGCACTCGAGAGTCCAAACCGCGGAACCGTGCGTACGATAATACCGTTCAGGTAAACCCATGTGCTTTGTGCGCTCGAGGTGATCGTGACGAACACTGGGTTGTTCTTTCGGAAAACATGCCCGATATAGAACTTACTCTTTTTGGGGCGTCGCTGATCAACAATCACGCGTTGCAACAATAGGTCGTCTATGGATTGGTGCACCGACAATGCAACGATCCGACTCTCCGGTTTGTAGAACGCGAGTATCGTTCCCCCGATATCACTGCGATCTGGTTGCACCCAGACCTCAACGCTGCAGGATATTCCGTCTTTCGAAGCAGCAAGACTAGACTCCAGAGAGCCGAATACTACCCCGTATTCACCGAAATGAACACCGTTGCCGTTGCTTAGCCAACTCACCTGATTCTTGGGCGCATGAAATGGCCAAAGTCCCGCGATCAAGATGATGATCAAGACAGCCGCACAGACTAGTCCGAGCAGTCTCTTCTGCATTTCGATTGTTGGTGTCAGATGCTAAACCTTCCTCCGCCTGGATTCCCCGCTAACAGGGGAAAATACAGGGAATTTCATGATTTCTAACAAGATTTCTTACCGCAGCCCCAGCTCAAGCCGGGCACATTCTGCGGGAGATGCTGGCAATAATCGGATTGAAAACGAAGGGGGGAATTATCAGGGACAGAACAGGGAAAAGATTTCGCTGCTACGAGTTTCTGTGTCTCCTTGCGATGAACGCGTGGCAGCCTTCCCGTTGGTCGTCGAACGGGCCAGTTCATTCCAGAACGAGTTCCCACCAAAGACTGCGTGTGGCTTTACTCAAATAGATCAAACACGAGAGGCCGCTGGCTGGTAGAAGAATCGGGCGCAGTCCCGTTGGTTCTCCCTCGCCCCTCATTTGAGACCACAATTCGACCAGCGTAGTCCTCGGCTTCGAAGAATGCGCTGATTTTCCCGCGTTTGTTAAGGATTCCGCCGTCTGCTTGCTCTGCGGAACTTAGGTGTCAGCAGAAAACCGTGGCTCTGTCCGTTGAGGGTGCCCAAGCCTACGATTTGGCCCCAGATGTTGATTCCAGTTGCCGAGTTCAGCACCCAACCTGAGTTGGCAGAGATTAGAGTGTTTAGATCTTGCATTCCCCTGCGCCGGGTCCAAATGAAGGGACGGCCAATCACTTCGAAAGGGGAAACACCATAATCACAAGTTGCCGTATTTCCCGAAGAGCCGATAACCTGTCCGAAGAAGTTTATGTTTGACGCGGTGCTGAATGTATCACCCGGGAGAGTCCCCAAATCGGATATTTCTCCACTTGACGTCCACAGGACCGCATGCGCAGGCGACCCGTAGTAGCAGTCCCCGGAGCCCGGTACTGGGGTTGTGTTGGACCAGCCGACAACCTGCCCGAGGTCGTTAACCCCGTTTGCCGAGCTAGCATAATATGCCACATCCGCTACGCCTAACGTCCCCAGATCAGTCGTAACGCCACTTTGCCACGACGTCGCATGATTGAGGCCTAAACCGCAGCAGATTAAGTCAAAAAGGCTGGTGCTATTTTGGCCAACTATCTGACCGTTATCTCTAATCGCATTGGCGGAGGTGGGTGGAAAACTACCACCCAACTGGGTCATGCCATTAGAATTTGTCCAAACGAAACCAAACTGCCAATCCCCTGAATAAATACCATCGTATCCGACTACCTGACCACGAATATTGATCCACGTGCCATAGAACGGAACGTCGCACGGTTCAAAATCAGTGTCAAGAACAGCACCACCCAACCCCTGCATACCATTCTGCCGTGTCCAAACAAAAGGCTGAGTAAGATCGCTGCACACTTGTTTAATTCCGTGTCCTGCGATCGTAGCTGGTCCATCAGCGGTCCCGGTTACTACTCCAAGATCATTTATGCCTGCAGCGTTACTGAACGTGCCGCCAGTCAGTGTACCCAGACCGTGCTGGCCGGCAAATTGCGTCCAGATGAAAGCTTGTCCATTGATATTACCGACAACCTGCCCCCACATGTTAATAGCCGTCGGTGAGAGTGGTCCCAGGTCAGTGATTGTGTAAACTTGCGCGCTAGCGAGAGTCGCAACCAACGAAGTCAGCAACGCACAGAAGGCGAATCTGCTTTTATTGTGCATGGCTTGCTCTCCTTCAGAAATAGAAACGGTCTTACTGGGGACCCAACCCGAGGGGAAGATACTGCGGCACGTGACGTTACTCTATTACGTTGGCTATGTCAATAATCTCTGCGTAAGCGTAAGAAAGGGAAAGCGTCCCAGACTCAACCAGTCAGGAACGTTCTCCCGAACAGCCCTCCCCCAGAACTGCTCAACGACACAATAAATTCTCGACTGAAGGTCGTAAATGGCACGGGCGTGTTAAGTTCCAGCACCAATGGCCTACAGAAGTCTTGCGTTAATTAAGAGGCTTTGAGCGGGGGTATGATTTCCTTCAGTCGCATCATCCTTCGAACATAGCAGTCTTCGTGAACTGCTTTCCTATCCTCATCCGTCTTCGCGGTTTCAAGCTCAACAGGTTCATTGCAGAGATACTGCACTTCGGTAGTCGCAGTTTGTGGATGAACCGCAGGAATACTGGCACTGTGCAGCCTCCGAATGCGAGATGGTCAGATCGCACATGCGACCGAGGCCGAAAGGTGCGGCAAGAGTTGTTTTAAAAGGAAACTTCTCCACTATACCACGCAGTCTGCTATCGGACTGTGGACCGCGTTTGAGCGTATTACAATAGCCTCTGTTGTCAATCTTGAGGGGGAATCCATGGGGAACCTAGGTAGTGCGCTCCAGCAGCTTCGGGAGGAGCGCAAAGAAGCACAAGCACACGTAGAGAAGTTAGACCAAGCAATCTCAGTGATCGAGTCATTAAACGGTTCGGAAACGTTCGGGAAATCAACTCAACCGACCCGAGTGATATCGCAGGCCTCACGGCGCAAGATGGCACAGGCGCAACGGGCGAGATGGGCAAAGGCTCGCAAAGAATCGCAACCAGTTGAGACAGCGAAAACAACGGCCTCGGTTCCTGTGAACCACGCCATGTCGGCGGCAGCCCGTACGAAGATCGCAGCATTTCAGCGGGCAAGGTGGGCGAAAATAAAAGCTCAACAGAAGAAGGCTGCATAGTCAGGCCGCCGGAATTCTAGACAGATCAATAAGCGATGAAAGTCTCACTTCGGCAAGTACGTGGAAGAACATTCGCCCGTACTTGCTGTTTTTTGACTCCCTCAGTGTCAGTCGCTGGAGTAACCGGAACGATTCGGATCTCCGTGGATAGGGTTGGTTTCTAGGCGTTCCACCGGAAGGCGATTACACGATTTGAGAATTGGTTGGGTAGATCGATGAGTAAAATGGCAAATTATGCTCGAGTCATAACCCAGCGAATTTGGGAGCCGGTTCCATCTACGGCTCAAGCTACCTCGGCGACTCCGGAACCGTGACGCTGTGTTCGGCGACGGGCGGTTTCAGCGGCGGGGAGCCACGGGTCGCTATGGGAGTTTGGGCGGTTGCACTTTCGGCGCTGGTCTTTTCGGCAGTTTCATCTTCGATGTTTCAAACCGGAACGGAGTGCCGGTCGTTGCTACCGTCTTTATCGCATCAAGATCATTGGTACGGTCTGCCATGCGGATGTTCTCATAGTTCTTCCGCAGAGCGACAATCCGGTAGTCGAATCCCACGTTGGAAGTGCCGCTACCCAGTTCGCGAACCTCGAAGCTGCTCGGGGTTTCGTTGGTGATGTAGAGACCCTTGCAGTCCCCCCTTGGGACAGGAAAGACTTTGTAGTCCATCGCAGTGTTAACGGTTTCTTGATACTCGGGGTCAATCGTGACGACGGCTGACCCGTTCGAGAGTTGGCCAGAGCCGAAATCCTCAAACCAGTTTTTGGGAGACTCGATAGCCGATAGTGCTACCTTGCGCTGGCCCCCGTCAATGGCGACAACGGCATTCTTCGAACCGGTACAATTGATATTACCGCTCGAGTCGACGTAGCAGCCTTTGCCAGCGCCATTGTAGGCGTAGAAGGGAGATCCCGAGCTATTGGAATTGTAGGCGACAATCGTGTAGTAGCCCGATGCATTATTCTCAGCGAATACGCTCGATTGGGCATCTGCGGTCGCAAGTACCCCGTAGTTTCCCGCCCCCGAGCCGTCACCCCAGACGCCGGCGCCGACGCCAGTCCAACTGCTCCCTGTCCCGCTTTCTGCTCCGTCCCCGACTACGCCAAAGACGCCGGCACCGAAATTACCACTGGCGTTGGTGCTAAGTACACCATATATGCGGCTGGTCGAGGGCCAGTCTATCACTGCCGCGACTCCTGCGTCGCCGGAGCCGTTCGCATTGCTCGCTGCGAGCACACTGTAGGGTCCGTAGTAGCTATAGGAATAGACGCCTTCATCATTCATGGTGACAGCGCTCACGGCGCAATCGCTACACTCGCCTCCGACCCCGGAGTTCGCGGTAATCTGGGTGGCCGATAAGCCGGAAAACGGCAAGGACACATTACCCGAAACTGTCAGGTTGTTCTTAATCGTCTGCGCTCCGGTAAACGTGTTGCTGCTTCCCAGTGTCGGCACCTGTGTGGTGTCAATAGCGAGGGTCACATTGCCGCTGGTCCCGCCGCCCGTCAGGCCTGCGCCTGCCGTTACTCCACTGATCTGAGCCTGGCTGACGACTGCGAACAGAGCGACCAGGCATGTCTCGGCGAAGTGACGTGTAGCAAACATAGACTTATTCTCCTGTTCTGTGTCTTTTGTTGATAGGCGGCTGGCACCTCCGCTTCATCCGGAGTATCAGCATGGGAAAGAGGCGAAAGTTTGGTCATTAGAATCCTCCGCGCAATGCGAAGTGTTCAATTCGCGGCCTACTCACGCGAGAGTGAAGGGAACCTTGCTCGGCAGGGGAAGGAACAATGCGGCTGGCCGAGCTCCACAGAATTATCCTCTCCCCACCAGCGCAAGGTCAAGGCATCGTTTCTGATTGATGTAACCATCGCGATGAACATTACTAGAACCGAACCGATGCGCAGATTTTGCGAGCCTGGAGGAAACACACGTTTCTCTGCGCCTTCCGTTCTCCTTCTCGGACGGCCCTCTGAGGCTTTCTACGACTCTTGCTGTTTGACCCACATGGCCGCAGAGCTGGCAATTGCCATGACAAAGAACAGCATGGCCCCATCTAGGAAGCTCCTATATGAAATCGGGTTTTTGCCCGCCGTCGCAGCAGGGAGAGCAAATATACCAGCGACTGCGAGCACCCGTGTGATTAAGGCAAAAACCGTGGAGATGACACCGATCCAATAGGCTACTGTACATAGCTGTTTCTCCATGTTCATTCTCCTTTTCGTGGTTTTCCGGAGAAGGCACCGACTGACCAACACAACATATCCGTCACAACGAAACTTGCCTGCCATACCCGGTCTCGATCTTTCGCCCCTCACCGGATGTGGGCAAATATACACCCGAGCATCAGTTGCGACCATTTGTTTCAAAGTTGCAGGGCATAATCGCTAATTTCCAACTCCGTCTTTTAAATCCAATCCACGCTCTTGTGAAATCGCTCGGACAGCACAATTAATACTTTTATGCTAGGAGGCGCGTTTCCCACCACAGGTGAGAAAGGAATCGAAGGAAGAGGGCTGGACGAAGGGATTGGAGTTGGCGAAGATTGCGAGACGGGACCGGCAGCACTTCGATTGTGCAACCTGGTTGCACAAAGCTCGCGAAATGCCCAAGGAACAGTTTAAGCAGGAGGTCGGGAAGGAGCTAACCGGGAAGGAAAGCGAGCCGTCAGAGATTATCTATTTCAAGCTTTATAAGAGCCAGCTCCCGGTCGTCGAGCAAGCGATCGAAACGGCTGCTCTGATGCTAGGCACCCATAAATCACGCGGCTACTGTCTGGAAATGATCTGCGCGGACTTCTTGGCGGGAGCGAACCTGGAGAATGAGGATCCCAACGTTCTCTTGCAGTCGGCATTACGGTTCTTTAAGTTCCTCCCGGGCGAAGAGCAGCGGACATTTCTGCACCACGTGACCGAGAAAACATCATGAGTCTGGTTCGACCGAAAAGCTCACCCCTGAGGCTCAAGCCTGACCAGTACGACAGTCTCCGTCGCGACGGTTGGAGATGCCAATTCTGCGTTTCGCAGCTGCGATGTACTGCGGCGTGGCAAGCATTGCGCACAATACGATCAGGTTTTTCTCCGAATCCTCGCCCGAGTGACTTCGAAAGTCCTTATGGTGAACCTAAGGTTGGACATCGCACCGGAGCGCTTGGGAGCGGGGGACGGGTCTACGCTTACCCTCAGCCTTGGAGGGGAACTGGACGGCTCAGCTACGCCCTCGAATACTTCTGGGGCCGCTGGGCTGTACGCTCGTACTCTTAATCTGGACCTGGATAAGACATGGTCTGGACGTGGTTCATGCTTGCGAATCCTCCCGACTTGTTTTTCTTGGTCGTAGCGCCTCTCAGGCTCTTCGGAATAGTGTTCATCTTTGACCAGCACGATCTCTGCCCCGAGCTTTTTCGAGCTAAGTTTCGTAGCCAACCGGTGATCGAGAAGATCGTTCTTTATTCCGAAATTTGCTCGTACCGTCTCGCGAACCGCGTGATCGTCACGAATCAATCCGCCTACGAAGTCGCGATCGGTCGCGGCAAAATCCAGCTGGAGAAGGTGACGATAGTACGAAATGGACCTGACTTAAACCGCTTTCGTACGGGGCCGCCGCAACCCTATTTGAAAAAGGGAGCGACCTAACTTGTCGTCTATTCCGGAGCCATCGAGAAGCAAGACGGAGTGGATCGCGTTGTTGAGGCCGCGAGTTACTTGGTGCACACTCGAAATCGCAAGGACATTCACTTTGCTCTGCTTGGAGATGGTTCGGACCTAGAACTTGTGTCCGAGCGTATCAAGGCATTCAAACTAGAGAGCTTCTTTTCATTGCGCGGCTGGGTAGGCGATCAAGAGCTTCTCTCCTATCTGTCGACCGCCGACGTTTGTCTCGCGCCTGATCCTCCAGTCCAATTTAATCAGTCCTCAACATTCATCAAGATCATGGAATACATGAGTTGCGGAAAGGTGACTGTATGTTTCGACTTGCTGGAATCAAGGAGGACAGCTGGTGATACAGCTATTTTTGTGGGGAAGGATGACACTGCGAAGTTTGCGGAAGCGATCGAGCAGATTTTGGATGAGGGGCGGCGGCGGTGCGAAATGGGGAACGCAGCGAGGGAACGGAGCCTTAGTCTCCACTGGGGAATCTCCGAGGAGACCCTGATCGGAACCTACGAAAAACTGTTCTCTGCCAAATCAACGTAACCCTCGTGCTACCCGGGATGATAGTGCTTTACGTCAGCTTGCAATCACAGGTGATGCAACTGCCGCGCACGACACGCTGTGGCTATCTGCCGTCAAGTTACCCCAACAGCGGGGCTTAAGCCCGAACCCCTTTATCCGGAAACTACGGGCAATATCACATCAGCTGAAGGCCAATGCTCGTGGTAAGACTTTATCCGTTATATCTTCGAGTGACTCCCGTCAACTCGTCGGAGTTCGCGAGTCCGGTCAAACGTCCAGCGAATTCGGTGCTCTCGAAGGCGAAACTTCGCGCGTTGGGCCTGTCCATTCCATCCTGGAAGGACGCCCTGCCCAGATATCTCGAGGGAAGAACGAGAAGAATGCACCCGTTGCCCCGGTTCGTGTCTCCTGATTGTCATGTGAACGGCCGGACAGGGAATTTGACACTACTTGCCTCTGCGCTCCATCCATCTCCACGCGGTTGAGACACTGTCGCCCAGCGAGCGCGTAGTTTTCCATTGCAAGAGCTGCTGCGCGCGCCGCGGGTCTGCCACCAGCGCTGGCGGATCACCGGGACGCCGCGGGACCATTTTCGTCGGAACTTTCTTGCCTGTCACTTCTTCCACCGACGCAATCACTTCTTTCACCGAAGAACCCTCTCCGGTGCCCAAATTCACGGTAAAAGAAGGATTTCCCGCCTGCAGGTGCTGTAACGCCTTCACGTGCGCCTCGGCTAAATCGACTACGTTCGTGTAATCGCGGATGCAGGTGCCGTCCGGTGTGGGATAGTCCGTGCCGAAGACTTGGAGTTCGGGACCGAAGCCGGCGGCTGCGCTCAATGCCAGCGGAATCAGGTGCGGCTCGGGCTCGTGACACTCTCCAACCTCTCCGCTTTCATCTGCTCCTGCGGCGTTGAAGTAGCGCAAGCTGGCATAACGAATTCCGTAGGCTGTGTCATAGGATTGCAGCGCTTGTTCGAAAAAGAGTTTGGAAACTCCGTAGGGATTGATCGGGGCGAGCGGACAATCCTCGCTAATGGGCATTTTAGCGGGAGAGCCGTAGACCGCGCACGTTGAAGAGAAGATGACAATGCTTTTCTTGCCCGCCTCCAGCACAGTGTTCAACAGGGAAAGGCCGCCTTCCACGTTGTTGCGGAAATACTTTTGGGGATTGACCACGGATTCCCCGACGAAGTGATTGGCGGCGAAATGCATGACGGCGTCCGACTGCTTGACCGCCGACAACAGCTTCTTGCTGTCGTGGACGTCGCCGACAATGGTTTCGAAACCCTTAGCCAGAAAATCAAAGCCGGTGGACAGATTGTCGTAGATGAAGACTTCAAGGCCGGCCCTTCGCAACACTCGCGCCGTATGACTTCCGATGTAACCGGCGCCTCCTACCACCAAAACCTTCAATTAAGCCCTCCTTGTTCTCACGATTCGACCGAGCGCTCAATCTTTATGAAGTCAACGGACCGCAATTCGATCGGGATCGAAGCAGCCTCTTGCGAGCCACGCGCCTCTAATCGGAATCTTTACGATAGGCGACGGGCAAAACCCCGTCAAACATAAGCAAGTTGGGGTAGAGCCCCCAGCGATCGCTCATCATCGTCTCCGGCAGAAAGCTGACTTATTCGGGATCTCCTTTTTTGACTTCAAACACGGCGATAATAGTACCGCATCTCGCCTATTCGCGACATTGCGAAATAAATTTTCATCCGGACCGCACTCAGCGGTCTGAGATCCGTACTAGCACCGCCGAAATTGCTCGATATTCCTCCACTTTTGCTTAAAAGAGCTTGTGATCTCGGTGAGCCTTAGTATCAGGTACATTCAGCGGTAGCTAAATCACAATCGACGGTGAGACACTTTCCTTACACCCATGCAGAATTCCTCGCGTTCAGCGAATCTCGAAGCCTGACTCGGACGAATATTCCGTGGTTCAAAGAACCGTTTTAGCTTGAGGATCGGTTTTTCGAGCAGATTCCAAGACATTGCCGCCAGAGCGAACGTTACAACAATAGTGATCGGTAGTACCAGAAACCGATGCTTGTCCAGATGAAACGTTCTCGCCGCATCAAGCGGGATCTTTTCCAGCAAATAGATCCCATAACTGATCATTCCCGTGTAAACCAAGAATCGGTTTGTGAGGACGGATTGCAGCCACCTCTGCGTCGAGAACAAAGCGAGATATACGAAAGAAACCGAGGCCAGCGCAGTTAAAGAGAAAACAATCCATCGAGCGTGGAACGCCGTTTCGACCGTAAGAGCAAGAGGGATGGTGACAAGAAATATGATCCATGCTCGCGTCAAGAACTCTGCCGGTAAAAAACTGACCGAACGGATAACAATTGCCAGGAGCGCTCCAGCCATCAGGCCGTCCAAACGGCAGACCGTATTCGAGTAGATATTGACCTGATGTGATGACAAATAAAAACGCAGTACTGGCGAAATACAAATCGCTGCTATAGCAATCTTGCGAAGCTGGGCCTCGCTGCAGAACCCCACCACAAGAGGCCACACCAAGTAGAACTGTTCCTCGACGGCGAGCGACCACGTAACACCAAGCGGTCCGGTGGCCATGGCTGGAACTGGAACCAGGAAATTCTGAAGGAAGACCGGGAAAGCCCACCACGGCGACGACCGCGCTTCAAATACGGCGTGAGCCTCAGATGGACGCAGGAACGGGACAACAACAAACATGAAAAGCAGCACAGAATAATACAGAGGCCAGATCCGCAGACAGCGTCGCGCGTAGAAGTTTCTGAAATAGCCATCTGATTGCTTCGTGTCCAGCAAAATCCCCGTGATCAAGAATCCGGACAACACAAAAAAAAGATCCACGCCCATCCATCCGTTGTCCGAGATGAGATGCAAAAGGCGTGAAGGGTACTGGTCGGTGTTGTGTACTAACACCAAGAGCACCGCGAGGCCGCGAACGGCATCCAGTTGAGGGATTTTCTTCATACTGGCGCTTCTTACGTCTACTGTTCTATCGCCCACCCTGTCCGACTGGGTGAAACACGGTAAGCAATCGGTTACAGAGCAGGCCCCGATCCCATGCACGGAGTGAATTCGAACAGTGAGAACCGTACTTCTTCCAAGAGCCAGAGCAAATGATTTGCAAATGAGGTTTGCGAAAATCGATTACGCGTGGAATCGGGGCTTTAGCTGCGTTCGAGTGACCACCTTGACGCTTACCTAGATGATCCGCCAGGAGAGAATTCGCTCAGCAGTCGCTCGATTATCATTTCCGCCGCCGCCGTTCGCTGCGGTGGTAGAGCGATTGTAGGCCGAGGGAACACACGATAATCAGAAATAGTCCCAAATATGCAGAGAATGAGACTGGCATTGTTCAGCCTCCTTGGGGAAAAGTCGATTGAAATGTTAGCACGGCACAAAGGCTGTTTTATGGCCTTCTTTCGCGGTCCTGTCTTCGGTGCGGATGCCGCGAAATGCTTGATGCGCTGATCGGACGCTGCGATCCAGGCGACGGACTCTGTGAATTCGAGTTAGTGAGAATAGATTTATTCCAACAAGACTAAGGTATTGATTTGGATGTCAGATTGGGAGTCTACTTACGCGGAATGGAGGCATGGGCTATATTCGCGTGACCACCTTCTCGCGCACCTTGGTGATCAGCCGCGACCACATAGTAAAAATATTTGTGTCGAAGCTGGACGAAATAATCGACACAATTCGTGGTTGTGATGGGTTTTTGGTTGATCTTACCGAACGTCGAGGACGTCTTGTCACGACGGTACACGTTGTAGCCCACTACGCTTGGGGACGTGCTGGCTTTCCACGAAAGAATGACGCTGTGCGACGATGGCCGGGCGTCTCCTTGGATCGACATTTCGGGCGTGCAACTCGGCGCTTCGTTGGCAGCTTGCGATCCAGACTTGCCAGCATAGGCGGTCCCATGCAGGCAGATTCCGGCCATAAGGAAGATAAACGCTCGGCGCAAATTCATCGGACTTCTGGATAATTGCAAAAGGTGGTTCACGTGCGACTCGCACCTACTTGGGGAGCACGACTACTACTCAACTCCAAGTTGTACGAACCGTCAGCTTAGAAAGGGAGACTTTGTAAAACGTCGGCGATGCGCTCACCTGAGTGTCCGTCCCACAATGGCGGGATACTTCCCTTCTTGGCTTTTCCGGCAACGATTTTCGATAACTCGGAACTAAGCTTATCTCTCTCCTGACCAACAATCACGTTCGTGCCCAAAGTGACGGTAACCGGACGTTCGGTGTTGTCGCGCAGGGTTATGCACGGAATTCCCAGGTATGTGGTTTCTTCCTGGATCCCGCCGGAATCGGTGATGACCACGGCGGCACGGCTCTGCAGAGCCAAGAATTCGATGTACGGCAACGGTTCCGACAGGTGAAGCTTTTCAACCTTGAGCCCGAACTCCGCTATGCGCTGACGTGTCCTCGGGTGGACAGGGAAAACCACGTCCAAGTCTTCATTTATTTCGAGTAGAGATTCGAGAACGCTCTTCAGAGTTTCGCTGTTGTCCACGTTGGATGGCCGATGAAGGGTGACCAGACCGTAGCGTTCGGGAAACCCATTCTTCGGGCATCGCTGAGCGGCGGGCAAAAGACGTACCAAGGAGTCGATCATGACATTGCCGACCCGAAAGATCTTTTCGGCCGGCACTCCTTCATGCTTAAGATTCACGTCGCCATCTTCGGAGGGAGTGAACAGGAAATCTGCTAGCCGGTCGGTAACGACGCGATTGATCTCCTCGGGCATGGTCCAGTCAAAGGAACGAAGTCCGGCCTCTACATGGCCGACCCGGATACCTAATTTTGCGCACACGAGAGCTGCGGCAACCGTAGAGTTTACATCCCCATAAACCAGGACGACATCCGGTTTGCGCTCCAGGACGATGGGCTCGAACCCAGTCATAATCTCCGCCGTTTGCCGCGCATGGCTACCGGAACCTACACCCAGATTCACATCTGGCGCCGGGATCCCCAGTTGGGTGAAAAAGACATCCGACATGTTGGCGTCGTAATGCTGACCAGTATGCACGAGGGTCTGCCTCACCGCTGTCCGCTTTTCGAGCGCGTGCAGCACGGGCGCGGCTTTCATGAAGTTCGGGCGAGCCCCGACGACGTGAAGAATATGCATAACTATTTTGAACTCCTATGAGGATCCTGCATGGCATAAGCCTCAACTTCGTATTCGAGACGGTCTCCAACCACTTTGGCGAGAGCAAGTTTGGCCCGTTCGGCACCAGTGCCTTCGATTTGCCACTTACCATTGTGATCGACGACGCGCATTTTACTGCGCGACCGCCACCAATTATCGATTTCTCCCGGCACGGTGAACCAGATCCTTTTCTCCTCGCCCAGTTGGCGTAAGAAACTCAACAGATCCCGATAGATGCCTCGAGCTCTCTTCTCGATGACGTAGTCGGGATGCACGATAAAACTCACCAAGCCGTTTTTCTTCATAATCAGCTCGGTTTGGGCCTTCCATAGATCCAGAGAATATTCATTGAGTAAGTGAAACAAGGCGTAATCCTGAATCGTTGTGAGAGGAATTTCCAGGATGTCCCCGACGAAATAGGGCATCACCGTACAGCACCCACCGCGCTGGGGATCAACATGCGCGACGTTCGGAACTGACATGTCGAAAGAGAACTCCAGCGCATCATACCAATCAAGATTTCTATAAAGCACTGCGGCCCGGAAACCCTTGGCCTCATATTCCCTGCCGTATTCGTTAATTCTCAGAGCGCGCCGCCGGAACTCTTCACGACTGCGAAAGAGATGGCCATCGTGGTTAAGGTCCTGAACGTTTACCTCAAAACCCCGACCGCGGATGTTTTGAATGAAGTCAGCAGAGACCTTATAGCGCTCCTCGGGCACCACCTGGATCGATGCCTTGATACCAAAAGAGTCATCGATGTCCATTAACTCAGAGCAGAAGGTCTTCCCTTTCTCCGTCTCCAGATCGTGCGTCATCGCCACACAGCTCTGAGCGCCACCGGGCCAGAACCAGACGAAAGGCACCGTGTCAACGCCTTTCGCCTTCATGGATAACAGCAACAAGTGTTCGCACAAGTCCTCGACCGTTGTGTCCACTGGCCAGTGCGGGAACGGAAGGCTTCGCCAGCCATTCAAATGGGCGCGCTGAAAATGTCGCCGAATATTGACATGCATGAGCGGGCGCAGGAAGTAGTACGTATTTCTCAGCGAGCGCTTCCACCGGTTCAAGGCACCCTGGTTATAGCGGTTCGCATAACGCTCAAAACGCAGGTTATCGATGACTTCGGTTGGATCAAACGGCAGAACCGCATTCGAACCGTTCGTCGTAGCATCTTGAACGGCATTATAAAGGACACCGTCGGCTCGATTCGCTCGAAAGCCTGTCGCAGAACGCCCGTAACAAATCGTATCCTGCCCGAATCGGAAGTAGCCCGCTTCATCGGACAAGCTTCCGGCCAGATCGAACTCCACCAAACTCCCCGGGCACCGGTAACGATCGATTAATGCTTGTTCCATGCGCTCCGTTCGGCGTCCATCAAACCGAATTCTACAGGCATTGATCTGCAGAATATCAGGCGAAATAGTTGAGCGTGAGTTCATTCGACGTTACTTCGGTTCGCGTCTTCGAGATTCAGAGAGCAGGCGAATTGGCGGCTCCCCTTCCTTGGCCGTTTTCGATGATTGTTCACTTGAATCAAACGCAGAGTGTGGTTCTCGCACCACGAAGCGACGCTCACACCGGCCTCGAATTAATGTAAGTAAACAGCCGCTTCAGATTCAGAAATGGAGTTTCCAGAAAACGGTACGATATGGCCGCTACTATGATGGTTAAGCCAAGAGCAACCGCGATGCGCAACCCTGCGCTGAGGACTCCCCAGCTAACGTCCAGCATCCGATCCGTGATCCTGATACACATCAGGTGGTAGACATACAGACCGTAGGAAATCTTGCCAAGATACCGCAGAGTCTGCTGCTGTAAATCCATGCCGACCACTGAGAAAACAATTACCGTACATGACAGTGCGATAGCAGGATACCCAAGGAGCACGGCTGTGCGCGAAACACCCACGTGCAGTTCGTCAAAATATCCTGCAATCAATAGCGGCGTGATTCCGGCAGCCATCATCAACATTCGCAGCCAAAGTTGGGTTCCCGGCACACGCCCGCGCAACAGAACCGCCAGCAGGATCCCTCCCGCCATCGAATCCAAGTGGGTGAAGGTGTTCGCCCATATCTGCCAACCTGTACTGTGCAGAGCAAGCACCATAACCCGGGTCAGGTTCGCCATCGCGACCATGATCACAACGGCGATCACGATCCCGCGACTGGACAATCTGGCCACAATCGGGGGCCACGCCAGATAGAACTGCTCTTCCACAGAAACGCTCCACAGGGGTTCCGCAACTGAGCCCGTGGGGCCGAAAGCGATAGTGCTCCAATTTCCCGCGAGCAGCAGGAACGAGATCACGTACTTCAACGAGAACGCTCCCTGCGGATTCAGGAAAGGAACCACCGCTGCGAGCGGGACGAAGAAATAATAGAGCGGCCAGATACGGAGAATCCTGCGAAGATAGAACGACTTTACGTCCAGGGAGCCTCTAGCCTCTTTTTCGCGTAGCAGGAGTTCGGTAATTAGATATGCGCTCAGAACAAAAAACAGGTCTACCCCGTGGCTGCCTGCGTCGGTAAATCCGCTGAATAACCGCGCAAGCCCCGCCGGCATATGGCGCTGCACAAAATATTCTGGTGGCTGGCACACCGAATGGAAAAGGAAGACCGATAAGAATGCGAAAAAGCGAAGCACATCAAGTTCAGGTCGATAAAAAGTGGCCCTGCGCCTGGCGCTTGGCACCTGAGAAGTTGTGGCTGGTAGGGCGACCGTACTCATTTTTTGTCGATTTCGTGACTGGGAGAAAAGACATCAGAGATGTTCGCGTCGCCGTACTCCTTCCGCATCTGAGTTTGCGTTCATACGCACTTGAGTTTCTCTCGTTTGTGCGCGACATCCCTCGACTGACGATAGGATTCGACCATCATCCCGGCAGCCAACCACACTGCGAGCTTGCGGCTGAATCGTCGCGAGGGATTAAAGGTGACTATCCATCGCAGGGTCCCAACTGCAACCCTCAGCGCACTATGCTTACTTCGGACTTCTTTTCGACGGATGGCCGTAAAGTCTCTGCGAGATACCCCGCCGATTTCCACACCAAACACCTGCGATCGAACCTCCGTCGCGGATTCCAAGTCATCGTCCACTGCAAAGTCTGAAGTAACATAACTCCGAGCTTGTAGGGAACGCTAAAGTACTTCCGACTGATCCCCCAAATGTCGGGGCGCCTACCACCTTGCACTATTGAGTAACGTCCCAATTCGAACGACGATGCCAAGAACTGCTCTTTTCGGATCCTCTCCTTCGGAACTGCGTGGTAAACTTCTGCGGACGGTTCATATCGCAACCTCTCTCCAGCTGCAAATAGCCGATAGCCGAACTCGGTGTCCTCGCCAAAGCGGTGGATTGGACGGCTCGGCGGTCCTGGTCCCAGATCCGTACGGAACGCACCGTGCTTTTCAAACATTTCCTTCCGAAATGCCATGTTGGCTCCGTAAGGAGGTCGGTCAAGTTGGAGAGGCTGATCACCTAAATCGAAATGGGCGTACAGCATTCCTGCATGGGTACTGAGTGTTAGCCAGCGCGGCGGCGTGATAACCGACGCGGGACGAGTACGCCCCCCGGCGCCGGCCCAGTGGCCGTCCTTTAGGTGCGCGGTCAAATTCTGCAACCATGTTGGCTGAAGGGTCACATCGTCATCCGTAAAAGCAAGAACGTCGCCTCGGGCTTCGCGAATCCCAGAATTGAGGGCGTATGATTTGCCCTGCTGCGGTTCGAATAAGTAACGGAAGCGACCAGGATACCGTCCGCAGAAGTCCTCGACGACCTCACGCGTCTGGTCGCTGGAATTGTTGTCCACTACCAGGACTTCCCACTCGGCCGGCTCGTAAAAAGTCTGCGCGGCTAGACTGTCCAGTGCCTTCGCCAGGCTCTGACAGCGGTTATACGTACACAGAATGACGGTTATCTTCATGTGATCTGCGGCAAGCAATTCACTAGGTCGCTCTCTCCGCAGTCTTTCTGCCTTTCAAGCGCCGCAACAGCCGTGCAGCCGTCGTCCCCGGATTCACCGCCTTCCCAAGAAGTTTTCGGCCGATTCGCAATGCGAGATAGGACGAATCGAGCGTTTCGCCCAGCGTCTTCAGCCCCTCTTTGTGATACGTCCAGAACGCAGGATCTCGGAACCGGAGGGCTTCATCCGCGAGAACCTCGTAATACAGCTGCCTGGATTTTTTCTTCAGCGCCGCCGCTTCCTCCGGCTCCAGAAATCGCGAGGCATAACGGTGCACGATGATATACCGATCAAGCGCTATAGGCTGAAAAGTGCGAACGCGAGAAGAGATGGCTTCGTTGCCGATTCGCAAAAACGAGAGCACTTGATAGACAAATCCGAAATCCCGGTGCTCGAGTATCTGCATGCATTTCTCCGTGTCCTCGTGCAGCAAAGACTCGTCATAGAACGGCGGCTGGCTGCGGACGATAGAGGACCGGTACATTACTGTAGTCGGCGACCCGAAAACAAAGGTCCCAGTTCGAAGATACAACCGGGCGACGTCTTTCCCAGACAAAATCGGCTTCCCAGGTGGAAAACCTGAGCCTCGAACCTGGTCTCCTTTTAGATCATAAGCACTCACCAGTCCGATGGATTCCGACTGTTCGAACACCCGGACCATCAAGCGCAGGCACTCGGGAAAAATGAAATCGTCGGCCTGCACGATCTTGCAATACTGGCTGGCTTCGGAGATCTCCGCGAGGGCGCCGTTGTAATTTTGCACCTGCGAAAGCAATTGTGACCGTCGAATCAGGCGGATCCGGGAGTCGCGTCGCGCATAATTCTCCGCTATCTCTCCCCCACCGTCGGTGCTGCAATTGTCGACCAGTATGTACTCGAAATGCGAGTAGCTTTGCGCAAGTACACTTTCGATACATTCGGCCAGGTAGGGAGCTGTGTTATGGAACGGGGTAACGACGCTGACTAGAGGGTGGCTCACCAATGTCTCCGCGGAACCACTTTAATGAACCACCTCATCGCAGGCCGATTGGGTCTGCGCGGAGCGCTCGCGTGCCAGATTGCGCGCCTCGATCACCTGGCCACGGAGATAATTGAAGCGCCAGCGGGAACGAAACATTGCTTCTGGCCTGAACAACATTAAAGCCAGGACGATCCGAACTGCTTTCTTGAAAAGGTCGAAGAAAAGGTATTGGGGCACTCCCATAAACAATTTTGGGCTCTCCCCTGCTAGGACAGATAAACGATATCGCCCACGCCCATAACGAACCACGCGTTGCATTACCCAGGATTTCTTGAGCTGTTTCTCACGAATGAAATGCTCCACCACCGCACCGTGGACATGCCATGATTTGTGTCCCTGGCAGCTGAGCCTTAGGACCAGCTCCGTTTCGCTGCCCATCGGGTAGCTCGACCCGCGCGGACCGATGGAAGGATCCAGACGGATTCCCGATCGAAAAACGTCGCTGCGTATAGCCATGTTCGGCCCAAAGAGAAACGGTGCTTCTATTGGCCCTTCTTGCAGCGACGGATTGGTTAGTGTATAAGCCGGACCGAGTTCTACCCATTGGATCCAGCTTGGAGGGGTGCTTCCCAGCGTGGCACAATCGTACCGCCGAACATCGAATATCCCGGTTGCGTGTCGGCAGCCTTCCTTAATTGCAACAGCCAGTCGGAAGCGGGGAAAGCATCGTCGTCCGTAAACACGACTAAGTCTCCTTCCACCAACCCAAGAGCAGTATTCAAAGCAAAGTTCTTTCCCAGCTTCGGTTCGCGCACCGAATGCAACGGGAGACGGTTGGCGAATGAAGCGATGACCGGTGCCGTCTCGTCTGTGCTGCCATTGTCGACGACCACTAGTTTCCAGCCGGACGAAGGCGGCTGCAGACGGCCGTACGAGTCGAGAACTTCGCCCAGAATCCGCGCTCGGTTTCTCGTTGCCATTAGGACAGTGAGCATTTCGCGAGAATCCCCGATTCTAATCCGCTTGGCCCTGGAACGTGACCACGCTTTTTGCCGGAATCGTATACGTGAGAACCGTACCTCTGGGCGTGAGAGTAACTGGAGACCGGGGCTCGAGCGAAACCGATGCCGACGTGAGCCACGGCGTCACTAGCGACCGCTGAGATGTGATTCCATTGAGAGCGAAGGTTTGGTTACGAGCCGTCCATCGACTATTGTTGATGGCCACAATCGCAAACTTGCTGTCTGGTCCTCTATACGCGGAGACCAACAAGGGACCGGTATTCGTCACGTCGATACGTTGCCACCCAGGACGGATGAATTTGGAGAAGTTCGCGAATGTGTAAGCGCGTTTGGCGAGATTATTGCTATGGTCAGTGAGGCCAGAGTTATCCGTTACGGCTGCACCTGATAGCAGCCAGTAGTGCCAAGCATTGACCTGCGCCGTTGTCAGCCAGTTATGCAATTCCGTAGCGTAAGCGAGACCACTGGTGATCGAACCGTCATAAGCGGCGAAGTCGCTGACTTCTGTTTCCCACACCTGCTGCGTCTTAAAGTTGTTCCAATGTAACTCCGTTGCTGGCTCACGGTAGCCATGGGAAGCAAGGATACCGATCATCGAGGCCACAGTAGCATCGTTCATGGCGGTTGTTGAATAGGTATTGCTCCAGGTGCCTTGCTCGGCGATCATAATTCGCGTGGAACCGTATCCGGCGCTGGCCAAGGCCTTCACTAAGTACGGAACATAGTCGTGCATTTGCTGGGCCGTCCACGTGCAAGACCCGTAATTCTGGCTGACATCTGGTTCATTCTGTGGACTGATGGCGTAAATAGGAATGTTGTAAGTCGCACTCAGCAGAGTCACGAAGCTGGCCTGAATGAAAGCCAGGTTGGCCATATTTGTCGTCCCTCCTAGAAAAGCCCCCCCCGCCATGTATTGACCGTTGGACTTCATCGAACCGGGGGGACTCCATTCCGCCGCCCAAACTAAAGCGCCACGGGCTACGGCAGCCTGCACGTTGGCCAGATCGCTTTTTGAGATCGTCGCATTTTTCGAACTCACGCAGCTATGGGCAGGGTCGTCAACCTCGCAATCAGCAAGGTCCGGGTAGAGATGCACGCGAATGAAACTAAGGTGTGCGCCAGAGGTGGTGTAGAAAAAATCCATTAGATTAGGTGGAAGCGTTCCCATATCACTATTAACGGCTGCGCCAAAACCGTCAATCGTTTGATGCGTGGTGTTCCAATCGACGGTTATCCGCGTCGGAGGGTAGACTCGAGTCAACGTTAACCCCACCAGGAGCCCGCTGAAAAACAAAAAACAAGCTCCGGCGTACCAGTACCAGGAAATGCCGGTCGCGCGACGAGTCCGTTGTAAAGATTTCAGGCTCTCACTCACCAGTCTGGCTCATCGTCTGCAGTGCATCGGACGGGGACACTACCTCATACACCCAACTATCCAGATCCCGATGCGCCAATCGGAATGCGCCCGGGTAGGTCTGTAACAAAGCCTGAAAACAGATATCCTCCGGCGGCAACCAGTAACTCTGCGCTTGATGCACCACCAGAATCGCCCCGATACGATGCCATTGAATCCCGTCCATTAGGGTCTTGGGATCAGAAATCGGCGGGAACCATACCGTTCGGCGGTGGCTATAGTGAAAAA
>Ga0206956_1111_pt1 | contig 22306 bp, 18 predicted proteins | sample Alteio_BWOrgHeat_35_FD_153252 | JGI IMG/M metagenome (GOLD analysis project Ga0206956, IMG submission 153252) | Enriched cells from forest soil in Barre Woods Harvard Forest LTER site, Petersham, Massachusetts, United States -... | ecosystem: Environmental > Terrestrial > Soil > Temperate forest >...
GAGGGACCCGCACCTGGCAGGCTTGCATCTGGTTTGAGGTCTTCCACAGCGTGAATCCGACCTCCGCGTTTACCTCATCTCTGGGCTAGCGCACTACACACTCTAACACAACGAGGCAGGCCTTCGTGAACAATTGAACGCGCATTGGGTTCCCCTCGGCCCTACTGCCGGGCGCGACAAAGTTCCCGGTTCGGCCCGTTTGCGGCGATTGCGGAGCCGCTCGGAATCCGGTAAAAGCCGCAGGAATCCTTGACACGGGGCGTGGCGCAGTCTGGTAGCGCACCTGCTTTGGGAGCAGGATGTCGGAGGTTCAAATCCTCTCGCCCCGACCATGCTCGTCCTGTGCGCATCGCGGCCCGGACGGTGCGGAGAAGCAGGCAATGGCGCTCGCACGCATCTACCGGCCGTCAAAGACGGCGATGCAATCGGGGCGGGCTCAGACCCGCAAATGGCTCCTGGAATACGAGCCGGCGACGCGTCGCGACCCTGATCCGCTAATGGGCTGGGCGAGCGCGCACGACACGCTCAATGAAGTGAAGATGCGGTTTCCGACGCTCGACGAGGCTGTGGCCTTCGCCGAAAAGCACGGATTGCAATACACCGTTATCGAGCCGCACGCGCGCACACCCAAGGCAAAAAGCTACGCCGACAATTTCCGCTACGACCGCATCAGAACTTGATTTTTCGTGCTGATGCTTGCTGTCAGACGCCCTAGCTCAGCTGGATAGAGCACTAGCCTTCTAATCTTATCTTGGGCGCGTTCCGCACCCGGCGGCAATTCTTTCGCAGCGGTCCGCATTGGTTCCGCGTCGCCATGGCGCTTGGGACAGTTACCGTCGCGATCGTCCTTCCTCTGCTTCCGATAGGACGATGGTTCCGCTTCGTCGCGCCGCCACCGCTGTTCTTCGTTTACCGGACGGGCGCGACGGCCGCGTATCTGGCGCTCGTCGAAGTGGGGTCGCTAAGCCTCGATGATCACTTTGAGCGCTCCGGTGCTGGCCGCGTGCCCGAAGGTCTCGTAAGCGTCGAGGATGCGGTCGAGCGTGAAACGGTGGGTGATCAGCAGCTTCGGGTCGATCCGGTGAGAATGCAGAATGTTAAGCAAGGTCGGTGTGCTTGCGGTGTCTACCAGACGAGTGGTGATGGTAATGTTACGGTCCCACAGGCGCTCCAGATGCAGAGCCACCTTCGTCCCATGAACGCCGATATTGGCGATGGTGCCGCCCGGTGCGATAATTTTTTCGCAGAGTTCGAAGGTCGCCGGGATGCCGACGGCTTCGATCGCGGTGTCGACACCGAGATCGCCCGTCATCTTCATTACGGTCTCGGCGGCCTTGCCGTCGGCGCTGTTGATCGCCGCCGTCGCGCCGAAGCGCTTTGCCACCGCCAGGCGATTGTCGTCGATGTCGATCATGATGATCTTGGCCGGCGAGTAAAACTGGGCGGTCAGCAACACCGCGAGCCCGATCGGCCCGGCGCCGACGATCGCCACGGTATTCCCCGGTTGGACCTTGCCGTTGAGCACGCCGCATTCGAAGCCCGTTGGCAGGATGTCGCTCAGCATTACCAGCGCTTCTTCGTCGGCGCCGTCCGGGATGGGATAGAGGCTCGTGTCGGCGTGCGGGATGCGGACGAATTCGGCCTGGGTGCCGTCGATGCTGTTGCCGAGGATCCAGCCACCGGCCGTGCAGTGCGAGAACATCAGCTTGCGGCAATAGACGCACTTGCCGCAGGCGCTGATGCAGGAAATCAGCACGCGGTCTCCCGGCTTGAAAGCAGTGACCGCTGATCCCGTGTGCTCGACGACGCCGACGCCTTCATGACCGAGAATACGGCCTGGCTGACAGGTCGGGACATCGCCTTTCAGGATGTGGAGATCAGTGCCGCAAATCGTCGTTTTGGTGATCTTGACGATGGCGTCCGTCGGCGCTGCTACTTCTGGTTTTGCGCGCTCTTCCAAAGCTTTCGTCCCGGGACCGAGGTAGACGAGAGCTTTCATTGCCGACATCCCTGCTGTTTAAAAAGAGGCGAGCTGCCGGACGGTCTGCACCGTAGCCGGCTGCCCGGAGCAGCAGCAGGGCCGGAATCTACTCAAACCTGCGGTCGCCCCGACTTGCCCCAACGAGTTTTCCTGCACTGTCACTAGGCATCGCAGCTATCGACTCTCGTGAGCCGCCGAAACGATCGCTGAAGAACGAGCGGCCCCTCATGGATCGGCCTAGCGCAAAGGGGAGGAGCCCACACTCAGATAGCTACGCCTCGACGGATAAAACGCGCCGAGGCCGGCCATTCGCGGAACCCGAATTCAGGGCTTCGGCTATGGCCGTAGCCGCCCGTGACGAGGAGGCCGACCTTCTCCGCAGCGGGCCGCGACCCGATGGGTCGGCCACCGAAGCGAATCCTCCGCCTATCACCCCAGCCAATTTCTCGCCAATGGCTCTAAGTAGAATCCGATCCTGCTGCGGGGCTCCCTTAGGGCCCACATCCTGCAATATAAATGACCTTGCGAGACCCGCTTTCCACCGCTTCCGGCGGAGGGGTCCAGCACGCGGAGAGAGTAAATCTCATGGACCGCAAATTGAAGGCGAAAATCCTGGAGATTCTAGACCGTCATCGTCTGATGACTGTGGCAACAAATCGCCTTGACGGATGGCCACAGGCGACGACCGTCGGATATGTGAGTATTGAATTGACACTCTATTTCTGGTGCAGCCCGCAAAGCCAAAAGGCGCTCAATCTTACGCGCGATACGAGGATTTCGCTGGCCATCGCCGATGACGTCTCTGACCCGACGAGCATCGCCGGTCTTTCGATGGCCGCCGAGGCTGAACTCGAAAACAGCCCAGCAGAGATATCAAAGGCGCTGAGTTTGCTTTACGTGAAGTATCCCGAATACGGCCCCTACCGCGCCTCCGAGCTCGACGAAATTCTTGTATATCGGGTCACTCCCAAGGTGATTTCGGTGATCGACTACACCAAGGGGTTTGGGCATACGGACCTCATCGTCTTTGATGTCGGCGATTGACCGCATAGGCGACGGCTCAAAATCGAAGCAGCCGAATTGGGAACGCCAGAAGACGTATTACGGCCCTGAGGTCCACGCTCCATCATGGCCGCATCTGTCGGATCAGCTCCCGCGGCTTTCGCCGCCCAGCTTGCGCTTCCGGGGCGTAGAACCCACCGCGCCAACTGCCGTTTCGTTCCCCGCGGTGCGCCGGGGCTCCGACCGTCATGGAGTTCATTACGGGGGGTATGCCTTAGCATCGCCGGTCGTGGGCTTATTCGGTGGTTTTGCCGATATCGGCCAAGTGCGCCACGCTGCTTGCTTCTGCAGACGAGGATCCTGCGCGCCTGTCAGGCCGGGACACCAGGTCAGTTCCGCGTGGGGTGAAAGATCGGTAGGCCGCCTTTCTTCGGGTTCCATTCCTTCTCGACCTGCTCCTGCACCGGAAGGCCCGTGACTGTCCTTGAGCTCTTAAGATGGCCGTCATCGGGTAGGGGCTGCACATTTTTAGCTGCTTCGCGTACAACAGCCTTCTCGCGAATGTGCCGTTTGAGCACCCGCCGGATCATGTCTGACATCGCGTCCTCCCGGTTAATTTGTTTCGGCGGCCTCGATGACCTGCCGGCGTTCCTCGCTCACTTCTTCGATCGCTTTCTGAAGCAGCATCGCAGTCTGCCAATTCGTCCCTCTACAGGCTTCGTCTCGTTTAACATAAAGCTCGAGAAGACGGTCTGATACCTCGGTAACTAACGCACGTTCTTCGGGCGTATGCATCTATCTCTCCCATCGAACATTGCGGCTATTGAATCGACAAACAAGACTATACATTCGTCGTTCCCCAAAACATTTTACTATTCGGCTGACATTATCTAAGCGTTTGCCACCGAACATTTATTTTATCATTGAAATTCTCTGCACGATTGTCGCATAAGTGGAATGCTTACTTTTTAATCACTTCGCGGCGGGCGAGCTTTCGCGCCCACTATCGGTAACGCGTCACGGTCTTGAGTAGATTCCGAAGCTGCCACTGATGGCCTCTGACGGATAGCGTCAACACTGGACGCCCCCGAATGCCGCTGCTCGTGCGGCGGCAGGAAGCCGGGAGATACCCATGCCCGAAATCACAGGCTGCTCCTCATGTGGTGTAGACGTGAACCGCCACGGCCTAACTCGATATCTCGAATGGGATGGTGTACGGCTCGCCTTCTGCTCCTTTCTCTGCGAGTTCCTTTGGCGTCGCAAACGGGGCATCGAGCGCAGTCGCACGCTGTCAGAGCCATTCTCGACGCGGCATTAGGCGCACAAGCGCCAATAAATAGTCTTTGATCCATTCGGCAACGAGGTCGCCTCCATATCATTGTAAGTTCGGAAGCCATTCTCCGACAGGCGTCGGTTACGAGTACTCTGGTGTTGCCGCGATGGTAGAAAAAGGCTCTTGGAGCAATGAAGACTGGGAAGAATATCGAAGCCTTCCGTGGCTCGGCCGCCGGATGGCGGATATTGCCCGACTTCTCCCGGTGACGGAGTCTTGGTTGGCGCCGTTAATTGGTTTGCACGCGGAGCATGTGCAAAAGCGAACATACAAGGCTCACCGCAGAGCGGCGAAACCGACGATAGCCCCAACACGCCGGACTACGAAGTCAAAGCCAGGCCGTTCAATGAGGCAATAGAAGGTCTTAATATCTCTGGGTTGGTCGGCCCCATGCGAGTGCGAGTAGGCGCCAGCCGGCCCAGGCAACGAAGCAGCTTACGCCAAAATTGCGGACGCTGTCGTTCAACGAGACGGCACCTCAAGGGTCTCGCGATGACCTCGCGCCGGCTACTCTGTGCGCGGATCGAGACGGCGCCACGGACAAGCGCGAGCGGCGGGCAGGGTGAGATTTTGCTCTGACGCCGATCGCAGGCCCGTCATACTGGCGCGAGCCCGTAAGCCGCTTTCCGCTTTTGGGCGGACGCGGGGGCCGTGCTCAATGCTCATAAGGAGAAGACAAAATGTTCAGCCACATCATGATCGGGAGCAACGACGTTGCCCGGTCGAAGAAGTTCTACGATGCCCTCTTTGCCGCCATGGGTGCGCAACCCGGCGTTGAGGATGCGAGGGGGCGCGTGGCTTACTCGCACAATGGCGGCCGTTTCATGATTAGCAAACCCATCGACGGCAAGCCGGCAACGTCCCTCAACGGCGGCACAATCGGCTTTGTGATGAGCGACGCCAAAATGGCCGAGGCGTGGCACAACGCCGGGGTCGCAAATGGCGGCACATCCATCGAGGATCCGCCTGGCGTTCGCCCAAATGGCGCTTATCTCGCTTATCTTCGTGACCCCGATGGCCACAAGATCGTCGGGGTTGCCCGGTAAGCTGCCAGACTTCATCGTCAATCGAAACTGAGGGGGGCCGCCTGATCCGGGCGGCCCCTCCCGGGCAAAAGAACTTGGCTCGACCACAGTTGGCAGTAGGAAGCGCAGTCCCTGTATCGGCGCCAAGGGTCATCGGGGCGGTCCGCCACGACGGTCCGCTGATCGACCCGAAACGGTCGTTCGTCCTCGCCGTCGTGGTCTTCCGGTCAAGCCGACGCCGACAGCTGTTTGGCTCCTTTTTGACAAGGCTGCCGGGGCGCGTGCTCTCCGCCTGCCGGCAGCCCGCCGCACATCCTTAGGGTCTGAACAAGTCCCAGAAAGTAAGCGGGAGATTGGCAAATGGCGCAGATTCACGCTTACAAGCACTCGGGCAAAGACGTAATTCTATTCGGCATCGATCATTCGGTCGGCCGTCACGGGACCAACCGGATGGATGACGTGCAGCTAATCCAACTCCTCATCAACCGCTACATCGACTATCGCGAGGACGTGGCGAAGAAGCAAAAAAGCCCAGAGAACGACAATGCGCGCGTCTTGGACCAATCCCGGCGAACGATCAGCAAACTTGGTATTGATGGCCAGTGCGGCCCGCTCACCTTGGCCGCCATCCTCGCTGCCCAAAAATCACTCGACAAGTGGCGTGGGGTAAAGGTGGATGGTCGGATCGATGCTATCCAAGAAGGCGGCCAATCGGAGTTTCAACCCGGCACCTACTTCTATGTACCCGGCGTCGTGAACGATAAAGCTGCGATGGTTAAGATCATGCATACGCAATTCAATACCATGTATCTTCTGTCTTTGCCTGCGGAGTGGAGCCCCAATCCCCCGTGGGATATCTTTTCTTTACCCGAGCCGTTGAAGTCATCGCTTTTGCGCTCCTCAATTAACCGGGGCATCAGCGCTCTCAACAATATTCGAGGTGGCTGATGCGCGGCTGAAGCGTCTCGATGGCTGCCCCTAGGTTCGCGCTCGTGCTGCGGCTGCGCTTTCTAATCCCTCAGGTCGGATTAGCGCCGCTGGCTCGGCGTTAACCCCAGCGGCTTCACCCGAATGGGCGGGGTTGGAGGCGGATCGTCCGCCGGCGCCAGCTTCGCATAGGCGGATTTGAGCGTCTCGAATGTCCCAGCACGTTGCGAGTCATTGAGGGAACGGCAGCCTGGCGCAAATCCGGCGGCATATTCATCGCATCCTCAGTAGCGGCGATGCGGACGGAGGCGGCACAGCGGCTCGACCAGCTGTGGCAAAAAAATGGTAAATTGGACCTGGACGAACCTTTCGGTAGCAAATTGGGTAGCATCAGGCTTTTGCCCCGGGTTGCCAGGACACATAACTAATTGATATCGTTTTATAAGACCCCGTAGCTCAGTTGGATAGAGCACTAGCCTTCTAAGCTTGTGGTCGCAGGTTCGAATCCTGCCGGGGTCGCCAGCTTCACGGTATTGTGGCGCAAATCCCTAAGGATTGCTGCGAGTCCGGCGGCGAAACGCCAGCCAAAACAGAAATCCGGCTAGCGAGAAGATCGCGCCCGCAACCAGCAGCAACTTGACGGCCGCTCTCGCATCATCCGCGTATTGGTCAGACAAGGCGATCCCGAAAAACAGGAAACACCCGCCGGGCAGCAACAGCAGGATGGCGAAGATCAGGGCGACAATCTGACCGGCTTTCATTGCGCGTTGATGCATACGTGCGACACGATAAGCGGCGCAAACCAAAACCACCGCATGGCTGGCTACGCACCGCGTGGGATCGACTGAGGCGAGCGGCGTAGGGATTTGCGCCATAATACCGCAGCTTCATTGGGAGGCTTTTGCTTTTCTAAAGTAATTATTAACCATCTTTTGCCGATGATTGGCCGCAGGCAAACCCAGAGGCAGGCATGTTGACCGCCCTCGAAATCGCCGGCGCCGCCGCGATCTTGATCGCCATGATTCCGACGATTGAACCCTATCTGTGGCGGAGCGTTCGGGCGGTAAAACGGCGGCGCCGCTGGCTCATCACCTGACGGAGGCGGCAGCCCGCAGCGGGGTATCCTGCGGCGCGCATCCACCGTCGAATAGTCTGCGCGGCGGCGGATCGAAGAGCCCGGAAAGATGTTCCGAGCACGCCGGCCGTTCAGCCCCCTACTGCATCAGACGACGCCGTCCTGACGCAAGGCCGCGACCGCCGCAGCATCGAGACCGAGCCAGTCGGCGAGCACTTCGGCGGTGTGCTCGCCCAGCAGCGGCGCCGGCTTGACCTCGGCCGGGACGCCGTCGAAGCGCACCGGCCAAGTCGGCATCGCCATCTTGCGCTCGCCATGCACCATCGTCTGCAGCATGCCGCGCTCGTAGAAGCTGGGTTCGTCGACCAGCTCCTGCGTGTCGAGTACGGCGCCAGCCGGAACGCCGACCCCGCTCAGCTGCGCCATCGCCTCCTGCTTGGTGTGCTGACGGGTCCAAGACGCGATGATCTCATCGACCTCGGCGTGATGCTGAGCGCGGGTGTCGGGGTCGTTCAGCCTCGTGTCGCCGATCAAATCCTCGCGCCCGACCAGCTTTAACAGGCGCGGCCAATGCTCGGGGTTGGCGCGGCTGGTCAGCAGATAGACATAGTCGTTGGGTCCTTCGGGTTTGCACGGATAGATCCCGTGCGGCGAGTTGTTCGCCGGCGGCCGCCGGGGCGCGGCCTTGCCGGTGCGGGCCTGGGTGATGAACCCGCCGCGGCTGTAATGCATGACCGAATCCTGCATCGCCACTTGCAGCCGCCGTCCCTTGCCGGTGCGGCCGCGTTCCAGCAACGCGCTGACGATGCTGAACGCCAGCAGCATGCCGGTGCCAGTATCGCCGATCGTCGGGCCGGGCTTGATCGGCCGGCCGCCAAGCTCGCCGGTGATGCTCATCGCCCCGCCCGCGGCCTGCGCGATCGGGTCGAACGACAGCCCTTTCTCATACGGGCTGCCGTCGCCGAAACCTTTGACCTGGGCATAGATGATCTTGGGATTGATCGCGCTGACGACTTCGTAGCCGAGCCCCAACCGTTCGACCGCGCCGGGCGCGAAATTCTCGGTAAAGACATCGGCCTTCTTCACCATCTCTTTGACCAGCGCCAACCCACGCTCCGACTTTAGATTGACCGTAATCGAGCGCTTGTTGGCGTTGTACATCATGAAATAATACGCATCGCCAAACCCGGTGCGGCCGGCCTCGCCGCGCGGCGGCTCCACTTTGGCGATATCGGCCCCCATCCAGGCAAGCGCTTCAGTGCAAGTCGTACCCGCCTCGAACTGCGTCAGGTCGAGCACGCGGATACCGGCAAGGCAGCCGGGCGATTCGGGTGTTACGCTCATTGTTCACTCCTTGCCGGGTGGCGGGCCGATAACCGTATCGTCCATAATGCTCCCGTTCGCGGGAGGAAACGATGGATTGCTGCGGTCACGCCCACGCTTTCGCCCAGCATCCCGGGATATGGGCCTCTACGGCGCCCTCGATCGCCGCGATGCTCGCTGGCGCAGGCGAACCGCGCGGCTCAACCGCCGCGGCACGGACAGCCGAGATTGCGGCGATAGCGCTGGAGGTCTTGCGCGCATCGATCTCGGTCGATGTTCACACCCATGGCGGCAAGACCGGAATCACCTCGCAAGCGCCGCCGAGCGGTGATCTCGCCCGGGCTCGCTCGCGCCTAAAACGGCGACCCCCGGGCCCACCATGATGCGCACCACGTAGCTGCGGGCGATCAACTGTTTCAGAACAGACATGAGAATAGGAATGTTTCCGCCACCTTGGAACTGCGCAGCAGGGACGCGCGCGGGCGGGCGCAGCATGTGATCGTGAAGCCGACGGAAGCGGCCTCGGCGTTCGATTGGGGTTAGCAAGGTGACGTATTACCGGTGGCGTCAGGAGTTCGGCGGGCTGAAGAGCGACCAGGTCAAACGCCTCTGGACCTGGAGAGCGCCCTCGTTCGCCGAACCCGATCGCGAACGACTTCGCCACTCAGGAGCAGATGCTCGCTGAATGTCGCCGCGTCTCCGGCATCCCTCTTGATTGACGATTAATTCCAATAAGGCCCCGGCAAATTTCGCGATACTAGCGCATGGCCACGGGCATAATTGCGCCCGCCTGACCCCGCAAATTATCCGCCGCATTCCGGATAAGGTCAGGCGCCCGGATGACAAGAAATGTCACGACGCCGACAGCAACGGCAAACCGGATTATTTTTCGCATGCCAGTCCCCGATCGGGGTAATACGATTGCTTTTGACGCTAGGATATAAATAACCCTACTACAACAACGGACACACAATCTTAACCAAGAACATGCAGCTCCTGCTGTATTTTAGTAAAAGTGACGATTTACTTGTACGAACGCCCTATTGCGCCGATCGAAAGGAGCCCGCCGCGGAGGTCGCAAACGGGCTGCTGAGCGCCGATAGCGGCCTTCACTGGGCTCCTCGCGTCCGATTGAATCTTTGTGAGTAGAACGAATTTTTAACCATATTCAACATACATATGCCCTATCTCTAATTCATCGATCGAGGGCGTTGTGGCAACCGGATATTATGACGTGATTGCGCTCACCGAGCGTCTCCACCGCCAATTCTTGGAAGTCGTGAAGCTCGAGCTCGATGGGCTCGGCATCCACGACATCAACAACGTTCAGGGCTTGATGCTGTTCAATATCGGCGACGCCGAAATGACGGTCGGCGAGCTAACGTTGCGAGGCTGCTACCTCGGCTCGAACGTGTCGTACAACGTCAAGAAGATGGTCGAGAACGACTATCTCGCACAGGAACGCTCAGTGCATGACCGTCGCTCGATCTATGTGCGGCTGACCGACAAGGGTTCGCAACTGCGCGACCGGCTGCATCAGATGCACCAGCGTCATACCGAGATGCTGAACCAGACCGCGATTACCGACGACGATCTCACCGCCGCGACCGTGACCCTGCGCCGCCTTGAGCGCTTCTGGATCCGCGCCGGCGATGCCCTCGTCGAGCCAGGACGGCGGATAGCCTGACTTCTGGCTACTCTGTCCCTGCGCCGTTCCCGGTATCCCGGGGCTGCCCCGCGATCAGGCGCGGCACAGGATTAGAAATACTGTTCGTAAAATTAACCTAGAATTTATGGATAGCGTTCCCGTTGAATGCGCAGTTCCCGCGCTTGTCATTACCGCTGACTGAAGGGGAACGGCTGTATCGCACGTTGCCGTGCTTGCCTCCAACTCGCTGGTTCGCGCCGGACTGGTAAGCCTATTGGCGTCATTGGGATTTGGGAACGTCTATCGCCGCACCGTTGATTCGGAGCTCACCGAGCCGCCGGATACGGCCGCGGCTCCCAATCAGCTCGATCTTCGCGCGGCTGTGGCGCGTGGCACTGCCAGCTTCGTCGACAATGCACACCGACGTTTGCTTCACCGACACATCAAAACCAACAAAATGCACCATCTCATCGCTCCTTCCCCGATGCTCGAGATCGAGCTGACCTCGACCACTCATCGTCACAGAAGGGGATGCGCCCTCACCATCAAAGCGTGAGCCGCAACCGCCGCGATACACCATCTGTTCGACCCTGAACGGTCATTCGTTGTTGCCGTCGTGGGGAGCGCAAAGAGGGTCGCAACTAATCGACATCGCTAAACCGAGCCAGGACGCCAACAATTACAGGGTCGGCTTCTCTATCGCGGCCGGTGTCAAGCCTTGGCCTGATCACCGCCTGCTGGCCCGTTTACGCTCCGGCCTAGTGATGCCACACGGGGCTCTCGCTTCTCTTCGAGGTCGGCGCCAGCCGCCTCATGATGGGATGAGAAGGATGGAGTGGTACAATCTTTGGGACGCCCTTGCCGCTGATCGGCGGCAGGATCGGCCGACCCTACGAACTCACCCCACCCGTCGTCCCCGTGAGGACATTTTTTCTGCCGGGGCAGAACGCGTTATCTGCTTGCCTCCACTGTTCCTGCGCTCTCCGCCGGCTCAGGCAGCAGGAACGGCGGCGCTGTCCTTGCTCCAGCGGAACTCGCTACCGTCGACCCACATCCGGTGCAGAACCACGGCCAGGCGCCTGGCGACCGCAACGATGGCGCGACGGATCCCGCGCCGTTGAGCCACCCGCATGCCCCACGCCTTCAGCCACGACCATTTCCTGCTCTGGATAAGCAGTGAATGTGCGGCCTCGTAGAGCATCGTGCGCAACAGGGCGTCGCCGCATTTGGACACCCTGCCGTCATAATCGACCTCGCCGGACTGGTAGCGCTTCGGGGTCAGGCCGACATGCGCACCGACCGCCCGGGAATGGACGAAGCGTTGCGGCTGGTCGATCGTCGCCCGGTAGGTCAGCGCAACGACTGCACCGACCCCTGGGGCGGTCATCAGCCGTCGGCACACCCGGTCGCCGCGGACCGTGTCGAGCAGCATCTTGTGCAGGACGGCGAACTGCTGGCGCATGACCCGGCGGACGTTGAGCAGCGGCTCGGCGATTGCGGCCAGCCCCGGGAAGCCCGCAACGAGCTCGCGGACCCGCGCCTCGTATCGACCGCCACCGACGACCCCGACTTTCAAACCGAAGTTGCGCAGCGTGCCGCGCAGCTCGGACTCCAGGTCCAGGAGCTTGCGCTGAAGCAGCTTACGGCTGGTCAGCAGCATGCGCTGCTCCTGGGCAACCAGCGTCTTCACATGCACCGGTTTGAACAGCCCGACCCGCATCATCTGCGCGATCCCGCGCGCATCGTTGCGGTCCGTCTTGTTGATTTGCTGCGCCGTCAACAATGCCTTCATGTGCCGCGTCTCGACGCAGATCACCGGCAGGGCGGCCACCGTCAACGCATTGACCAGCCACTGAGACAGCGGGCCTGCCTCGATCCCGATCCGGCCGCAGATCCCACTGAGAGAGGCCAGAACAGCGATGATATCGGCCGGCTCGGTCGCCACTTTCTGCTCCAAGATCACCTGGCCGGCATCGTCGACAACGCACACCGACGTTTCCTTCACCGACACATCAAGACCAACGAAATGCGCCATCTCATCGCTCCTTCCTCGATGCTCGAGGCCAAGCCGGCCTCGATCCAATCATCGTCACAGAAGGGGATGCGCACTCATCATCCAAACCAGAGCCGCAGCCGCCGCGATACACCATCTTTGGGCAGGAATGCGAGCGCCAGGTCGAGTAGAGCGGTGAGCCGGCTTGGAGGCCCACCGTAGAATTATCAATGAGATTTGGACGAAGCTACGGAAACCGAGCTCGAAAGTGCGATCGAAACGTCGTGACCAGCCAGGGCAAATGTCGACGTCGACGTAAAGACATTCCCGCCAATAGCGGCCGCGTTAGCGATTGCTACGGCAGAGCCAAAATGGAAGGGGAAGCCAGCCGCTGTTACCCGGTCCATCTGCTGATTGCTCAACGGCTCACCTGCCGCGGCAACAGTCGTCAACGCGGCGAGCGCGATCGCAGAAATTAGCAATGAGTTCACGTACATACTCCCTGCCAGCTAGCTCAAAAACCACTCTTGAGCTGAGGGATCAGCCAGCGTGCCTAGTCCTTTAGGATATGCGTTTTGGGACCGGAGGGATTAACCATACTTCCAAATGTTAACCATTCCTAACGCAAAACCGCTCATTAGGCGTAACCATAAAGGCGCAGATGGCTCGCTGAGAACGCCTCGAGCCTATCCCTTTGGGTAGCTTGTATGGCGTTCCTGCGCGCTCTAAGGTTCCGGGTGGCGCGACCCCACCGGATCATCCCCCGGTGACCCCATCACGCTCTTCCGGTTCCCTCGGAAGTGAGCCTGCAGCGACCCCCGCTGCAGGCTCTTCCCGTTAGGGCGAATGCCCAAGCATAGCCGACGATCAGCATCCGGATCATCAGCTCCGGTCAATCGAAGGCCAACCCATCTTGCTGTAATAGGGCGCCAGCGCGGAGCGTACCCCGTCGAGACCCTGCCAACTGGTGTCGTGAAGCTAATACGGTGCTCAGCTTCCGTGGCCGGGATTGGTGAAGCCGCGGCGATCGCTTCTTCGACTCGGTATCGAGCCGTCGATGTCGGCGACCCTGAACGAGCGGTCTCGCCGCTTCCAGCGCGGTTCGGCAAGTCGACCGCGTCTTCCATCGAGCCGTCGAACCGGTTGGCGCAGAGGTGGAATCACCCCGATCATTCCGGCGGCTTTGCCCTCAAAACCGCGTTTTTTCTCCACAAAAATAGCCCCTCAATGCCGAAGCCAATGATCGTGTCGGAGGCTATCGGCTGAGGCTTCGGCCTACGGACGACCATCCTGCTCAAAGCGTTACCCACATCGAACCCGCAACCTTCGTCTAAAACACCCCCAACCCGCGCCTCGCATCGGCGAATTTTTAGCAGCCCAACGGATCGCACGCTCCGGGGCGCAGACGCTTCCTCCTAACGCCCGCATCTGACCTCTAGCAGACCTCAAAACCCGCTTGTCCAGGCGCTAACAGGACGCCGTCATGGCTGCATTGGGCCCAAGACCAGCTGAGCGGCAAGGCGGACGGGGGCGTTGGGAGCACCGAAGCCCTCATATGTCCGGCGTTTACAATCTCGAAGAAGATGCCGCCCTCAACGGTCTCAGTAGAGACCGGCCGCCTCAGCAGGGATCCTCGCGGTGGCCACCTTTCATCCAACCACGTGCAAACGCATGGAAAACGCCGAGCTTCCCGGCGTGCGGATGAGCGGCTGAGACTGGTTAGACCCCGTAAAACTCGCGATACCAGCGCACGAAGCGCGGCACGCCTTCTTCGATTGAAATTGTCGGGGAAAATCCGGTATCGCGTTGCAGCACACTAGTATCGGCGAGGGTGGCGACGACGTCACCCGGCTGCATTGGGAGGATGTGCTTCTCGGCCTTGCGCCCGAGGACGCCTTCCAGAACTTTGATAAAGCGCGAGACCTTAACCGGCCGCCCGCCGCCGATATTGTAGACGCGAAACGGTGCCGCACTCTCTGCGGGGGTCGCTTGTGCCGCATCCCATCCCGGATGTGGCTTTGGGGTTCGGTCCATCACCCGGCGCATCCCTTCGACGATATCGTCGATATAGGTGAAGTCGCGCTCCAATTCGCCACCGGCGAAGACGTCGATCGGTTTGCCCGACAGGATCGCCTTGGTGAACAGGAACAGTGCCATGTCCGGCCGGCCCCATGGCCCGTAGACGGTAAAAAAGCGCAATCCCGTCATCGGAATACTGAAGAGATGACTGTAGCTATGTGCCATCAACTCATTGGCGCGCTTGGTCGCGGCGTAAAGCGTTAGCGGATGATCGACCGGGTCGTCGGTCGAAAACGGCATCTTGGTGTTGGCACCGTAAACCGAGCTGGTCGAGGCGTAGACCAGATGCTTCACCTCGCCGTGCCGGCACGCCTCGAGGATGTTGAGGAACCCGGTCAGATTGGCGTCGACATAGGCGTGAGGATTGGTCAGCGAATAGCGCACCCCCGCCTGCGCCGCGAGATTGACCAGAACCGCGGGCCGCTCCTTCTCGACCAGCGTCCGCACTTCCGGCCCCCGCGTCAGGTCGAGATGGACGAAATTGAAGCGGTTATGCGCGCGCAGCCGTCCGAGCCGCGCTTTTTTCAATTCGACGTCGTAATAGGTGCTGAGATTGTCGAGGCCGATGACGGCACGGCCCTCGCCGAGCAGTCGTTCAGCCAGGTGATACCCGATAAATCCGGCGGCGCCGGTAACGAGCACCGGGCGGTCGGGAAATTGGTCAAGCGGACTCAGAGCCGCCACAATTCGATCCCGTCGGGTCGCTCGGCGCGCGGCAGGCGCGATTTGACGTCGAGCACCACCCCGCTCCCGTTGCGCAGGAGCCTGGTCATGAGCTTCCAGCCTGCGGCGACAAACTCCTGGTGAGCGACCGCGAAGATCACGACGTCGGCCGGTTCTAAACCCTCGCGCGGAAGCAGCCGTACACCGTACTCGCGCAATGCCTCGTCGGGCGAGGCCATCGGGTCGTGCACTTGGACGGCGATGCCGAACCCTTCCAGCTCGCGGATGATGTCGACGACCTTGCTGTTGCGGATGTCGGGCACGTTCTCCTTGAAGGCGAGTCCGAGGATCGTCACCGGCCCCTTGGCGCCGTCATGGCGCAGCATCATGCGTACGCATTGCCGGGCGACCCGCGCGCCGACCTCGTCGTTGACCTGCCGGCCGGCGAGGATCAGCTGCGGGTGATATCCCGCCTTCTCCGCGCGGTGGGTCAGGTAATAGGGGTCGACGCCGATGCAGTGGCCGCCGACCAGGCCCGGCGAGAAATTGAGGAAATTCCATTTGGTGCCCGCGGCGGCGAGGACATCGGCGGTGTCGATGCCGAGCTCATGAAAGATCGACGACAGCTCGTTCATCAATGCGATGTTGAGGTCACGCTGAGTGTTCTCGATCACCTTTGCCGCCTCGGCGGTCTTGATCGTCGCGGCTTTGTGGATGCCGGCGGTGATCACCGAGCCATAGACCGCGGCGACGATATCGAGGGTGCGGGCGTCCTGTGCCGCGACGACCTTTTTGATGACCTCGAAGCGGTGCTCGTGGTCGCCCGGGTTGATCCGCTCCGGTGAATAGCCGATGGTGAAGTCGCGGCCGCAAACCAGGCCCGACGCTGCTTCCAGCACCGGCGCGCAATCCTCTTCGGTCGCGCCGGGATAGACCGTCGACTCGTAGACAACGATGTCGCCGGGCTTGAGTACCGTGCCGACGGTGCGCGACGCAGAAACGAGCGCGCGCAGATCGGGCCTGCTCGCTTCGTCGATGGGCGTCGGCACGGTGACGATGAAGAAGTCGGCGGCGCGCAGATCGCTCGGGTCGGCCGAAAAGTGGAAATATCCTGAGCGAAGATCCTCGTCGGCGACCTCGCGGGTGCGGTCGCGACCGGCGCGAAGCTCGGCGATCCGCTCGCCGGATATGTCGAAGGCGATAACCGAAGTGCCGGCCCGCGCGAAGGCGGCCGCGACCGGTAGCCCGACATAGCCGAGCCCGATAACCGCGATTTTGCGGCCGCGGCCCATTTTGCTATCAGCCGACATATTCTCACCTGGCGTTAGTCTACCACCCAATGGAGCACAGCGCGCGGGAAATGGCGGTGCCCAGCAGACCAGCGAGCCGGCATAAAAGTGGCTAGGAACGGGATTCCAACGCCCGGGGGAAGGCAGCGTTGCGCCTTTGGTGCTGCGGGTGTGGTGGCGTCGTCAAAGCTTTGATTGTTGTCGTTCCAAATCCGTCGAGATTTTTTGTTCCTGTCGACGAATACACCGGAAGTCGCAGTAATCGCGGTCGATGGCCTTATGGCATCGGAATTGCTCTTTTTCAACGGGTGCGTGTATGGTGCGCGGCTAGAATCCATTGTGCTCGACTCAGAGGACATTGAGCTAATGGGAACGAAGACCTGGGACAGCACCGTCAGCCATGGCAGTGCCGACTGGATCCCGACCGGAGACCCAGGTACAAGCGATGCCGTTCCCATACATGGCGTTCTCATACATGGCGCCATCGTTGAGCTGAATTCGGGCGATGCCGACCTCAGCTGGGGCAATCCGTTTCGCCAGCGTGAACGGACCGTCTGAGATGACGGAACAGGCCAATCCGACTGGCGATGATTCGGGGCTGGTTGCCTTGGTTATGGTGCTACGCTTTCATGGGGTCGCTGCCGACGCCGCGCAGCTGCGGCATCGCGTTGGGGCGGGCGGTGTTGGTGTTCCGGAGATCGTACGCTGCGCCAGGGAGCTTGGACTGCGGGCCCGTGCCCACAAGACCAGTTGGAGCCGTCTCGTCAGGACACCGTTCCCCGCGATCGCAACGTTGCGCGAGGGCGGGTTTCTCATCCTCGGCAAGGTGAGCGAGGAGGAGGACAAGATCCTCGTACAGAAGCCGTTGTCACCCAGACCGGAGGTACTGACGCGGACGGAACTGGAGGCGATCTGGGATAACGGCGTCATCATGATGACCCGTCGCGCAGGGTTGACCGATTTAGCGCGACGTTTCGACGTTACCTGGTTCCTTGGCGCTATGCACAAATACCGTCGCCTGCTTGGCGAAGTTCTTCTCGCCTCCTTCTTCCTGCAGGTCTTTGCGCTGGTCTCACCACTTATTTTTCAAGTGGTTATAGATAAGGTTCTAACCCATCGCGGCATGTCAACGCTTGACGTGCTGGTCGTCGCGCTGATCGCGATTTCGGTCTTCGAGGCCATCCTTGGCGCCCTGCGAACCTACCTCTTCTCGCACACCACCAACCGCATCGATGTTGAGCTCGGCGCCCGACTGTTCCGCCACTTGCTGGCGCTACCGATCGCCTATTTTCAGGCGCGACGCGCTGGCGACTCGGTGGCGCGGGTGCGTGAGCTCGAAAACATCCGCAATTTTCTGACAAGTTCAGCGCTGACGTTGGTCGTCGACCTGTTCTTCACGTTCGTCTTTCTTGCCGTGATGTTCTTTTATTCGGCGCTGTTGACCGGGATCGTGCTGGCGTCGTTTCCCTTGTACATCGCGATCTCGGCGGGGGCGACGCCGCTGTTTCGCCGTCGGCTTGACGAGAAGTTCCGGCGCGGCGCTGAGAACCAGGCGTTTCTCGTCGAGTCGGTGGCCGGCGCCGAGACCCTGAAATCAATGGCGGTCGAGCCGCAGATGCAGCGGCGCTGGGAGGAGCAACTTGCTGGCTACGTCGCGGCCAGCTTCCGCGTGATCAGCCTCGGCAATATCGCCAGTCAGGGAGTACAGCTCGTCAACAAGGTGGTCATTGCGGCGACGCTCTATTTCGGTGCTCAACTAGTGATGGATAATTACCTCACGGTTGGCGAGCTTGTTGCCTTCAATATTTTGGCCGGGCGGGTAAGCGCACCGGTCTTGAGGCTGGCGCAGATCTGGCAGGATTTTCATCAAGCGCGCCTGTCGATCCGGCGGCTCGGCGACATTCTCAATACTCCCCCGGAGCAATCGCTCAACCCGTCGCGAGCGCGGTTGCCGCCAATTCGCGGCGAGGTACGTTTTGAGCATGTCGGTTTCCGTTATCGCATCGATGCGGCCGAAGTTCTGCATGATGTTAGCTTTGATGTGCAACCTGGGCAGGTGGTGGGCATCGTCGGCGCGTCGGGTTCGGGGAAAAGTACTCTTGCCAAGTTGATCCAGCGTCTCTACGTGCCGGAAACAGGCCGGGTCCTGATCGACGGCAGCGATCTGACGATGACTGACACTGCCTGGCTGCGGCGCCAGATCGGCGTCGTCCTACAGGAGAATGTGCTATTCGCTGGAACGGTGCGCGACAATATAGCGCTCGCCGATCCCGGAGTTGGCATGGATCAGATCGTTGAAGTCGCGCAACTGGCTGGCGCCCACGAGTTCATCCTTGAGCTGCCGGAAGGCTATGACACATTGGTTGGGGAGCGCGGTGGCACGCTGTCGGGCGGCCAACGCCAACGCATCGCCATAGCACGGGCCCTAATCACCGAGCCTCGTATCCTGCTCTTCGACGAGGCGACCAGCGCGCTTGACTACGAGAGCGAACGCGTCATCCAGCAGAACATGGATCGGATTGGCAAGGGCCGCACGGTCTTTATCATCGCCCACCGCTTGTCGACGGTACGGATGGCTCACCGCATCATTACGCTCGATATGGGACGCATCATCGAGGACGGCACCCACGAAGAGCTAATCCGCACTGGCGGACGCTACGCGGCGTTGCACCGTTTACAGGCCGGTATGCCTCCCGTCAGTGCTATCGGCGAATCGTGATGCGATCGGCTAATACCATTGTCCCTTTTCCGCGGGCCGTCGCAGGTCGGGATCTCGAGCTGGCTTTCCTCCCGGCCGCGCTGGAGATCGTCGAAACCCCGCCCTCGCCGATCGGCAGGTGGATCGCAATTGTCATTATTGGCGTCTTCTGTGCGGCCCTCACCTGGGCCTCGTGGGGCACCGTTGATATCACGGCCACAGCACAGGGTCGGATTGTGCAGAGCGGCCGCAGCAAGGTCATCCAATCGTTCGACGCGGGTGTAGTCCGCGCAATCCACGTCACCGATGGTCAGGAAGTGCGTGTCGGGGATCTCCTGATCGAGCTCGACCCCACGATAAACGGCGCTGAAGAGGAGCATCTGAATAGCGATCTGATAGCGGCCCAGCTCGATGTTGCCCGGCTACATGCCGCGCTCAGCGACGCAGCCGATCCACTTGCCGAATTTCACCCACCGGCAAATGCAGGCCCTGTGTTGGTTGCCAATCAACGGCAGCTCCTGGTCGATCAGACGGCGGCATACCGCGCCAGACTGGCCGCGCTCGATCACCAGATCGCCCAAAAGCAGGCGGAGCGAGCCACCGCGAGCGCCAATATCGACAAAATTAAGGCCGCTATCCCACTGCTGCAGCAGCGTGTTGACGTCCGCAAATACCTGTTCAACCAGGGGCTTGGCTCGAAGCTTTTTTATCTACAGGAAGAGCAGGATCTGGTGACAAACCAGAAAGAGGTGGCGGTCCAGCAAAGTCGGATGAACGAGGCTGAACAGGCGACGCAAGCGCTTGTCCAACAGCGCGCCCAAGTGGCGTCCGAATATAGGCAGCGAGTATCCGATGATCTCGTCAAGGCAGACGCCAAAGCAGCGGGATTGACGCAGGACGTCATCAAGGCGGCGCGCAAGACTGCGCTGCAGAGCCTAACTGCACCCGTGGGCGGCATCGTACAGCAGCTTTCAATCCACACCGTCGGGGGGGTCGTGACACCGGCACAGGCGCTACTCGTGATCGTGCCAGCTGAAAGCCATCTCGAAATAGAGGCCCTAGTATCCAATCGCGACATCGGTTTTGTCCATGCGGGGCAGCCGGTCGACATTAAGGTCGACACCTTCAGCTTTACCCGCTACGGGCTGCTACATGGCGAAATCGAAAACGTATCGGCCGATGCGGTGACCGCCGACCGGCGCGATGACGCGCCGAATGCGCGGCCGACGGGCCTCGACAAGCGTGGGGACCCCGTCTTGGCCGATAGCAGTGCCAAAGAGCCCGCCTATTTGGCGCGAGTATCGCTCGACAAGACTTCTATGGTGATCGATGACAAGCGTGTTGATCTCAGCCCCGGCATGGCGGTAAGCGTCGAAATCAAGACGGGGTCCCAGCGAATCATCGGCTTTCTCCTATCACCGCTCATGCGCTACGGTCACGACAGTCTACACGAGCGCTGAGCGCCGCTGCCGAGCTCGAAGCCAGCTAACGGCGTGAAGCTATAATCGATCAACGCGAGGGATGTCGGGCGCGGGACACTCTCAAATCCCGTTGGTTTCAGTATCTGTACATTCCGGGCGAACTGACGCCGGACCATCGAGATAGAGTGCGGTTAGCGGTATGACGAGCTGTGACGGTGGGCCCAGGGTCTAGCATGTCATAAGCCGCGGGCCTGCTGCGGAAACGGGGCGCTTTGCTTAAAGGCCGATTTCAGACAGGAGGCGGACGCGAGCGCGAGATAAACCCCGCGGCTGATCCACGGTGGTACCTTCGCGATTGTCTCGCGGAGATGCAGGAAATGGCTCTCGCTCAGCTGTGACATTTGGTCACAGGATGCGGCCTCGCAGCAATGCCGTTCATCGACGATTTTGATCTAACGGGTCAGGTAATACTGCGACATCAAACCGACTCCCTAAATCGCGCCATCCGAACATAATAGTGCTGCTCAGACCCAACGTAAGCTACATCACATTAAACAAAAATTTGCGGAACTTTTGCGCCGCTGCGGTGTACTGAAATGCGATGCGCGGGGCATGCAAATTTGTCAGTTAGGTGATGAGAGCTTAGCCTTTGAGCCGTGTTGGACGGCTGGACGAGGAAGGTTTTTTGGCACTTCAGCTCATTGTGCAGGGGGCAACGACTACTAGCATCAGTCTTGTTCGAAAGGGTCGCTCGGTGGCCGGTCGAAGGAGCGGTGGCCGCTCGACGAGTACGCGATAGTTGAGCTCGGTGCGACTTGGTCCTGTTGTGGTCCATTCCCACCAATAGATCGCGTGTGGGGCGGGGGGCGCAACATGTGCGACGATCGACGCAGCCATTGAGCTCTTGAGGCGACACTCATGCCGCTCGGTCACGCACTGCGAACCACGGGTGCAGGGACTCTCGCGGGTTGATCAGCGCTGTCCACCGCCAATAATGAAAATAGAGCGTTGCAAGAGCTCGCGGGCGCGACGGTAAGGAACTGGTTGAGATCCCAATACTCAGGGTCGCGGATCTCGACGAGGGCATCGGTTCTGTTGATATTGCCACGACCATGGCGGACCCAAGGTAGCGAGCCAGGTGGTGACAAACTTGAGTAGACGAACCGTCGACGTTCAGATCACGCCGGTAATTGCTGGCAATCTAGTGGGTTACACCACCAAATATTCCGTCCTGTGGGCGATCGCCAGCGCGACCATCCTGCCCCTATTGCGGCAGACCCTTGGCCTTCCATCCTCACCGTTCTGAGGCCAATCCTCATCAAGCGGACAGCGCGGGGCCCTAGCTTAAACTTCAAGATACATTGACTCCTCAACCCACACGTCTTTAGCTCAAATACCAACAATCGCGTTGCTGGCCCCCGGCGTCGTGCCTGGCAGAAAACGCGAGGCTGCGAGCGCCTGGAGGCTTCATGGCTGGGGAGATCCTGACCGGCACTTACACCAGCACGGTCGACCTCAATAATTCGGCGACGCAGAACCCGGCTACCGTAGCCTCGAGCGGCCTTATCGACGTCAATTCGGCGACCCCGTTCACCTCTGGAATCTACGGCCAAGTCGGTTTCCGATGGACGATCACCAATCTTGGGATCGTCGAGAGCGTCGGAACCAACGGCATAGGCATCAGTCTCGGCTCTGGCGGGCTGATCACCAACGGCTCCAGTGGCTCAACCGCGGGATACATCGAGGGTGGGAACTCGGGTATCCAGATCAACGGCACGGCCGGCCAAACAGGAAGCGTCGTTAATTACGGGACGGTCAAGGGCAGCGCCAACACCTCGATTACACCCGA
>Ga0206956_1112_pt1 | contig 22254 bp, 21 predicted proteins | sample Alteio_BWOrgHeat_35_FD_153252 | JGI IMG/M metagenome (GOLD analysis project Ga0206956, IMG submission 153252) | Enriched cells from forest soil in Barre Woods Harvard Forest LTER site, Petersham, Massachusetts, United States -... | ecosystem: Environmental > Terrestrial > Soil > Temperate forest >...
CATGCGCAAATGCACCTGCGAATTTTTAAAGCCGGCGAGACTCGATGATCTCTTGACAATCGAGACGCATCTGAACGATATAAACAAGGTCAGCATGAACATGCGTCAGGCGATTCGCCGAGGAAGCGAAACGCTGGTCGAGATTGAAGTCAAGCTGGCGGTAGTCGCAGGTAGCGGAAAGCTTGCCCGGCTGCCGGAATCCGTACGCAAGGCCCTACTGAAAGTTTTTAATCACTAACACGAGTAACCCACATGCCCGATCCCGTATCCACCGCTGTCAACACCGCCGTCCAGGGCGTAGATTCCGGCAGCCTTGCCGGCAGCGTCGCCGCCGTCCACGATTTCACCCTCATGGGCATGTTCATGAATGCCGACTGGACGGTGAAGCTCGTATTGCTGGTGCTTATATTCGCTTCGTTCTGGTGCTGGGCGATTATTTTCGAAAAATGGTTCATGTTCCGTTCGATCAGAAGCAAGGCCGTGCGCTTTGAAAACGATTTCTGGTCAAGCGAAGCGCTCGATAAATTCTACGAAAAAACCAAGAAGCGCGCCAATCACCCGATGGCCATCATCTTCGTCGCTGCCATGGAAGAATGGTTCCGCTCGAAGGACAGCGCCGGGAAAACGGCGCAGGGTCTCAAGCTTTCGCTCCGCGAACGCATCGTGCAGGTGATGCAGGTGGCACGCAACCGCGAGATCGAACAGATCGAATCGGGACTCGGCTTCCTCGCCACTACCGGCTCATCGGCACCGTTCATCGGCCTGTTCGGCACGGTCTGGGGCATCATGAACAGCTTCCATGCCATCGCGCTTTCGAAAAACACCTCGCTGGTCGCCGTCGCACCCGGTATCGCCGAAGCATTGTTCGCTACGGCCATCGGCCTGTTTGCCGCCATACCGGCGGTGATCGCCTATAATAAATTCGCCAGCGAACTGGCGCGGTTTTCCAACAAGCTCGACGATTTCAGCACCGAGTTCGATACCATCTTGTCGCGTCAACTGGAGGGGTAGCGATGGCCATAGGCAGAAAGCGCAAATCGCATCGCAGCGACGTTTTCTCGGAGATCAACATCACGCCGATGGTCGACGTCATGCTGGTGCTGCTGGTGATTTTCATGGTGGCGGCACCGATGATGACGACTGGCGTTACTGTCGACCTGCCGGATTCCAAGGCCTCGCCTGTCCCCGGGCAGGATGAGCCGCTGGCCGTATCCATCACGGCCAACGGTGACGTGTGGATCCAGAAAACCAAGGTGCCGCTGAAAGATTTCGAGAAAAAACTGCGGGCGGTGACAAACGAGAAAAAAGAGACGCGTATTTTCGTACGCGGTGATAAAAGCGTCGACTACGGCAAAATCATGCAGGTCGTAGGCGAAATCAACGAAGCCGGTTATAATAAAGTGGCGCTTATCACCGAAACAGGAACTCCGACGCCCGCCGACAAGGAAAAATAACGGATGCGTAAGTCCGTTCAGTACTACGACCGTGACCGCCGCAAAGGACGCAAGTACTCTGCCGTACTGCACCTGCTGGTTCTGCTGCTGCTGATTTTCGGCCTGCCCAATTTCATGATGCCGCGCCCGCCTGCGGAGCCGATGGCAGTGACCGTTGAAATCCTGCCCATCAGCGAAATGTCCAACGTCAAACCGTCAGCGCAACAGCCGCAGGAACAAAAACCGGAAGAGTCAAAGACGATCCCTAAGGAAGCGCCGCCGGTACAAGTTGCCGATGATACACCGCCGCCTCCGCCGTCTGAAGCAAGCATTTTGCCTAAACCCACGCCCGCGCCTACGCAAGCACCCAAACCCAAGCCTAAACCAAAGCCCAAGGACGATCTGGCGGCGGTGCTGAAAGCGGTCAAGGAAACCGCGCAAAAGGAAAAAGCAAAAGTAAAAACGGAACTGGCGGATGATAATGTTAACCAAAGCCGTTCCACTCATTACGACCCCGGCTTGCCAATGTCGATGTCCGAAATCGACGCCATTCGCAGCCAGATCGCCAAATGCTGGAACGTACCCTCCGGCGCCAGGAATGCGCAGGACCTGGTGGTTATGCTCAGGCTTCAGTTAGCGCCAGACGGATCGCTGCTTAAAGTTGAACTGGCCAGAGAGAGCGAATCGCGTTATGGTAGCGATAGTTTTTTCCGTGCCGCCGCCGACAGCGCCCGCCGCGCCGTTCAGGAATGTTCACCGCTTAAAAACCTGCCGGCGGATAAATATGCCACATGGCGTGACATGGAAATGACGTTTGACCCAAAAGAGATGTTGTTTTAGCAATCCATATTGACATTTGCCCTCTGACGTTTGACATTAGCCGCCATGAAAATACGTTCCTATATAATTGCCGCGCTGAGTTGGGTTTTTCTTGCCGCGCCCGCGCACGCCGTGCTGCATATCGACATCACGCAGGGCCATGTCGAGCCCATGCCCATCGCGCTGCCTGACCTCGCCGGAAGCGACGTCGGCGCACAAATCATGCAGGTCGTAGCAGCCGATTTAGAGCGCTCCGGCTTGTTTAGGCCCTTGCCGAAGGACGCCTTTATCGAACAGGTTACGGCTGAGACTTCCCTGCCTCGCTTTGGCGACTGGCGGCAGATCAGCGCCCAGGCGCTGGTCACCGGCGTTGCCCAGGTTGACGGCAATAATATCCACGTCGCATTCCGCCTGTGGGACGTTTACGGCGAGGAGCAAATGGTCGGCAAGGAATATAACACCTTCGCCAGCAACTGGCGGCGCACCGCCCACATCATGGCCGATGCCATCTATGAGCGCTTAACCGGCGAGAACGGCTATTTTGATTCGCGCATCGTCTATGTCGCCGAATCCGGCCCCGATACGCATAAAATCAAACGGCTCGCCATCATGGATCAGGACGGCGAGAACAACAAATTCCTGACCGACGGCAACTTTCTGGTACTAACCCCGCGCTTCTCGCCCAATTCGCAGGAAATTCTTTATATGTCCTACGCCGGCAAGGAACCGCGCGTTTATCTGCGCGATTTGCAAACCGGGCGAGAGGAATCGCTCGGCACATTCGAGGGTATGTCGTTCGCGCCGCGTTTTTCGCATAACGGTGAGTCGATCATCATGTCCATCGCCAACAGCGGCACAACGCAAATCTATAAAATGGACCTGCGCAACCGCCAGTTGATCCGCCTTACTTCCGGCTCCGGCACCATCGACACCTCACCCAGCTATTCGCCTGACGGCGCGCAGATTGTCTTCAACTCTGACCGCGGCGGCTCACAACAGCTTTACGTCATGGACGCCAACGGCGGCGGCGCCCACCGCATCAGCTTCGGCGACGGCAAATACGGCACGCCGGTATGGTCGCCGCGCGGCGATTTAATCGCGTTTACCAAAATGGCCGGCGGCCGGTTCTATATCGGCGTCATGCGCCCGGACGGCAGCGGCGAGAGGCTTCTGACCGAGAGCTACCTGGACGAAGGCCCAAGCTGGTCGCCTAACGGCCGCGTTATCATCTTCAGCCGCCAGCAGCCGCCCAGCGGCGGCCGCGAAGGCGCATCCCATCTTTATACCATCGACCTGACCGGCTCCAACCTGCGCGAAGTTATCACGCCGATGGACGCTTCCGATCCAGCCTGGTCGCCTTTGTTGCCGCTATAACCTCTAAAATCCATATTGCTTTCTAACATATTCGTGGACATGATTGCTGCAGTGCGCTAGTTTTCCGGCATCGTGAGTATGTAGTGATTCACGGAAAGTTTATATTTTTGAAATTACATACGCATATTGTTGTTGAACCCTTGGGCTAGGAGCCAATTATGAATCTGTTTACCAAATCACTGGCAGTGCTTTCTGCCGTACTACTGTTAACGGCCTGCGAATCAGCGCCGAATTCGAAATCCGGCGCCAGCGGCGAAGGCGGCATGAGTGGCTCCAGCGGCGGCCCAGTGGTTAAAGGCAGCCAGGAAGATCTGGCACAAAATGTCGGCGATCGCGTATTTTTTGCCTTGGATAGCTCAACACTTTCCGCCGATGCGCAACACACGCTGGAAAAACAGGCCGAATGGCTTAAGCAATATCCCAGCGTTAACGTCACCGTTGAGGGCCATTGCGACGAACGCGGTACCCGCGAATACAACCTGGCGCTAGGTGAGCGCCGCGCTGCCGCCACCAAGAAATACCTGGTCGGTTTAGGCCTCGATGCTAAGCGCGTCTCGACCATCAGCTACGGCAAAGAACGCCCGGCTGTTATCGGCAACGACGAGTCGGCCTGGAGCCAGAACCGCCGTGCTGTAACGGTTTTGAATCAATAAATAATAACGTCACCCCGTCCTTATGCGGGGTCTGGTATACATCTTGCTTCATACCCAGACCCCGTCATAAGGCGGGGTGATGTTTTTGGGTCTTATGAAATCCTCGCGCTTTGTTTTTGTACTCTTTTCGCTGGCCGCGCCCCTGCCCGCCCTGGCGCAGTCTGCCGATAACGCGCAGGTCATGGAACGTATGGATCGGCTGGATCACGATGTTCAGCTTCTGCAACAGCAGATCTCAAACGGTGCACCGACATCGGGCGGCGGCAGTACTGTTGCGCCCAACGAAGGTGCCAGCCTCGAAGTACGCCTGTCCAATCTCCAGGATGAAATACGCGGCCTGCGCGGACAACTGGAGGAAAACCAGTTCCAGATCCGCAAGGTCTCAGAAAATCTCGACAAGCTCTCGCACGATACCGACTTCCGTTTCAATGAGTTGAGCAAAGCCGCACCGCCTGCCCTTGCTCCTACTGCGGCCGCGCCGTCTGTACCGCCGCCAGCAGCCAACGGCCCGGCTCCCGGCAGCGACGGTATATTGCATCTGTCGGAGACCGATAGTGCCGGCACTGCTCAAGTAAACAAAACCGATTTCGCTACGCCGAAAGAGCATTATAACTATGCGTTCCGGTTGCTAGAACAGACGCAATACCCGGAAGCCGCCGCTTCGTTCGACGCCTTCATCAAAAAATATCCCAAGGATAATCTGGTGGGAAATGCCTGGTACTGGGAGGGTGAGACCTATTATATCCGCCGCGACTACGTCAATGCCGCTGACGATTTCCGTCAAGGTTTCGAAGCGCTGCCGGAGGGGCCCAAAGCCGCCGATAATTTATTCAAGCTGGCGCTGTCGCTCGATGCCTTAAACCGCGACAAGGAAGCCTGCGTGGTGCTGACACAGGTAGCGACGAAGTTTAAAAAGAATGCCGGCGCGCTGGTGCAGAGAGCCGAGCAGGAGCAAAAGCGGATTGGCTGCCATTAAGTTGCAACTCGCAACTCTCATTTCCACCATCGACGGTTTCGAGCCCTCGCCTACTCTCGCCGTTGCCGTCTCCGGCGGCGCTGACAGCATGGCGCTTCTGCTGCTTACCCACGAATGGATGAAACAACAGGGCGGAACAACCGTAGCACTCACCATTGATCATGGACTGCGGCCCGAGGCGGCGCAGGAAGCGGCGCAGGTGCACGCATGGTGCAAAAAGCGCGGTATTGAACATCATATCCTTAAGGCGAAGGATATTCAAAAAAAGACACAGGAAGAAGCGAGAAACGCTCGTTACCAATTGCTGGCGGAGTGGTGCAAAAAAAATGGCGTGCGGCATTTGCTGACTGCCCATCATCAAGGCGACCAGGCGGAGACGTTTTTTTTCCGGCTGGCGCGCGGCAGCAATATCGAAGGACTCGCCTGCATTCCAGCCATTTCTGATTTGCACGGTATCCGGCTGATTAGGCCATTGCTCAATGTTCCGAAATCCGTGCTGGAGGACTTGCTTAAAGAAAACAACCAGCCGTGGATCGAAGATCCGACCAATAAAAATCCGCGCTATACGCGCAACCGCATCCGCGCCCATATCGCCGCCAGCGACAATCCGGAGGAAATTTCGCGCCGCGCCGCTGACCTGGCGCAGCGTTTCGGGCGCATCAGAGGGGTGATGGAACAGGATCTGGCCAAACGCCTACCGGATGTGCTTACTTTGTCAGAAGATGAAGGTTTCCTGTATCTTGAACCTTTTCTGGCACTCCCGCCCGTTTATGGTGTAAAGACGCTGTCCCTGCTGGCGCAGAAGCTCGGAAACCGGCCATACCCGCCGCGCAGCGAAAAGCTTGAGCGCCTGTATGGCGATATCGTGCACGGCCGTATCCGCAAACGGCGCAGTTTCGGCGGGCTGTTATTCATCGTTCGTAAAAACGGGCTGCTCATCCGCCGCGAGCCGAAAACCCTTGAAAAATCAACTGCCGCGCTCCATATTCACTAGACCACTTTTTTCAGGAGCGTCCACGTGCCCAATTACGGCAAAAATATCGTCATCTGGCTCATCATCGGCGTTCTGCTGATTGCCCTGTTCAACATGTTCCAGGGCGGCCTTGAGCATAGCGGCTACAACCGCGTTGCCTTTTCGGATTTCCTCGAAAAAGCTCAGCAGGGACAGGTCGGCGACGTCACCATCCATAGCAACCCTGCCGGCAAAGGCTCGGTGGTAACCGGCCATTTAAACGACGGAACCACGTTCTACACACAGGTACCCGAATATCCCGAACTGGTCGACAAGCTGGCAGCCAAGGGCGTTAAAATCGCCGTCGCAGCTGATGACAGCAAAATGGATTCGTTCTGGAGCATCGTTCTGTCATGGTTCCCGATATTACTGCTCATCGGCGTCTATGTGTTTTTCATGCGTCAGATGCAGGGCGGCGGCGGGCGCGGCGGCGCGCTCGGCTTCGGAAAATCGCGGGCGCGGCTACTCACCGAAAAAACTGAACGCGTGACATTCGAAGATGTCGCTGGCATCGAAGAGGCCAAAGATGAACTGCACGAAATCGTCGATTACCTGAAAGACCCGCAAAAATACCAGCGCCTCGGCGGCAAGATTCCGCGCGGCTGCCTGCTCGTTGGCCCTCCCGGAACTGGTAAAACGTTGCTCGCGCGCGCCATCGCCGGCGAAGCGAAAGTGCCGTTCTTTACCATCTCCGGTTCGGATTTCGTCGAAATGTTTGTGGGCGTCGGCGCAAGCCGCGTGCGCGACATGTTCGACCAGGGCAAAAAATCGGCGCCGTGCATTATCTTCATCGATGAAATCGATGCCGTCGGCCGCCATCGCGGCGCAGGACTCGGCGGCGGTAACGACGAACGCGAACAAACGCTCAACCAGTTGCTGGTCGAGATGGACGGTTTTGAAGCTAATGAATCAGTCATCATCGTCGCCGCGACCAACCGCCCCGACGTGCTCGACCCGGCATTATTGCGCCCCGGCCGCTTCGACCGCCAAATCGTCGTCCCCAATCCCGACATCAACGGCCGCGCTAAAATCCTCGACGTACATTTGAAAAAAGTGCCCAAAGCGCCGGACGTCGATTCGCACATCATCGCGCGCGGCACGCCCGGTTTCTCCGGCGCCGACCTCGCCAACATCGTCAACGAAGCGGCGCTGCTGGCGGCACGCATGGGCAAAAAAGTCGTCACCATGAAAGACCTGGAATCCGCTAAAGACAAGGTGATGATGGGCGTTGAGCGCAAATCGATGGTGATGAGCGAAGAAGAAAAACAAATGACGGCCTATCACGAAGGCGGTCACGCGCTGGTATCGATTCATAGCCCCGCTTCTGATCCGATCCATAAAGCTACGATCATTCCGCGCGGACGGGCGCTGGGCATGGTGATGCGATTGCCGGAGGCGGATAAATTATCGTATCTGCGCGAAAAAATGTATGCCGATCTGGCGGTGTCGATGGGCGGGCGCGTTGCCGAAGAAATTATTTTCGGGCATGAAAAAGTATCGTCCGGCGCATCGAGCGACATTAAATACGCGACCAAGCTGGCACGCGCCATGGTCACCGAATGGGGCATGAGCGACAAAATCGGACCGTTGTTTTACGGCAGCGACCAGGGCAACGAAGTGTTCCTGGGCTACAGCATGGGGCATCCGGGAATGCCGGTGTCGGAGCAGATGGCCAACCTCATCGATTCCGAAGTCAAACGCATCGTCGAGGAAGCCCACATCAAGGCCAAAGAAATTCTCACCGAACATTTGGCTGCGCTGCACAGCATCGCAGCGGCGTTGCGCGAATATGAAACGCTGAGCGGAGAGGAAATCAAGGCGCTGTCGCGCGGCGAGACGATCCAGCGGGCAGAGGACATGGGCACTAAAAAGAAGCCGGGCAAATCGTCACTGCCTTCATCGCGCGCGAAAAAAGCGCCGACCGGCGTCGAACCGATCAGCGGCGAAAATCTTCCCCCGGTGGTGTAACCATGAAACTCTTCGGCACTGACGGCATACGCGGCACGGCCAATACGCCGCCGATGACAGCGGATATCGCGCTGAAAGTCGGCATGGCGGCGGGGCAGCAATTCTTGCGCGGCAGCCATCGCCATCGCGTCGTCATCGCCAAGGATACGCGCCTTTCCGGCTACATGATCGAACCGGCGCTGACCGCCGGATTCATCGCCGTAGGCATGGATGTCGTACTCGTCGGCCCGATGCCCACACCGGCGGTTGCCATGCTGGTAAAATCCCTGCGCGCTGATTTGGGCGTGATGATTTCCGCATCGCATAATCCCTACCATGATAACGGCATCAAACTCTTCGGGCCCGACGGCTATAAATTATCCGACAAGGTCGAGCAGGCGATTGAAAAGCTGGTCGCTAAAAATCATTTCGAAGCGCGGGCAAAACCCAACAAACTCGGCCGCGCCAAGCGGCTTGACGACGCGCCGGGCCGCTATATCGAATTCGCCAAAAGCACGTTTCCAAAAACACTCACGCTCGAGGGCCTCAAAATTGTCGTCGATTGCGCTAACGGCGCGGCGTATCACATTGCACCAGACATATTACGCGAATTGGGCGCGGATGTTGTTACCATCGGCGTTTCGCCGGACGGTTTCAACATCAACAAAGGCTGCGGCTCGACCGCGCCGGATGCGCTCAGCAAAGTGGTGATCCGCGAAAAAGCCGATATTGGTATCGCACTCGACGGCGACGCCGACCGCGTCATCATCTGCGACGAAAAAGGTCACATTGCCGACGGCGACCAACTGATGGCCATGATCGCCACCCACGCCCAAAGCGCGGGCACATTGCGCGGCGGTGGCATCGTCGCCACCGACATGTCCAACATCGGCCTGGAGCGTTATCTGGGCGGCATCGGCCTTACGCTGGCGCGCACCAAAGTCGGCGACCGTTATGTCGTTGAGCATATGCGCGCGCACGGCTTCAATATCGGCGGCGAACAATCGGGGCACATCATCCTCTCCGATTATGCCACCACCGGCGACGGCATTATTGCTGCGCTGCAGATTCTGGCCTATATGCGCAAAGACGGCAGGCCGCTTAGTAAATGCGGCAAATTATTCACGCCGTGGCCGCAGTTGTTGCGCAACGTTCCCTATAAAGGCGCATCCCCGCTTAAAACGCCGCAGGTAAAAAAAGCCATCGCCGCCGCGGAAAAAGCACTCGGGAAAAAAGGCCGCCTCCTCATCCGCGAATCCGGCACCGAGCCGCTGGTGCGGGTGATGGTGGAGGGTAAAAGCCAGGCGCATATTGAGGAAATGGCGGAGAAATTGGTAAGGATGATTGGGATTAGTGATTAGGGAATGAACAATCAATCCCCAATCCCCAATCCCCAATCCCTGCGAGGGCGCGTCCTCATCATCGCCGGGAGTGATTCCGGCGGCGGCGCCGGCATTCAGGGCGACATCAAAACCGTCACGTGCTTGGGCGGTTATGCCGCTACCGCCATCACGGCACTGACGGCACAAAATACGCAGGGCGTATTCGGCATCCATGAAATCCCCGATGATTTTATCCGTCAGCAGATTATGCTCGTGCTTTCCGACATCGGCGCCGACGCCATCAAAACCGGCATGTTGCACAAGGCGAGCGTGATTGATGTCGTGGCGGATGCGATTGCTCCCTATTTAACCTCCCCCTTGATGGGGGAGGTCGCGAGGCAAAGCCGAGCGGGAGGGGGTGGAACTGCTATCACCCCCCTCCCTAACCCTCCCCCACAAGGGGGGAGGGATTTAGTATTAGATCCCGTCATGTTTGCCAAGGGCGGTGCGCCGCTGCTTCAGGCCGATGCCATCGCCACGCTTAAAAAACGGCTGATACCGCTTGCGACCATCATCACGCCCAATATTCCCGAAGCCGAGCATTTATCCGGCATCTCTATACATAACGTGGATGACATGCGCCGCGCTGCCGAAAAAATCCTAGCGCTGGGCTGCAAAGCGGTACTGCTCAAAGGCGGACATCTTGAAGGCGATACAGTAAGCGATCTGCTGGTGACGGCGGACGGTGAAGAATTATTTTCTTCATCGCGCATTAATTCGAAGCATACGCATGGCACCGGCTGCGCACTGGCTTCCGCCATGGCTACCGGGCTGGCGCAGGGAATGACGCTCCCCGACGCCGTTACGCGCGCGCGCGATTATGTAAGAAAAGCCATCGAGAATGCGCCGGGACTGGGCAAAGGCCACGGGCCGCTAGGGCACGGGCATACGGTGAAAGTTAGTGGATAGTCTGTGAGAGAGGCGTATTCGCCGCCTGTTGTTCCAGTTGTTTGACGTAGCCCATCGCGGGATCCGTTTTTGAACGCCCGAGGCGCTCGACGAATGACTTGCCGGATTTTTCTTCCGCATAGGCCATAGCGACATTGGCCTCCGGCGACTGTACTGCCACGGCGCCGACCTCGACATGCGGATGCGACTTAAAGTGGAAGGCGCTGCGCATTCCGGTCCACATGGCGCCCAGCATACCATATTTCTTCGGCGCGGGGCCGTTATGTTCGACGCCGGAAATCTGCCCGTCGACAGCAAACGCTAACTCGGTGGCATTGATTTTACCGGAGTTGATGTCGGAGGTCAGACGATCCAGCGGTATCAATTTCTCAATCTCATCTGCCACTCTTTGCTTGCTTTCGAGATCGAGTTTGTCAAACGACTGGCCGTATTGCTCGGTGGCGAAACTGTCGAGCTGCGGGTGGGCGCCGGCGAATATGGATAATACCTGTTCGCGGCTGATGACCTTGCCGGCTTCGCGATCTTTTTTCAGCGAGACGATACGGTCATGCGTCGTTTCCTCATCAAGGCCGAATAATGTATCACCGACCCAGTGCAGCGGAAGCTTGACGGCGTTATAAGTGCCAAGGCCGACGGCCATCTTAGCCGCCAGCGCTCCGAAGCTTGCCAAGCTCCATGTCGCCGGACTTAGAATCGCCGCCGCAGATATAGCCGGGGGGAAAACGGCCATAACAACGGCGAGCGCCGACATAGTAGCTAAAAACGAAAAGACAACGCCGAAATTGCGCTCTCTTTTCGATTTGCGCAGTTCTTCGTCAATGGCGCGATTGCTTTCAATACCCTTGGCCGGATCGCCTTTGGCAATTGTGTCGAGATCGGCGGCAGTCACTTTTCCCGGCCGTTTTTTTAATTTCGCGGACAACTCGTCCTTATAGGATTCCTTGAGGTTGTTTCGCTTATGGTAATAATCCATCTGCACCAGGCCGGCGCTGACTCCTCCGGTCAACCCGATCATTGTCAAACCGCCTATCGTACCGGCCCAAGGAGCCAATGCCGCACTAATCTGCGACACCACGCTAGGGGTGATGGCTTCGTGGGCCACTTCATGGGCGACCTGTTTACCCACCGCGTACATGCCACTACGCTCGGCAAAATACCCGGGGTCTTCAGCAATCTGTTTAATAAGGCTCATAATCTCACACTTCCGCTATTATTCCATTTTACAGGAAATAGGCCGGAGAAATGTGAAGCTTTTGTGAAAATCGGCATCCCGCGGATGTCGTCCCGTGCAAAGCGCCCCTCGGGCGCGGCGACACGGGATTTCATGCCAATTTATCTTTCAATTTCAAAGCTTAAGGGCCAGGTATTCCCGTGCGTGTTTGACGTAGTTTTCGGCTGAAATCGGTATAAATGCTTGTTCTTCCTCAGTTAAATTGCGAAAAAACTTGGCCGGGCTGCCTGCCCAGAGCTGACCTTTGGGGATACGTTTTCCGGGGGTGACCAGAGCCCCTGCGGCCACCATTGCCCCCGATTCAACCACTGCCCCGTCCATGACCGTCGCCCGCATGCCGATAAAACAGTCGTCTTCCAGCGTCGCGGCATGGATAAGCGCCGAATGCCCGATGGTTACGCCGGAGCCGATATGGGTTGGGCCAGTGTCGCGCGTGACGTGGATGACCGTTCCATCCTGAATATTCGTGCGTTTTCCGATGCGGATGATGGCTACGTCGCCGCGAATGACGCAGCCGAACCACACCCCGGTATCCTCGCCGATTTCAACGTCACCGATGACCGCAGCACCCGGCGCGATAAACGCCTTGGGGGAAATGGTGGGCGATATGCCCTTCGGGTTATATTCGCCGCGGTAAGGAAGGATGATGGGTTTGGTCATGGTATTGGCCCGCAGCTCCTGTCATCTATAGGAGGAAGATCTTCATCGCTATTTGCTATTCTAAACGCTTCATCAGCTAAAGCAGAAATCGTAGCAAAAAAACGACTCATCTGCATCTCTTCTATTTTAGGCAATGATACTATGGCATTCTTTTGAGTGTCATACACTATATCATCAATATCCTGCTGAGTGATTACCTCGTTATGAGAAAATCGTTCACTTATGGTCCCTAATACTACCCCGACCTGCACCCCCGCTAAACGATTTAATTGCCATGGCATTTTATTTATTGTTTCAGTCGCTGGAATATAAAACGCATGAATAAATTTTTGTAGCGCTTCGGGCGTAGTAATCTCGCTATATAGTTCCATAAAGATTTTTCCTAAGGAAACACCGCGCTCAATTGCAGCCCCGTCGTCTCCGGCCAGCCCAGCATGGCATTCATGTTCTGCACCGCCTGACCCGATGCGCCTTTGGTCAGGTTGTCGATAACCGAAACGATGATGGCCTGGCCTTTGATGCGATCGGCGAAAACGCCAATGACGGAATCATTAGTTCCGCGCACCTGATGCGTCGAGGGCATAATACCTTCCGGCAGGATGTGCACGAAGGGCTCATTCTTATAGGCTTTGAGCAGAACATCACGCAGCGTATCGGCGGTATTTTTTCCGGTGAGCTTCACATAAATGGTCGAGAGAATGCCGCGGTTCATCGGCATCAGGTGCGGCGTGAACGTCACCTTCGTATCCAGCGCCTGTTCGATCTCCGGCGCATGGCGGTGCGCACCGATGCCGTAAGCGCTGATGCCGCCGTCGACTTCGGTGAAAAGATAATTCTGTTTGACGCTACGGCCTGCGCCGGTGACACCGGATTTGGCGTCGATGATGATGCCATCCGCGCTTATCGCTTTGGCTTTTAAAAGCGGAATCAGCGGCAGCAATGCCGAAGTCGGATAGCAGCCGGGATTGGCGACGAGTTTTGCTTTCTTGATGTGCGCGCGATTGATTTCTGTGAGGCCATATACCGCGTCTTTTTGTAAGCTCACGGCCTGATGCGCATGGCCGTACCACTGTGCATACAGCTCTGGATCGAGCCGGAAATCTGCCGACAGATCGATGATTTTAAGATGCTTCGGCAGCTTGGCGATGGTCGGCTGGCTCGTCCCATGCGGCAGGCAGCAGAAGGCGACATCGATCTTGGCAAAATCCACTTCCTTGATAGTCACAAGCTTGGGCAAGCCTTTAAACCGCAGATGCGGATAGACTTCGGCTATATATTTGCCCGCCTGCGAATCGCCGGTCAGCGCCGCTATTTTTACGTGCGGATGATTGACCAGCAGGCGAATCAATTCCGCGCCGGTATAACCGGATGCGCCGAGGATGGCGATGTTGATTGACATAAGTTACCAGTTGCCTGTTGTCAGTTGCCAGTAAGAAAGCATCCCTGCTGGCAACTGGCAACTGATAACTGGCAACTATCTCTTCGAGAACTGGAAGCTACGGCGGGCTTTTTTATGGCCGTACTTCTTGCGTTCGACGACACGGCTGTCGCGCGTTAAGAATCCACCGGTGCGGAGTTTCTTGTGGAACGTTTCATCGTATAAATTCAACGCACGGCTGATGCCCAAGCGCACTGCGCCGGCCTGACCGGAGAGTCCACCGCCGACAACCGTGCAGCTGATGTCGAAATTGCCGATGCGATCAATCGCAGCGAACGGCTGGTTGATGATCATGCGCAATACGGGGCGCGCGAAATATACTTCCAGAGCTTTATCATTAACGGTGATCTTGCCGCTGCCGCGCTTTACCCAGACGCGGGCGATGGCGTTCTTGCGACGGCCGGTGCCGTAGGTGGTGAATTCTTTCGGACCGGCGGGCGCTTTTTCTTTCGCTGCCTTCTTGACGGTCACGGTTTCTTTTTTCACGGTTTCAGTTTTCGCTTTGGTCATGCTTATCTCTTATTCTTAGGATTCATTTTAGCGAAGTCATAGACTTCCGGTTTTTGTGCTGCCTGTTCATGTTCAGCGCCGGGATATACGCGCAGCTTGGCGAGCTGACCGCGCGCCAGCGGGCTTTCCTTCGGCATCATGCGCTCAACGGCCTTTTCGACCACGCGCTCAGGATGCTTGCTGTTGAAGATGAATTCCGGCGTTGCGGTTTTGATACCACCGGGGAAACCGGTGTGCCGGTAATAGATTTTGTTCTGGCGCTTGCGGCCGGTGAGTTTCACCTTGCCGGCATTAATGACGACGACATGGTCGCCGGTGTCGATATGCGGAGTGAAAATGGTCTTGTGCTTGCCGCGAAGCAGCTTGGCCACTTGCGACGCAAGACGTCCGAGTACGACGCCTTCCGCGTCGATTAAAAGCCATTTCTTCTGTACTTCGGAGGGTTTCGCCGAATAGGTCTGCATAAAAATTCCTGTCCAAATCCTGTCAAAAAAGGAGTTGGAATCTATGGCAGGAGAAAGCGCAAGTCAACTACTATTCGACCGAAAAAACACGCAAATGCAGGGCGCCGAAAATGGCCTGCACCTCCTCGCCTTCGCCGAGCGGTAGCAGGCACTGGCGGTAGCGGACGGTCTGGTTATGACGATTGGTAAATTCCCCGCTCTCTATCAATGGCTTACGCGTTCTTACCACGGTCATATAAGCATCGATCATGCCGGCATGCGGCGCAGCTATCGTCTTCAGGTCCTCTTCCGGATGCCCATAAGCCCGCATAATTTCGCGTCCCAGATAGTTATAGCTGTAACGCAGCGACTTTGATTTCTTCACGTGGATAAGGAAACAGTTATCCCACAGATCACGAATGTCATCGGAAACAATGTCGCCCTCAGCCGGCATCGGGCGGCCCTGACGCAATTTCTCCCAATACGCCAAGAGACGCAAGGGGATACGCCGCTCGAACGCGGATTGAGGCAGGGGATGCACGGCCATCAGGTATAACCCATGGAATTAGATAAAATTTTATCTAATTATTATATCATACTCCGGTCAAAATAGCTAATGATTTTAACCAGTTTTAACGAGGAAACGGGCGGGAAATGACCTTATATCACTCGGTCTGGCCGCGCAGGCTCGACCGCGTTCCGTAGGCAACAATGTCGTCAAAGACATACGTCCGATCCCCCAGCTTTCCCAGGGGTTGATTAGGCGGCTCCTGAAAGAAGAACCCCTGCGGTATGGTCGTATTGTTAGCGGCATAGGGAGTAGCGTTGTTGCAATCACAATTATGCTGCTCATTGAGATTATTCGACCCGGAGCTGTTGCGGGACGTAAGCGCGGCGCCGCTTCGCGGAAATGCGCCATGGCCATTAGGACCAAAGCTGACCAGCACATAGGCCGCCTGCGTGGTTTTAGCATTACCCAACTGATCTTTGACGGTCATGCGCGAAGTGGTATCGGTGATGAGGATGGCAGTAGAGGGAATCGGGGTGGCAGAGAATATCAGCGGCTCAGTACCGGCTATCGCGTCCGTTGCGACGGGAGAGCTCAGCGTAATCGATGTCGGACTGGTGATGGTAAGAACGGTATCCGGCGAGGTGATGCCGTTTCCATAGACGAACATCCTCGAGGCAAGCATGGCAGATGGGACGTTGGTGATTAAGGGAGAGTTGGCAGTGATAGTGCCGGTCGTCGTAATCACAGCGGGATAAGGCGTCAGGACATCCAGCGCGGTAAACCTTGTATCGACGGTATACATGATGCGATGTCCCCAGCCGTCGATGGCATTATCGGCCGGCAGATGCAGCGCCGTGGTGGGCACCATGCCCTCGACATTGCTGCCGATGGTAAGCGCAATGGCTGCAGCGGAAGCCATCGCCGGCACGGCAAGTTTTATCGACGGGCCGCTGACAGAAACGATGCTATCTCCCGCCGGAATACCATTACCTGAAATCGCCATCCCTGGGACGATGCCGATAGCCGGGCTCACGCCGGATACGGTGACTTCGTTGTTGGTAACGTTACCGGTTACGGTGAAAATATTAGCGAAATCGGCTGTCGGTGGTGGTGGCACCCCAGCGGGCACGCCGGTGCGGACATCGCTAGTGTAGGTCGCCAGACCACCATCGGTGCAGTTTCCAGGCGTGGCACCCTCCACTCCGAAATTCGGATCAGTCAGCCCCAGCGTTACATCCGCCGGGCAAGGAAGACGGTTATTGGTGCGGCGGAAATCGAGCAGGGCTTTCTGGATGTTTTTTAGTTTACTCTCCGTGTCCTCCCGTTGGCGTTGCTGCAGAGAGGAGGAAAATAACGTCATGCTGCCACCGACGATCATGGCTATAATGGTCAACACAATGCTTATTTCGAGGATGGTAAAACCTCTGCTCTGCATTAATCTCACCCGTACCTTCCCGTAATATAATCCTGCGTCTGCTGGTGCTGCGGGCTGGTGAAAAGCTTGCTGGTCGCGCCTGTCTCGACGATGCGGCCGAGATGGAAAAAACACGTCTGCTGCGAGATGCGCGCGGCCTGATGCATTGAATGCGTCACGATGACAATGGTGAAATGCTCCTGCAGGTCGGTGATGAGTTCCTCAATGCGCGCCGTGGCGATGGGATCAAGTGCTGAGCACGGTTCGTCCATCAGGATGATTTCGGGATTCACCGCCAGTGTGCGTGCGATGCACAGCCGTTGCTGCTGACCGCCGGAAAGGCTCGTGCCTGGATCCTGCAGGCGGTCTTTGACTTCGCCCCACAGTCCGGCACGTTCAAGGCTCTCCCCCACGATGGCATCGAGTTCGCTTTTGTTTTTCGCCATGCGATGGATGCGCGGGCCGTAGGCGACGTTGTCGTAAATCGATTTGGGAAACGGGTTGGGCTTCTGGAACACCATGCCGATCCACGAGCGCAGCTGCACGACGTCCTGTTCGGGTGCGTTGATATTTTTACCGTCAACGATGATGCTGCCTTCGACATGGCAGCCTTCGATGGTGTCGTTCATGCGGTTGATGCAGCGCAGGAACGTCGATTTGCCGCAGCCGGACGGACCGATAAGCGCCGTGACGCTATTGGCCGGAATGTCGAGCGATACCTCAAACAACGCCTGTTTGGCGCCGTAGAAGACGTTGATATTATGCGCGGAGATTTTTGCCATTACCACCTCACCTCGAACCGCTTGCGCAGGAAAATCGCCAGCGCATTCATGGCGAGAAGTAACACGAGCAGGACCATAATGCCAGCGGCGGTTTTTTCAGAAAACCCGGTTTCCGGGCTGCTCGCCCATAGGTAAATCTGCACCGGCATCACCGTTGTGGGCGTGGTAAAGCCCGTCGGCACATCGGCAACGAAGGCGACCATGCCGATCATGAGCAGCGGCGCCGTTTCGCCGATGGCGCGCGCCATGCCCAGGATGGTTCCGGTCATGATGCCGGGCATGGCCAATGGCAGGGCATGATGCCACACCACCTGCAGCGGCGATGCGCCGAGCGCCCGCGCCGCATCGCGGATCGAACCGGGAATCGAGGAAAGCCCGGCACGCGTTGAGATGATAATAACCGGCAATATCATCATCGCCAGCGTCATGCCACCGACGAGCGCGCTCGAACGCGGCAGGCCCATGACGTTGATATAAACCGCCAACCCAAGTAAGCCAAAGACGATCGACGGCACGGCAGCGAGGTTGTTGATGTTGACTTCGATCAGGTCAACGAAATGCCCTTTGCGCGCGAATTCTTCGAGATAGACCGCCGTCATAACGCCGAGCGGAAACGCCACCAGCAGGCAGATAATCAGCGTCAGCGCCGAACCGGTCATGGCAGCGAGGAACCCGGCGCGTTCCGGCGAACGCGAATCGCCTTGCGTAAAAAACGACCGGTTGAAGGCGCTGCGCAGCAGGTTTTTTTGCTGCAGCGTTTTAAGCCATACGATTTGTTTATCGTTTAATTTACTATACCCCCCCGGGGTATGTTCCGGCATGCCGTCTTTGACGTAAAGATCGGCGTCACTGGCAAGCGGCAGCCATACGTTTTTCGTTTGTCCCAGCAGTCCCGGATGCCTGACCAGCACGGGCTTCAGCACCGCGCCGGAATTGCCGCTGATTAAGTGATAGGCATCGCGTAATTCGTGGTGATCGGTCACCTCGGGAAACATGGCTTTGAGCGATGCTTGTGCCAAAAGCTGATAGCTTGAGACCGACGCATCGGCGGCATCGCTGCCCGGCGGCAGTTGCAGTGTCATCGGATCGAAAGCAATCGGTAGCCGGACCTGCGTCTGCGTAAAACCGGATGCGCCGCGCACCACGATACTACCCACCAACAGCGCCAACATCGCTACGGCCAGCCCTAGCGCGAATTGTCCGTAAAACCGGAAGCGTTTTTCAGCACGCAATCTTTTGTCCAGCCTATTCATATTTTTCCCTGTATTTCCGAACAATCATCAGCGCCAGAACATTAAGCGCCAGCGTAATGCAGAATAATGTAAGGCCGAGCGCGAATGCTGCCAGCGTTTTCGGGCTGTCGAAGGATTGGTCGCCGACCAGTAGCGAAACAATCTGCACCGTCACCGTCGTCACCGATTGCAGCGGGTTGAAAGTGAGATGCGCCGCAAGGCCTGCGGCCATGACGACGATCATCGTCTCGCCGATGGCGCGCGAAACCGCCAGCAACACCGCACCCATCACGCCGGGAAGCGCCGCCGGCAGCACGACTTTTTTAATCGTCTCCGAGGGCGTTACGCCCAGCGCATATGACGCGTCGCGCAGGCTTTTGGGCACGGCGGAAATGATGTCATCCGACAACGAAAGCACGAAAGGAATAATCATGATGCCCATGACGAGCCCCGCCGCCAGTGCACTTTCGGATGCGATATCGAGGCCGAACGACGCGCCGGCTTTCTGCAAGGCAGGAGCTACGAGGAGGATGGCGAAATAACCGTACACCACCGTGGGTATACCGGCCAAGATTTCGAGCATGGGTTTAAGGATGTTGCGCGTGCTGCGACGGGCATATTCCGATAAATAAATGGCGGAGAACAGGCCGATAGGAATGGCGACCGCCATAGCCACCAGCGTAATCAACAGCGTGCCTAAAAACAGCGGCACAGCACCGAACGCTCCGCTCGAGCCGGCCTGATCGACACGGAGCGCTAATTGCGGGCTCCACTCAAGGCCGAATAAAAAATCGCTTATCGGCACCAGCTGGAAAAATTTGATCGCTTCGATCAACACGGAAAATATGATGGAAAGCGTGATGACAACCGACGTCGCCGCCGCCAGCCACAGCAATAAGCGGACTATACGCTCAAATATGTTCCGAAAATTCCTTCCCCTCTTGTGGGGGAGGGTTAGGGAGAGGGGATATCTTAGCGAAAATATTTTCATTTAAGATACCCCTCACCCGGCGCTTCGCGCCACCCTCTCCCACAAGGGGAGAGGGGAATATTTTGAATGATTGTCATGCTTTCTCCCCCAGTATTTCTTTTTTCTCTAAGGATGACGCCACGTCATCATACACCGGCAGGAAAACGGAAAATGTACTGCCCTCGCCCATTTCGCTGTCGATCGTCAGCATGCCGCGATGGCGGTTGAGTACGTGCTTGACGATTGACAGGCCGAGGCCAGTGCCGCCGACCTTGCGCGTGCGCGCCGTGTCAACGCGGTAGAAGCGCTCAGTCAGGCGCGGCAGGTGTTCTTTGGCGATACCTTCGCCGTGATCCTGCACCGAAAAACAAATCGCGCGCGTCAGGTGACGAAACAGCGGATCGTCGGGAAGCTGCGACGTCAGCCTTGCGGTCAAAACGATTTCCGTATCGGGATTGGTATATTTGACGGCGTTACCGATTAGGTTGCGCACCACCTGCGCCAGCTCTTCGTCGTCACCGCGCGTCGGCGGCAGGTTGTCATTGAGCTTGAGCCGGATGGTCACGTTCTTCTGCTTGCACGCCCATTCGAAATGCGCCTTCTCCGCCCGCACGATGCGCACAAGATCGACTTTCGCCATCGGCGACATATGCGCGTTCATTTCGATTTTGGACAGCGACAGCAAATCGTTGACCAGCTTCGACATGCGCTCGGCCTGTTCGGCCATGACCTTGAGGAATTCCTCGCGCGCCGCCGCGTCATCCCGCGCCGGGCCGCGCAGGGTTTCGATGAAGCCGATGATGGACGCCAGCGGCGTGCGGATTTCATGGCTGGCATTGGCGACGAAGTCGGCGCGCATGCGCTGGATGCGCTTCTGCTGCGTGATGTCGGTCAGCGTGATGACGATGGAAATGCCGCCTTCGGAGGGAATCGGAAAGCGTTCGATGATGGCCTGGAAATCCAGCACCAGCGGTGCATCGAGATGGAACTCGATTTCCTGTCCGCGCAAATCTTCGATCACCGTGGAGATGGCATTCATCAGCGTTTCGTTGGGGATGATTTCGCGCAGATGACGATGCGCCAGATTCTGGCCGAAGATGTTGCGCGCGGCGCGGTTGGTGCGCACGATGATCTTGTCGTCATTGGTCATGATGAGAATGTCGGGCAGCGTATCGACGAGGATTTCGCGCTCGGTGATGACCGTTTCCATTTCCTGACGCTTGTTTTCCCAGCTGCGCTGCAGGCGGTTGAGCGCGCCGGAGAGTTCACCGACGTTGGAAAGCAAACTCAAATCCGGCGAACGCACGCGCTTGTCCATCGACAGATCGTTGACGTAATGCGTCAGCGCCGAAATGTTGGACAAAAACGGCACAACGAACACCGCCGACACCAGCATGCTGGCGATATAGCCGTAGACGAAATAATTGAAGCTGAGATCACCGAGAATCGCCAGCGCCGACAGCACGAGCAGCGCCGGAGCGGAGACGATCATGATCGTCTTTAAGAGAGCGGAAAATGGTATGGCGGCTTTGGGTTGCATGCGCGAAGATGATAGATGATACGATGAGAGATGATAAGAAAATTATCCCGTATTATCCACCATCCTCTTTATTCAATAAATCCAACGAGTTTCTTTACTTCCTGCATCGTCCCACCGGCCAGTGCCTGCGCCCGCGCGATACCCCCCGCCAGTATCTTGTCGATGGCATCCGGCGCAGCCAGCAATTCGCGCATTCGGGCCGTGATGGGCGACAAATGCGCCACGGCGACGTCGGTCAGCATCTGCTTGAAAGCGGAGAAATTCTTTCCGGCACATTCCTCGACTGCTTGAGGCTTGGAAATGTTTCGGAGCGCCGCATAAATGGTCAAGAGGTTGGTCGCCTCAGGCCGGTTTTCATCGAAACTAATGTCGCCTTCGACCATATCCGATTTGGCCTTTTTAATTTTGAGCGCGATGGTATCGGCGTCGTCAGTTAAATTGATGCGCGAATAATCCGACTCGTCGGACTTGCTCATTTTTTTTGTTCCATCGCGCAAGCTCATGACGCGCGTCGCCTCGCCTAAAATCAGCGGATCGGGCAACGGGAAAAACTCGGTGTTGTAATTGCGGTTGAACGCGCCGGCGATATCGCGCGCGAGTTCGAGATGTTGTTTCTGGTCCTCGCCCACGGGTACGTGCGTTGCCTTATACAAAAGCACATCGGCGGCCATCAACACCGGATAGGAATAAAGCCCGAGCATGGCACTTTCACGGTTCTTTCCCGCCTTTTCCTTAAACTGCGTCATGCGATTGAGCCAGCCAAGCGGCGTATGGCAGCTTAAAATCCATGCCAGTTCCGAGTGCGCCGCGATCGCCGATTGCGGGAAGATGGCGCTTCTTTTCGGGTCGATGCCGCAGGCGATGAGCGCCGCCGCGACTTCGCGCGTTGCCTTGCGCAGCGCTGCAGGATCTTGCGGGACGGTAATGGCATGCAGGTCGGCGATCATGTACAGACATTCATAGCCGTCCTGAAGTGCTACCCAGTTGCGGATGGCGCCTAAGTAATTGCCGAGGTGCA
>Ga0206956_1114_pt1 | contig 21645 bp, 14 predicted proteins | sample Alteio_BWOrgHeat_35_FD_153252 | JGI IMG/M metagenome (GOLD analysis project Ga0206956, IMG submission 153252) | Enriched cells from forest soil in Barre Woods Harvard Forest LTER site, Petersham, Massachusetts, United States -... | ecosystem: Environmental > Terrestrial > Soil > Temperate forest >...
AGCTGATCGAATTCGCGCTGAGTTGCTTGCCGGCGACCGGCGTAAGAGTGAATTGGAAATAGGCGCTGGTATTGGCACTGAAGAGGCCTTTGTTGACGGCCAACCCGGCATTCGAGGTTCCCGAGGCGCCGGTATAGCCGCTGGAGGCGGATGTCGTGGTCAGAAGCGTCGTCGTTCCAAAATTGTTCACGGCAGTTACGGTGCCTCCGGTGACATCCGAGGGCAGGCCGCTGACCGGAGTAGCCACCGTGAAATCCCAGTAGAGCGTGCCGTTGCTGGCCGTATTGACGGTCAAGGCAACGGGAGTGCTCGTAATGGCGGGGCCGTTGCCATTGCTGACAGTCACGCTATAGTTTCCGGCGGCAGTGGTCTGGACATTGGTCAGGGCCAGCGAGGCCGAGGTGGCTCCGCTGATCGGAGTGGAACCAAACATCCACTGATACGCCAGTGGTTCGCTTCCCGCCGCCACGACGGTGAAGGTCGCCGAGCCGCCGACATTGGCCGACTGGGCGGAAGGCTGGGTCGTGATCGTCGGCGCGGCGGGATTGACGCCGAGCACGGCTCCGAGACTCGTGGCCGAATTGACCGAATTGGTCACGACGACCGAATACGTGCCCGCATCGCTCGCTTGCGCGTCAGTGAGCGTCAGGGTGGCGGTTGTCGAGCCGTAGTGGGTTCCCACATCAGTCAGGGGCGTGGTGCCCAGATACCATTGATAGGTGAGATTGGGCGAGCCCGTAGCGGTGACAGTAAAGATGGTTGCACTCCCGGCTGAAACCGTCCGTGGAGTCGGCTGCGACGTGATTGACGGTGCAATACCGCTGATACTCAAAGCCGCCGGTTGGCTGGTGACCGATCCCACGGAGTTGGTGATCGTGACCGTGTAGTTGCCGCCGTCGGACACCTGGACGTTGGTCAGGTTCAACGTGCTGGTTGTGGCTCCGGAGAGGGCCGTGCCGTCCTTTGACCATTGATACGTCAGGGTGGCATTGCCGGTCGCAGCCACCGTGAAGGTGGCGCTGCCGCCCACCGGTGAAGTCTGAGGCACGGGTTGCGTGGTGATGGTCGGCGTTCCGGTGGATTGACCGTAGATCTCGTTCACCAGCGTGGGCACGATCGAAGGGTCCACCGCGCTGAAAAACGTAAAGCCGGTATCGGCTTGGATCTGCGCGACGGAGGTCACATACTTCGGCCAATCGTCGCCGATGATACCTCCGATATTCGGAATCTTGATGGCGATCACCGGAGTCGAGGCGGTGATGCGGCTGAAGGCCTTGCCGCTACCCGCCGGCACGAAGACAGCGATCTTCCAGGTGTAGCTGGGGATCGCAACTTTGCCGCTCGGCAGCTTATAGCTGGAGTTGACGAATGAATACGGCCCGTTGAATCCGCTCGGGCCCGAGATGATCAGCACTTCATCATTGTTCGTGCTCGCCTGGTTTCGGCAGTACTCCTCGAAATTTTCCCACGGCCCCTGATTGTTGTCGGCCGATTGCGGCACGATGTTGGTCATTAGGAAGACTTGGAGATTGTCGGCGGTCGAGTCCGTGCGGTCTTCGGAGGGGCACATGTGGCCGCGGTTGAACACCGGGTTCATGGAGCCGACGCCGTCGTAGTCGTTGGTCGTCACCTGATAGAAGCCGCTCGGCAGGCTGGTATCCGGGCTGAACGCGTTACTCCGTCCACTGCTTCCCACATCGCTCGCCGTCAGATCCCACGCCACCCAATTCGGCTGCTGGGTGGTATCGTTGTAGTCGAGGGCGTATTGCGGCCGCTGAATAAGATAGTGGCTATGATTGGTCGGATCGGCTGTGGCGCCGGTCGGGTTGCCGGTCTGCATTTGCAGCGTGATGTCGATCGTGGCGTGCGCGGTGACCACTGCGACGAGGGCGACGACAAACGCCGCACCGCGGCGGAAAATCCCGGCTGGAATCAAGGAGCGAAGGGAGCAGGAGGGTGACATTGTGTGGGAAAGTGAGACAGGTGGCCCGACGGTCGAAGACTGTCGGGCCTAGGAACGGTGGGATCGCACCAGTCAGCACCGGACCAGCCGGCGGCGAGGCAATGCGTGGCGCTAGGCGCCAGTTAGGTGGGATGCCCCGGACGGATTCCAGGTTTGCGGTGCGAAACCGCGGTCAGACGACAGCGGATACGCGGACAAGACTGATAACTGCAGGTATTTCGATGAAGTCGAAACATCCAATAGGGCATTGTCCTAGCAAAGGCTTTGCAGCTTCCGCGAGTCAATGCTCTAGCGCGGACATGAGCGAAACCTCTTCTCTGCCAATTACGTGAAGTCACAAATCGTGTGAGCGCGCAATTGTGGGAGGGGCTTTATGCCCCGACATTCGGCGGTCGCACTGCGTCGAAGCGTAGAGCCCTCCCGTACTTCCAGAGCCAAAAAACTTCGGGCGCTGGTCTTCGACAAATCGCGGTTGCGCGAATTCGCTCTCCGCCTACCGTCGCTAGTTCTCTCCATGGCTTCACCGCTCGATCTGCTCGCACCGACCGACACCTTCGCCCGCCGCCACCACGGCGACAATGCCGCGGAAACGGCCGCACTGCTCGCCCTCCTCGGCCAGCCTTCGCTCGACTCACTGGTCGATGCCGCCGTGCCACCGCACATCCGCCGCGAGGCGCTGAAGCTCCCCGCCGCCATCGGCGAGAGCGCCGCGCTGGCTGAACTGCGCGCCCTCGCGAGCGAGAACAAGGTGTTCCGCAGCTTCATCGGCACCGGCTATTACGGCACGCACACGCCGCCCGTCATCCAGCGCAACATCCTCGAAAATCCCGGCTGGTACACCGCCTACACGCCTTATCAGGCCGAGATTTCGCAGGGCCGGCTTGAGGCGATCCTAAATTTCCAAACGGTCGTCACCGATCTGACCGGCCTCGAAATCGCCAATGGCTCGATGCTCGACGAGGGCACCGCCGCCGCCGAAGCGATGATGATGTGCCACCGCCTGAAGGAAGGCGACGACGACGCGCACCGGACGTTCTTTGTCTCGGAGCACTGTCACCCGCAGACGATCGACATCGTGCGCACGCGCGCCACTCCGCTGGGTGTCACCGTCATCGTCGGCGATCACCGGACTTTCACGCCCGCCGCCAACTGCTTCGGCGTGCTGGTGCAGTACCCCGACACCACGGGTTCGATCCACGATTTCGAAAAATTCTTCGCGGCTGCGCATGCCGCGGGCGCCTTTACGATCGTCGCCACCGATTTACTCGCGCTTACGCTGCTGCGTGCACCGGGTGAGTTCGGCGCCGATGTCGCCGTCGGCTCCGCGCAGCGTTTCGGCGTGCCCATGGGTTTCGGCGGGCCGCACGCCGGCTTCCTCGCGACGAAGGACGCGTTCAAGCGCCAGATGCCCGGCCGTCTCGTCGGCGTCTCGAAGGACGCTCAGGGCGACCCTGCGATGCGTCTCGCGCTCGGCACGCGCGAGCAACACATCCGTCGCGACAAAGCCACGTCGAACATCTGCACCGCGCAGGTGCTGCTCGCCGTGATGGCTTCGATGTATGCCGCCTATCACGGCCCGGACGGCCTCCGCCAAATCGCCCGCCGGGTGAAGCGCCTGACCGAGTTCCTCGCCAATGGCCTTCGCGCCGTTGGCGCAACAGTGAACGCCGAGCCCGTCTTCGACACGCTCACAGTCTCAAATGTGTCCGCCGCCCGCGTCCACGCCGCGGCCGAGGCGAAAAAATTCAATCTCCGCCACCTCAACGACACAACCGTCGGCATCTCGCTCGATGAGACAACGACGTTTGAAGAAATCCAAGTACTGCTCCGAGTTTTCTGCCAAGCCTGGGAATCTCAGATCGACCAATCTCAGATGATCGGAGTATCCTGGTCCGTGACCACGGCGCCCGCGGGTTCCGAGGCACCGCCTCTTTTTCCCGCGCCGCACACGCGCACCTCGCCGTTTCTCGCCCATCCGACGTTCAACCGCTACCACACCGAGCACGAGATGCTCCGCTACATGCGTCGCCTCGAGGCGAAGGACCTCTCCCTCGTCCACTCGATGATCTCACTCGGCTCGTGCACCATGAAACTCAACGCCACGAGCGAGATGTTCCCCGTCTCATGGCCTGAGTTCGGCGCGCTCCATCCGTTCGCTCCCGCGGAGCAGACTCGTGGCTATCAAAAGCTCTTCCGCGATCTCGAGGCCTGGCTCTGCGAAATCACCGGCTTCGCCGCGGTCTCGCTCCAGCCCAACGCCGGCTCGCAGGGCGAATACGCCGGCCTGCTCGTCATTCGCGCGTTCCACGAATCGCGCGGCGAGGGCCATCGCAACGTCTGCCTCATCCCGACGAGCGCGCACGGCACCAATCCCGCCAGCGCCGCGATGTGCGGCTTCAAGGTCGTGCCGGTCGCGTGTGACACCAATGGCAATATCGACGCCCCCGATCTTCGCGCGAAAGCCGCCACCCACGCCCACGATCTTGCTGCGCTGATGGTCACATATCCGAGCACGCACGGCGTCTTCGAGGACTCGATCAAGGATATCTGCGCCGCGATTCATGCGAACGGAGGCCAGGTGTACATGGACGGCGCCAACATGAATGCGCAGGTCGGCCTGACCTCCCCCGGCCATATCGGTGCCGATGTGTGCCATCTCAATCTTCACAAAACCTTCTGCATCCCGCACGGCGGCGGCGGCCCCGGCATGGGCCCGATCGGCGTGGCCGAACACCTCGCCCCCTTCCTGCCCGGCCACCCCGTGGCCGCGCCTCGCGCTCAACTCTCAACTCTCAACTCTCAACTCCACTCCATCGGCGCGGTCTCGGCCGCTCCCTACGGCTCCGCCTCAATCCTCGTCATCTCGTGGATGTATATCCGCATGATGGGCCCTGACGGCCTGACCGAGGCGACGAAGAAGGCCATCCTCAACGCCAACTACGTCGCGCGCCGTCTCGATAAATTTTTCCCGGTGCTCTACCGCGGCAACGCCGGCCTGATCGCCCACGAGTGCATCGTCGATCTCCGCGGCTGGAAAAAACACGGTATCGAAGCCGAGGATGCCGCGAAACGCTTGATGGATTATGGCTACCACGCGCCCACACTCTCCTTCCCCGTGCCTGGCACGCTCATGATCGAGCCGACCGAAAGCGAATCGAAAGCCGAGCTGGATCGCTTTTGCGATGCGATGATTTCGATCCACGGCGAGATGCAGGCCGTGGCCAATGGCGAGTCGGACAAGGCCAGCAACCCGCTCAAGCACGCGCCTCATACCGCGAAAGTGGTGTGCGCCGACGAGTGGACGCGCCCCTACTCCCGCGAGCTCGCCGCCTTCCCCGATCGTTTCACGCGCCTGAGCAAGTTCTGGCCCGCCGTCGGCCGTGTGGACAACGTCTACGGCGACCGCAATCTCGTGTGCTCGTGCGTCGGGATGGAGGCGTACGCTGAAAACGCGACGAATGCGCCGGCCTAAACGCACCCATCCACTCGCTGGCGCTCGTGGCTACGATGAACCCGAAGGACGCAGCGCCCCGTAGCTACGAGCGCCAGCGAGTGGAGAAAACAACGGCGCAAACCGAGGGGTTGACCGATCCCATACCCCCGGCTAGTTTCCGCCTCATGAGCGTGCAGGAAATCCAGTCGCAGTTGACCAAGCTCACGCCACAGGAGCTGGCGAAGGTCGCGCGATTCCTGGAAAGCCTGCAACAAACCCACACGCCCGAGTTTGCCCGTGAGCTGGCCGAGGGGCATCGCGAGATGGATGCCGGTCGCAAGATTTCCGAAGCAGATCTCACACGCCTTCTAGCCGCCCAAGCCGTCGGCCAAACTTCAGTTTGCTCAGGCTAGATCCTTCACAGTCTTCGCGAGTATGTATGGCACGTTGAGGCAACCATCGAAATGCTTTTTGCCGCAGTCGATGCGTAGCTGTTCAGAGTCTCGCAAAGTCTTCCGGTCGGTCGTGCCTTTCGTCTCGACGACTAAATAGACCTTTCCATCCCGCTCCCGAACAATCGCCCAGTCCGGCCGATAGTCACCGAGCGGCGTCTTCACTACGAACCACCGAGGCAATTTGACGAAAAGTCGAACATCCTCATTGGCATCTAAATCCTCCGCAAATTTCCGCTCCACTTCGGAGTCGTATTCTACCGCATCGTAGATCGATCGCTCGACCGAAATAAGCCGGCTCAAATAGCTTTCGATTTCTTCGTTTTCAAACAGCCACATCTCGTAGCATTGCCCGGCTATCCGCTCGTAGCGGATGCCGTCCACCATGAGTTCGCGCTTCGCATGCTGAATGGCACTGGCTGCCTGTTCCATAAATTCCTGGGGATTTTTCAGCGCCTGTGTGATGCGACCCGAATCAATCAGAATATCCACCAGCGTGGTCCGCGTGAGTTCCGTCTCCCTCTGCAGGTAGCCGACGATGTCGGGCACAGGCGGCCGATAGTCTGCCAGCGATACCGCACGAAATGCCCGCGGAGCCTCAGCCACCCCTTCAGCCTTGAGGGTCACCTCCGATTTCGAGACAGAGATTTGTGGGACGGAGACTTCGGGCTCATGGCCCAACAGCCGGGTCGCGCGCGCGACCAGCTCTTTTGTCGGAAACTCCACCCGATAACGCGTTTTGTCGCTGATTCGATTCCACAACTCCCGAAATTCCGGCGACAACAAGCGCTCCCTGTGCAGAGCAACCTTTCGCCGTTCACGCTTGTTGACGATGCGATCCTTAAACGAGACGCCGCATTCGTCTTCGATTTCGGTTTGGAGTTTTCGCGCAAACTCCACGAAACTCTCGTTCGCGATTAGCGTGAGTCGGTTTATCTTGGGGTCGTCGCAGCGGAAGCCATTTTCGACGCGCGCGAGACGCAGGCCGCGACCGATTTCCTGCCGCTTGCGAATCTCGCTCTGGCCATCGCGCAGCATGCAAATCTGGAACACGTTCGGATTGTCCCAACCTTCGCGCAATGCCGAGTGACTGAAAATATACCGCAGCGGCTCCTCCGGCGACAACAGCCGTTCCTTGTCACGCATGATGAGCTGATAGGCTTCGTCGTCCGCCTTCGTCGACTTGCCTTCGCTCGAGTCCTTTAGGCCCTCCTTGTCGCGTGCGAAATACCCGTTATGCACCGACTCCACCGGGAGTGGCGACAGCGCTGCGAATTCGGGATGTGCTGCCAGCTTACGGTAACTCTCCTCGAACCAACGCCGGATTTTCCCGTCGGTCTCGGCGTAATGTGCGACGCGGTCGATGAAGAACAACGACAGCACTTTGATGCGTTCACCAGGCGCGCGCTCGCACAGCGCGAGTTCCTTGCGGAAGTGCTCGCGGATCGTTTCCTCAATTTGTACGCGCATGACCATGTCGTCCTGACCGCCCTGCGATTGACCTTCACGTAACGTGACGCCGTTCCCAAAGGTGACGAAACCGCTTTCAGCGTTGATTTCAGTAACGGCGTAGCCGCGGTAAATCTCGCGCTGGCCCGATAGTTCAAACAAATCGTCGTCATTGCGCTTTACGGAAACCATCTTGCGCTTCACACCGCTCGCAAAGTCGACATCGATTTTTAGTTTTGCCACGAGGCCGGTGCGCGACGCCTTCACGCTTTCGAGCGCGACAAACGGCCGATTGAAATCGCCTTCGTCCATCACCGAGTCCACTTCGATGCGTTTTACTAGCCCGAGATCGTAGGCGCGAACAGGATCAAGGCGATAGACAAGATTATGAATATTCCGGTGGGTGGCCGAATAGCGCAGCGTGAAGAGCGGGTGTAGCGACTGGATGGCGCTACGAGCGTTCTCGCTCTCCATATTCTGCGGCTCGTCCATGATGACAATCGGCTGGCTCTGCTGGATAAATTCGATCGGCCGCCGGCCCTGCATGAAGTCGCTCTCTTGATGCACGATGGCCACGGATTTTTTGTCGAAGGCTTGGATATTCATCACGAGCACCTGGAGTTGGTTGCTCAGGGCGAACTGTCGCAGCCGGGAGACCTGCGCTGAGTCGTAAACCCACTTGTCAAGCGGCACCCTGCCATAGATGGACTCAAAATGCTCAGCCATCGACTCCAGACTCTGTGTGACGCCTTCGCGAATCGGCACACTTGGTACGACGATGACAAATTTCTTCCAGCCGTAAGTGCGGCTCAGCTCGTAGATGGTGCGGAGAAAGACATAGGTTTTCCCCGTGCCCGTCTCCATCTCCACCGAAAAATTGCGCGACCCAAGGATGTCGTCGCTCAGCAGCTCTCCTACCGGATCGAGCTTGTTGCGCTGCCGGACGACCTGCAAATTGGCAAGGAGCCGCGCGTCGGTAAGCAGGAGACTGTTGCCGACTCCCAAACTATCGAGCAACTCTGGCTCAATCAAATTAGCCTGCCACTCGAAGCTGCCCGCTGCTGCAGGTTGGCCGGCGAAGAGATCGACGACGGCACCGATGGCGTCGAGTTGGTAGGGTTGTTGCGCGTCGAAGTGAAGCTTCACGGTCACGCGGTGCGAAACTGGATGCCGTGGCTTTGAAATTCGAGCTGCGCGTTCACCTTGAGCGCGTCGTTGCCTTTGAAGCCCACGTCGAGGCACAGCACCGACTGAGGCTTCAGATCAATGATAGCCCTTAATGTTTCTCGCGTAATTTCGCGCGCGAGACAGACGGCGAGCTTCCCGTCATCGAGTCGGAAGACCGGCGGGTCGGCGACCATCGTCGTCTCTACCCGCGACGCCAAGGGCAAACCGCACTTTAGGATGAGTTCATGCAGCAAGGCCTGATCCTGCGCACCCGCACGGACATTGTCGGCGGTGAGCTGCCATTGCTCCGCCAACTTGGCCGGATCGTTGGCGGCAAGCGTCGGGTCCCACACGGCGAAATTGCTCGGCGCGAGTTTGAAGACCTTGAAACCGAGGTCGGGCGTGGCACCTGCTGCAAGTGCGAGTTCACCGGCTTTTTCTTTCTCCAACCGCTGAATAACGCGGCGCACGCGTTCCTTCGTGATTTCGGCGATAGTCGAAAAATCTTTGCGCCCTGTCGGCTCGGGCAACTGCACGAGGATGAACTTCCGGTTGCCGCTGTCCTCGTTGTTTTGGTCGAGCACGGCATGTGCGGTCGTCCCACTGCCTGCGAAGAAATCGAGAACGATGGCCTCATGCTCCAAAGAGCCAGTCGCCATGCCAATGAATTGCTTCACTACCATCTCATCCTTTGGGAATTCGAAGAGGCCTGGTCCGATCAAGTCGGACAGCCGCTCAGAGGCGGAACGCGCCGGTTGGTAGAATACGCTTTGCGGTGTCACTGAATCTGTCTCGTGCAGATACCGACGAACCATAATGCTAGACTCGGTGATGAAACTAATTCGTTCCTCGGCTACCAACCGCTCGAATTCCGATTGATCGAAACCCCAGCCACGATTGGGACGCAGCGGAATGACTTTCTTCGTCCGAGGATTGATGAGGTCAAATCGCCGGCCTCCGGGTGCCGTTGGATCGTCTTCTTTGTAAACGCCATTTTTGTCGATATAACGGAACCGTCGATTCCCAAACGATGGCGTCGATTTGTTGGCGCGATACCAAGCAGCCAGCGCTTCCGAGGCGGCATCGTAGTTGTCACCGTGGATTTCTCGCAGTCGAGCAGCCTCCCTCAGCACTGGTTCAACGCCGCTTTTTGCCAACGACCACTCGCGAGGCTGCGAGCTTCGGTTCCGCGCGTAAACGAGCACATATTCATGATTAGTTCCGACTTGCCGTGCGTCGTTTTTCCCTGCGCCCTCCCAAATCATCTGCGCAATGAAATTCTCCTCCCCAAATATTTCATCCATCACGAGTCGCAGGTTGTGTACCTCGTGGTCGTCAATGGAGATGAAGATCACGCCGTCCTCGCGCAGGAGATTACGTGCGAGAAAGAGCCGCGGGTAGATCATCGTCAGCCATCGCGAGTGATAACGACCGCTCGTGTTGGCATTGGTCGTGAGTTTGTAGCCCTCTTCGTTCACCTGCCGCGTAAAGAGTTGGTAGCTGGCGAGACCTTCGGCATAGTCGTCGGGATAGATAAAATCACCGCCCGTGTTGTAAGGTGGGTCGATGTAGATGAGCTTCACCTTCCCATGGTAGGCGTGCTGAAGCACTTTCAGTACCTCAAGGTTGTCGCCCTCTATAATCACATTGCCGGTGGTTTCCCATTTCACGGATTCCGATGGCGCCGGCAACAATGTCGCAGTCGTAAGCTGACGCAATGCCTTCAGCGCGTCACTCTTTCCGGCCCATGAAAGTCCGTAGCGTTCCGGACCGCTCGCCGCCTGTTCGCCCATCAGTGCGCGCAATTTTTCCAGGTCCGCCCGTCCGTCAGTCACGGCCATCGGGAACAATGCCTTCAATTGCTCGTAGCACGGTGCCAGCGGATCGGCAGAAGTCAGCGGAAGGCGATCAGAAGCTGATGGAGAATCCTGATCAGACAATGGCTTTTTCGGCATGACGGTGGGTTTAGCCGCTTCGCATCGTCTTCAGGACAGTATGGAAAGGAGCTAATGCGTCGCGCATGACCGTTCAGTCCGCACTACCGTTATCAGGGTGTAAAGCCTCAACACTACCGTTGTCAGGGTGTTTGACTCGCCGAGTGGTGACTATTGTCGAACGTGGCAAACGAGATAGCGAAACGCCTGCTGGCGCGAATCAGAGAGCTCCGGGAAGTGCGCGGACTCAGTCAGGAGGCGTTTGCGGAAAAAGCCGGACTCAACTACAAGTACTATCAGCAGGTGGAGGCTGGTCGGAAACGCGACATCCGCTTATCCACTCTCCAGAAACTGGCCCAAGCCTGCGAGTTGGAGTTATGGGAGTTGCTCAACTTTGAGACCGAGCCAATCGCCGTCGGCGAGGATCCGCCCGAAGAGCCGGAAGTAAGGCCCGCACGCCGACGACGAAAAGACTAGAGAGCGAACTCAAAGAAGTGTAACTGTAGCCTCGAACGCTAACTACTGGGGGCCGGCCCATTTGCTGCCGCTCGTGGCTACTGGCCGATCACGGATCGAGCACGATCACGCGAAACGTATCGCGCACCGGCGGCTGGCGCGGATTCGGATTTTCCTTCGTAGGCGGCGGCTTGGGACCGAGGTCGACCGACGGCAGGAAGAGCCGGTGCGTCTTCGTATCCACGGCCATCGTGCGGGCGCCATTTTCCGTCTTGATCGTCCCGACGAAAGTGAATTTGTCCGCGCTGTCTTCATGCACGACCGCGATCGTGCCATCGCCTTGCGAGGCGAAGGCGAGCTTCAGCGCGGGATCGAATTTCGCGGCGTCGTTGCCCGCGCTGATGGGAAAGGTCGCGAGGATTTTTCCTGAGTCGGCGTCGAGCACCAGGAACGACTTGCTGCGGCACCCAATGAAGATGCGGCGCGTGGCCGGGTCGATGATCGTGCCGGCGGGCTGCGCATGCGGCGTGAGCGGGTAAGTGGCCGTGACCTGCAGGGCCTTTGCGTCGATGGCGATCACCGTGGCCTTGTCCTGCAGCGAGTCGTAAATCATTCCCTTGCCGTCAGTGGTGGGAAACTCGGTGCGGCCGTCCACCTCGAGGGTGGCAAGCACCTCGCCCGTCTTGGCGTCGAACGCCGTCACGTTGCGGCCGGTGGAGTTGAAGGTGAAGAGCCGTTGCGTGACGGGTTCGTAGAGGATCTGGTTGGGCCGCTTGCCCGTGGCTTTCCACCTGGCAACCTCCTTGAGCGTATCGAGCGCAAATACGGTCACGGTGTCGTCCTTGCCGTTGGCGGTGAATCCGCGGTTGAGGTCGCGCGCGAGCGCCACGCCGCCCATGCCCAGACAATCGGAGATGTCGCCGACAATCTTGAGCGTGTCCATGTCGATCACGACGACGTGGGTTTCGTGCGTAACGTAGAGCCGCCGTGAAATCGGATCGGCCTCGAGGTAATCCCAGCCGCCTTCGCCGCCAACGTGGATTCTCGAGGTAATGTGGTAGTCGGCGCGAGCCGGGGCGGCGACGAAAGAGAGCGCCAAGCCAAGCGCCGCCACGAATGAAGCGGGGCAGAAGCGGAAGTTCATACGGTGAACAATTTAGCACGAAGAAAGCCAACCCGTGGCCGACCGGGCATATTTTCGCGGCATCGCGGCCCAAGCGTACAAAACTGGCTTGGTTCTTGCGAGCAAACCGCCAACTCCCGATGAAAATCGCCCCTGTTTTAGCGGCCTTGCTTCCTTCGGCTGGCGGGGCGGGCTGCACCTGCCTGCTCGCCTTCGCTCTGGCGGGACTCCGGCTGGCCGGCGCCGAGGAAACCAAGCCGAAAAAGGAAACCATCATGCCAGTCGGCGTCATCCAAATTGCGCTGATGACACTCAACGCCCACGTCGCCGGCTATGGCACGGTCGAGCCCGCGTCTGCCGTCGCCGGCCTGCCGCCCGCGAGTGCGTATGCGCGGTCGTCGGACGCGGAACCGTTCGATCCAGCCGGGCTGATCGTCGTAGGCACGGTCCCGGTCGACGACGCAGCCGGCCTCAAGCTCGGCCACACCGTGGATATTTCGACCAGCGTCGCGAACAGCAAGGTCACCGGCACGCTGCTCTCCATTTCGCCGAAGGTGGACCCGAAGACCGGTGCCGTCACGGTATGCGCGAGTCTGCCGGCTGACGCCGGGTTCCGCCCGGGACAATTCGTGAAGCTAAGCATCGCCACCGAAGAGCACCGCGATATCCTCGCCGTGCTTGTCGAGTGCCTCGTTAAGGATCCCGATGTCGGCTACGTCGTGTCTTTCGTCGAGGGCAACATCGCGACGCAAAAACCAGTGCGGATTGGCTTACGCGACGGCGACTTCGTCGAAATCGAAGGCGAAGGGATCAAAGTCGGCCAAACCGTCGTCTCATCGGGTGCCTACGCGCTGCCCAAGGTCACGAAAGTCCGCATCATCACGCCGATCGACTGACCGCGATGACCGAGAAACCCGTTTCGTTCGCCTCGGTCGGGCGCTTCGCGATGCACCATGCCGTCGCAATTGCGTTCATCACGTTTGTGCTGTGCCTGGCGGGAGTCTATTCGGCCTACCGGATGCCGTCGTCGGTCTTTCCGAAGACGGATTTCCCGCGCTGTGTCATTCTGGTGGATAACGGCGTGATGCCCGCCGACGAGATGATGGCCGCGGTGACACGGCCGATCGAGGAGGCAATGAAAGATCTGCCCAGCACGGTCTCTGTCCGTTCGAACACCGGCCGCGGCACCGCGGAGGTAAACGTGTTCTTCAGCTGGCAGACCGACATGGTGCAGGCGGAACTCTTCGTGAATGGACGGCTGGCGCAGCTTCGCTCCGCGTTGCCCGCCACCGCGACCACGACGGTCTGGCGGCTCACGTTCAACGCGTTTCCGATCATTGGCGTGAGCCTGACCAGCCCGACGCGCGACCTCGCGCAGCTCTGGGAGACAGCGCGCTACGACCTCAAGCCGCGCCTGTTGCGCATTCCGGGCGTCGCCCGCGTCGACCTCGTCGGCGGACGCCAGCCGGAGTATCATGTCATCGTCGATCCGATCCGGCTCGGCCAAACCGGCCTCGGACTCGCGCAGGTCACGGAGGCGCTGACTCGCGGCAATGTCATCGCGCCGGCCGGATTTCACGAGGAGGAACACACGCTCTTCCTCACGGTGGTGGATGGACGCGTGCACAACGAAGACGAGATCGCCGAGTTCGTCGTCAGTGTCCGCGCCGGGCATCCCGTGCGAATCCGCGACTTCGCGCGCGTCGTTCGCGACCCCGAGCCGGCCAACAACATCGTCACCTCCGAGGGCGTGAACGCGGTGCTGTTCAACGTCCGCAGCCAGCCCGACGGCAGCACGCTCGACATCGCGGACGGCGTCCAGCGCGAGCTGGCCGCCCTACGCCGCGAACTGCCCGCCACGCTGAAACTGGCGTTTTTCTACGACCAGTCCGTGCTGGTGCGCACCTCGGTGCGCAGCGTGTGGGAAGCCATTTTCTTCGGGCTGATTTTGTCGGTCGTCATCATTTATTTCTTCCTGAAGAACTGGGGCACCACCCTGACGGCCATCGTCGTGATTCCGGCCACCGTGCTTATCACGCTCGTCGTCATGAAGGTCGCGGGCCTGAGTTTCAACCTTATGACGCTCGGTGGCATCGCCGCGGCCATCGGCCTCGTGATCGACGACGCCATCGTCGTGGTCGAGGCGATCTATGCCCGCATGCTCGCCGGCGGCCGGCGCCTCGACAGCATTCAGCAGGCCGTCGACGAAATATTCAAACCGCTCCTCGGCTCCACCTTCACGCCTGTTGTGGTGTTCGTGCCGCTGGCTTTTCTCGACGGGCTCACCGGTGTGTTCTTTCGTGCGCTGGCGCTGACGATGGCGGTGTCGCTGCTCACTTCGCTCGTGCTCGCGACTACTGTCACGCCCGCACTCGCGGGCTGGTTCATTCGCGTAAACGGTCGGGCGCCGCAGAATTCGTCAGAGGCGCAAAACGTCCGTCCCGAAGAAGGCGGACGCATTTTGCGCGCCGTGGTCCGCCTTTACGAGAGCGCAGTGCGTTTCGCGCTACGCCATCGGCTGCTCACGCTCGCGGCCTGCGCCGTCGTTTTCGCCGCGGCGGTTCTGATCTATACGCGACTCAAGAGCGACTTCCTGCCTCCGATGGACGAAGGCGGCTTCGTCATCGACTATCACATGCCGTGGGGCACCAGCCTCGCCGAAACCGACCGCCAGCTTCACCTCGTGGAGAAGATCCTGCGCGCCACGCCGGAGGTGGAGGGGTATTCTCGGCGGACCGGCGCGCGTCTCGCGCTGGCCATCGCCGAGCCCAACTCCGGCGACTATCTCGTGAAACTGCGAACTGATCGCCAGCGCTCCACGGAGGCCGTGATCGCCGACCTGCGGGGAAAAATCCTGGTCATCGCTCCGAACTCGGAGTGGGAGCTCCACGATATTCTCGGCGAACTCATCGGCGATCTTACGTCCTCGCCGAAGCCGATCGAGGTGAAGCTCTACTCGACCAACATCGACATTCTCAAGGAGAAGGCGCCCGTCATCGAGGAGAAGTTGAAATCCATCCCGGGAGTAGTCGACACATCCAACGGCCTCACCTACACTGGTCCCACGATTAGCCTCCGAATCCGCCAAGCCGAGGCGCAGCGGTTCGGACTGGGCGCGGACGCGATCGCAAGCGCCCTCCATACCGCGATGCTCGGCCAGGTTGCCTCGTCGGTGCTCGAAGGTGATCGCGTCATCGCGATTCGCGTGCGGGTCGAACAGGCGAGCATCGCGCGGGTCACAGCGTTGCGCGAGCTTCCGCTGCGTACCGCCGACGGAGGCATCATCCAGCTCTCTCAGGTCGCAGAGATCGTCGAGGAACCGGGCCAGGTGGAGTTGCGCCGCGACGACTTGCGGCAGAATGTGGCCGTCACCGCGCGCCTCGAAGGTCGCGATCTCGGCAGCGCCATCGCCGAAATCCGGCGGACGATTGGCGCCGACGAGGATTTTCAATCGGACGACATCGAATACGGCGGCATCTACGAGCAGCAGCAGGATTCATTTCGCAACCTGCTCGTCGTGCTGGCGGCCGCCATTCTCCTCGTGTTCACCGTGCTGACGATCGAGTTCCGCTCGTTCGCCGAACCGATCGCAATCGTCTTCGGCGCGGTGCTCGCGCTCTTCGGCACCGTGCTCGCGCTTTGGATCACGCACACCTCTTTAAACGTCGTCTCGCTGCTCGGCGCGATCATCGGGATCGGCATCGTGGCGAAGAACGGCATCCTCATGCTCGACTTCGTCGACCACTTGCGGGCGAAGGGTGTGCCGCTGCACGATGCGCTCGTGCGTTCCGGCCGGCGTCGGCTCCGGCCGGTGCTCATGACCTCGCTCGCCGCCGCGCTCGGCATGCTGCCTCTGGCCTACGGCATCGGCAGCGGCGCCGACATGCTGAAACCGCTCGCCATTGCTGTCATCGGGGCTCTCTGCATCTCTGTCCTGCTCTCGCTTGTCGCGACGCCGACGGTTTTTTCTCTGTTGCTGACGCTCAAGCGGCGCCCCTGACGGAGCGCGGCTGGCAGAATATGTCGCGAAACCGTAGCGACAGCCTACGACCGCCGACTGTACCCCTCCGCCAACGAGCCGCCGGTTGACAGCTTGTTTCGTACGCCACACTTTGCATTCGTCATGGCCAAGCCACACAAAGTCGAGGAGCCCGCCGGCGCTTACGCAGCTGCCAAAAAACAGCCGCCGAAGCCGTCGGCAGACGTGATGACCGAATCTGCAGTGCGCTATGCCCGTAGCGAGGATGTGCGCAAGGTTGCGGACAAGATTTTCGCCGAGCGGAAAGAATTGTTCCGCAAACTTGCGCAGTGAAAGATCCGGTCTTTCTGGCGGAAGCCGACGTTCTGGCGTTGCACCGGCGTGGATTGGAGCAGCACCGCGGAATGGATGGGTTGCGCGATCCCGGCGCATTTGCCTCGGCGTTGCATCAACCGGAAGCCGTTTGGTTTTATGCGCAGGGCGATCTTTTCGAACTCGCCGGCGCCTACGCGTTTCATCTCGCGCAAAATCAACCTTTCATCGACGGCAACAAACGTGTCGCGGTCGCCGTCGCGTTGACCTTTCTCGAACTCAACGGCGTCAACACGTCCTCGTGTCCGGATCAGGTGTTTTACGACGCCATGATCGCCATCGCCGAAAAACGCCTCGACAAAGCCGGCCTCGCTGGCGTCTTTCGAACCCACCTCTCCCCATGAAAATCATCCGCCACCTCACCGCCAGCGGCCCCGCCTATGCCGCCCTGCAGCCCGACGGCTCCGCCCGCGAGATCGCCGGCGATATCCTCGGCGACTTCCGCGTGACCGATCGGGTCGTCATACCCGGCAAGCTCCTCGCGCCCATCGTGCCCGCGTGCATGCCCGCCATCGGACTCAACTACGCGAAGCACGCCGCCGAGGGCGGCAAGCCACCGCCCGTGCGCCCGATGTGGTTCATGAAACTGCCCGGTTCGCTGCAGAACCCCGGCGACCCAATCATGCTGCCCGCGTCGCAACCGACCGCCCAACCCGACTATGAAGCCGAATTGGCGATCGTGCTGAAGAAAGCCGCCCGCAACGTATCCAAGGCTAACGCACTCGACTACGTGCTCGGCTTCACCTGCGCCAACGATGTCAGCGCCCGCGACTGGCAACGCGATTTCGGCGGCGGGCAGTTCTGCCACGCAAAGAGCTTCGACACGTTTTGTCCGCTCGGTCCCGTCATCGTCACGCCCGACGAAATCGGCAATCCGAACGCCCTTCGTATCCGCTCCATCCTCAACGGCACCGTGATGCAGGATTCCAGCACGGCCGATCAAATCTTCGACGTGCCGACCGCCCTCGAGTTTCTCACCGCCGATAAAACTCTCCCCGCCGGCACCGTGATCCTCACCGGCACCCCCGAGGGCGTCGGCTTCGCCCGCAAGCCGCCCGTCTGGCTCAAACCTGGCGACACCATCTCCATCGAGATCGAAAAGATCGGCACGTTGACCAACCCGGTCGTCGCCGGTTAGGTGGGCCGTGCGCTCCGTCGCGCGGCCGATTTCGCGCCATCACTTATTGGGGACGCGGCGCCCTCGCCGCGTTTCTTGGACGCCGGACTGTCACTCGCAGATTTGATTTCTGTTTCGGGCCGCGCCGCGGCACCCTCGCGCCGACCCATGAAACACATTCTGCTTCGCGCTCTCGGCGCGTTTGCGCTCTGCTCGATCGCGTCCGTCATGCTCGCTCAAACCGACTCCGCGCCCTATCGCTTCCCCCCCGCCGATCTGATGAACCTCGGCGTCTACTACTACCCCGAGGCGTGGCCCGCTTCGCAGTGGCCGCGCGATCTGGCCAACATCAAAAAACTCGGCATGGAGTTCGTGCACATGGGCGAATTCTCCTGGGCGTTCATGGAGCCGACCGAGGGTAAATTCGATTTCGCGTGGCTCGATCAGAACATCGCCCTCGCCGCCGCCCAAGGACTCAAGGTCGTCCTCTGCACGCCGACGCCCACGCCTCCGATCTGGCTCACGGAAAAACATCCCGAGGTGCTCATGGTCGACGCCGCCGGCCGCACTCAGGTCCACGGCACGCGCCAGCACGCGACGTGGAGCTCGGAAGTCTACAGGTCTTACGTCGCGAAAATCGTCAATGAACTCGGCCGCCGTTATGGCCACGACCCGCGCGTCTGGGGTTGGCAGCTCGACAACGAACTCACGCACTACGGCAAGGAGCCCGACTTCAGCGAGCCGTCGCAGAAAAAATTCCAGGCCTGGCTTCAGAAGAAATACGGCACCATCGCGGCGTTGAATCGCGACTGGGGTAACGCGTTCTGGTCGCAGATGTATCAGCGCTTCGATCAGGTGCGGCTGCCGAATCCCCAGGAGTTCGTCGCGCAGTTCAACCCGCACCAGATGCTCGATTCGCAGCGCTGGTTCGCCGAGGAGGCCGCCGACTACCTCCGCTCCCAGACCGACATTTTACGAAAATACTGCGGCCACAACCAATGGATCACGACGAATCACATCCATAATTTCTCCGCCATCAATCCCGCCCTCAGCGCGCGCGACTTCGACATCGTGTCGTGGACGCTCTATCCCGTGCATGGCACCGCCAACCGCGGCCCGCTCGGCTTCCGCCTCGGCGATCCCGCCGTGCTCACCTTCGCCGCCGACTTCATGCGCGGGCTCAACGGCCAGGCCGGCATCATGGAGCTGCAGCCTGGTCAGGTGAACTGGGGCGAGGTCAATCCTCAGCCTTACCCCGGTGCCGTGCACCTCTGGATCATGCGTGCGTTTGCGGCCGGCTCGAAATTCGTCTGCACCTACCGCTACCGCGAGCCGCTCTCGGGCGCCGAGCTGTACCACTACGGTCTCGTCGGCACCGACGGCGTCACGCCCACGACCGGTGGCGAGCAATACGCCCAGGCCGCGCGCGAACTCGTGCAGCTCCGTGCCGCCGCCCATCCCGGCGCGCCGCTGCCTGCTGCCTATGCCGCGCGTCGCACCGCGATTCTCTACAGCTACGAAGCCCGCTGGGATCTCGACAACCACAAGCAGAACAAGGACTGGGACACCTACGAACACCTCCTCAAATACCACCGCGCCCTCCAGCGCGCCGGCGCCCCCATCGACGTCATCACCGAGGATAAGGATTTTTCCGCCTACCCTTTTCTCATTGCGCCGGCGTATCAACTGCTCGATGACAAACTCGTCGCTCGCTGGAAAGCGTATGCCGAAAACGGCGGCCATCTCATCCTTTCCTGCCGCACCGGCCAAAAGGATCGCCGCGGCTTCCTCTGGGAAGGCCCCTGGGCCGCGCCGATCCTCGATCTCATCGGCGCTAAGATAAAATTTTACGATACGCTCCCCGCGCCCAATGTCGGCCACGTGAAAGCCGGCGACCAATCGCACGAGTGGTCCACCTGGGCCGACGTCCTTGAACCCGCTGCCGGGACGCAGCCACTCGCCACCTACACCGATCAGTATTACGCCGGCAGCGTCGCCGCCACCACGCATCGCCTCGGCAAAGGCAGCGTGACCTACATCGGCGCCGATTCCGCGAGCGGTTCGCTCGAGGCTCAACTCATCCGCGACGAATTTGCCCGCGCCGGCATACCCGCGGAAAATTTCCCTGAGGGCTTCGCCGTCGATTTCCGCGACGGCCTGTGGGTCGCGACCAACTACACGGCGAACATCGTTGCCGCTCCAATCTCGGCGGGCGCAAAAATTCTCATCGGCACCGCGAGCGTTCCGATTGCGGGAGTGACCGTGTGGCAGCCGTGACACGCGAGGCATCCTCAAAGCGCGATTCAACTCGCCCCGGAACCGGTCGCAAAATGCGACTGGTTGCCATAAGCACTGACGATGTGAGCACCGAACCATGACCGGGCAAAAATCCAGCGATCCTCTGCACGGCGTCACGCTCGAGCGCCTTGTCACCGATCTCTCCGTGCATTTCGGCTGGGAAGAACTGGCCCGGCGAGTGCCGATTCGCTGCTTTCAGTTCGACCCGAGCGTGAAGTCGAGCCTCACGTTCCTGCGCAAGACCCCTTGGGCGCGCGCCAAGGTCGAAGATATCTATGTGCGCTGGAAGTTGACGGGCGGCTAAATCGCGCCTGAGTTTTGCTTGATGAACCGGGTCCACATCGCCGATCTGCCGTGGGAGGAGCAGTACTCGCCCACGAAAAAATTTCACTCGTTCGCCCGCAACATCTCCCTCGCCCTCGGCGGCGTACGCAATGCCGGCACGTGGGGCGGCGGGCATCCGTTCGATCTGCAAATTCGCCGCATCCCGCCCGGTGCCGCGGTCTGCCCGTTTCACTCCCACCTCGCGCAGTGGGAGCTTTACATCGTGCAGTCCGGCCAAGGCACTGTGCGCGCCGGCGCCGAGACGCACCCCGTCGAAACCGGCGACGTGTTCGTCCATCCGCCCGGCGAACCCCATCAATTGACCAACTCCGGCACCACCGATCTCGAAGTGCTCATCGTCGCGGACAATCCGCAGCTCGACGCCTTCTACTATCCCGACTCCAATAAGTGGGGCCTGCGCCCGCCGGGAAAATATTTCCGCACGAGCGAGGCCGCCTATTTCGATGGCGAAGAGCCTGCGATCGTCGGCGCCGCACCCTATCGACCTTCCGGCTCGCCGCCTGCACCCGCACTCACGCCGTTTGCTCAGCGTAAGCTGCGCTCGGACGATCTGCCATGGGAGCCGTGGGCCTCACCGAAGGGAAAATTCCGCGCCACCAGCAAGGAGCTTTCGATCGCCCTCGGTGCCCAGCGCAATACGCCCACGGGCCTCGGCGGCCATCCGTTCGATCTCGAGTTGGGCAAGCTCGCTCCCGGCGAATGCGGCTGTCCCTTTCATTCCCATGCCGCCCAGTGGGAATGTTTTATTTTTCTCACCGGCACCGGCAGCGTCCGCACCACCGCGGGCTCCAATCAGATCGTCGCCGGAGACGTGATACTCCATCCACCGGGCACCTCGCATCAATTCTCCAATACCGGCGACACCGACCTGCTCTACTATCTCGTCGCCGACAATCCACCCGTGGACTACTGGCACTATCCCGACTCCGGCAAATGGGGCCTGCGCGCGCCGCGAAAATTTTTCCGCATCACCGAAGCCGACTACTGGGATGGCGAAGAGTAGATCGCGGCACGCTGACTGTGGGAGGGGCTTTATGCCCCGACAGTTTGAGGGCAGGGCGGATTATCCCTAATCCGCCGTGGTTCGAATGCCGGAGTCGGGCCGTAAGGCTCCTCCCACAGCCAAACTCTCACAAGTTCGGCCTCAGGTAGGCCTCTTCACCCCACAATCAACGCAATCTGCTGTCCCGGCCCGTGTACACCCTCGATCAGAATCCCCTCCACATCCGCCGTCTTCGACGGCCCCGTACACCAGATCACATTCGAGTCGTTACCGAGCGCGGCGACTGCCCGCGGCAGGTCGGAAAAAATCCGCGCGCGTTCCAGCACTGCCACGTGCACCCAGGGCGTCAGCGCCGCGAGCCGCCGCGAGGTGGTCGCATCGTCGAGGATGAGCGTGCCCGTCTCGGCAATCGCGCCCGCCGCCCGCGTGATGCCGAACGCATAGTCGTCCACGCGGGTGCGATCGTACTCCGTCTCGACCTTGAATTCCGCTCCGAAGTGCGGCGCCAGCCGCGGCCACACCGCTGGATCGCAATAACCGTGCGTCCAGCCGCC